>Ga0316195_10000301_pt1 | contig 18752 bp, 11 predicted proteins | sample Phised1_MG_FD_204937 | JGI IMG/M metagenome (GOLD analysis project Ga0316195, IMG submission 204937) | Coastal sediment microbial communities from Maine, United States - Phippsburg sediment 1 | ecosystem: Environmental > Aquatic > Marine > Coastal > Sediment | place: USA: Maine | collected...
CTTGTGGGCCGGTCGTCCTGCACCGTTTCGGGCATGATGATGATGCAGAACTGCTCTCTGCCGGTAGAGGTGCAGCAATCTTAGGGGTTGCTTCGCGACACACAATTGGCAAGCAAGGCCTCAGACTTCACGATTGCGTCACGGACATCAGTTGCGAGGGCGTCCGCCCCAATTTCGGAGCAGATCTCCGGATTGTGGGCAAAGGCAGTTCCACCGACAACAACCGAGATCGAGCGGTTCAAGGACGCCTTCCGGAGATCTGCAATCGCCTGCTTGAGCTTCATGGCCCGTTGTTCCGTGCTGGCAGAAAGGCCGACGACACCGAACCATTCACTCTTGAGGACGCCATTCAGTTCGCCTCCCGCCTGGAGACTTGCTCCACCTGCAACGTGCCAGCCCTCCATCTCGAACAGTCGGGAGATGATCAGAATACCCAGGACATGCTGTTCGCCAGGAGCGCTGGCGAATACGATCCGGTGACCAGCGTCCAGCGGACGGCGCGTTTGTTCGCCACAACCTATCTCATGAACCAGTGACTGGAGCTTCCCCACTGCTTTCGTCACCTCGATGAAGCTCAGTTCGTCCGCTTTCCATTGGTTGCCAAGGTCGTTGGCCACAGGCGTGAACAGGTCGAGGTAAATTTCCGGCAGGGCGATACCCCTGGTGCGCAACTTCTCGACGAAGCCGATGCAGTTGAACGTGTCTCCCGCCAGCAACAGGGATTTGAACTCGGCCTTGTCATCTGGGGAAGGATTGCAGACCGCATTGGTCTGGACACACGGCTCTTGCCGGGAATGATCTTTCTTTGCGCCGATCAGCTGCGGAACAATCTCCGCCTTGACGACTTCCGCCAGCAACTGGCGGGCCTGACCGAACTCAACGGCTCCATATGGCGCTGCCTTATCATGGCAGGCTCTGTCGTCAGCGCGTTGATCTGACCAGTGCGTACGGTGATCAACCTTCCTGACATCTGACCCATCGTTGGCCATTTAGCGCACCTCCCAGCCGGCCAAAATGTCGCACCATTGTGACGGTCTATGACGACGGCTTGGAATCAGGGGAAATGCGTATGTCCATTTACGACGATAAACCTGCACGGTGCCCGCTATCGTAGAGTGCTCAGGTTCATGGCTTTGCCTGCCGGACAGATCGGCACGAGGCTGAAGTACGCATCTGCCACGCAGGTCCAACTCGGCCAAGGTTTAATCCGGGCAGACATCCTGTCCCAACTAGTTGCAAAACAAAAAACGCCGCTTTCGCTTTCAATTTTCTGCACACCGCCACTCAACACACGCATCCCATGCGCACGAGTGAGTATCAGTACATTTTTCATAAGAAAGACAAAAAGATAGCAACACAAACCGTTCATTTTTTGTGCAACGCAGCATGTTTACAATTTTAAAATTCACATTTTAACAGATAAATGTTTTGTAAATACACCAGTTTACAGAAACACATGAATTGTCTGGATTGGCATCTTACCCTCAGGAATGATGCCCTTGGCTCATGGTGCATCTAATTTACTGGCAATGGCCGCGGAATGCGCAAGACGCCCAAATGGAAAACGAACAGCACGTCGATGCTGATGAAAGGGAGAAAATGAACTATGGGCAAGCATGGCTTGTTTCGCGGGGTGATGGTGGCGTCTGCCATGCTGTCTGCTCTCGCGTTTACCCACGTAGCGGCCGCCGAAGAGACGCAATACTTCCCCATCGCCAGTAGCCGGGTCGGACCGTTTTCGGCGATGGGTACGGGGTACTACGGCGCCCAGATCGATTATTTGAATTACGTCAACATGAACGGCGGCGTTAACGGCGTCATGCTGACGTGGCAGGAATGCGAAACCGAGTACAACGCGGTCAAGACCGTGGAATGCTACCAGCGCCTGTTTGAGAAGGACGGACAGCGCATGGTCGTCTTCGATACGCTCGGCACGCCCGGAGCCTATGCCGTGATCAACCGCATGGCGGAGGACCAGGTCGTGCTTGCGCAATACGGCTACGGGCGCACCGATGCCGCCGATGGTACGGTCTGGCCTTGGGTATTCAACGCCGCGGGCCATTACTGGGCGCAGATGGCGGTGAAGATGCGCTTCATGGCCGAGAAGGAAGGCGGCGTCGAGAACATGCGCGGCAAGAAGATCGTGCACATGCACATCGACAGCGCGTTCGGCCGCGAGCCGCTGCCAGCCATGCGGGCGATTGCCAAGGAATGGGGTGTCGAAATCGTCGAGATTCCGGTACCGCCGCCGGGCCTCGAGCAGCAGTCACAGTGGCTTCAGGTGAGGCGTGAACGGCCTGACTGGGTTACGTTCTGGGGTGCGGGCTCGGGCATGAATTCCACCGGCATGACCAACGCCGCGCGCATCGGCTTTCCACGGGACAAGCTGATCTACGTCACCTTCGGCGCCGCCGAAGAGGACATGTTCCCCGCCGGCGATAGCGCCACGGGCACCTTCGCCATGGCCAACGCCCTGCCCGGCCAGGACTTCCCGCTGGTCAAGGCCATCAAGGAGCAGGTCTATGGCGCGGGCAAGGGCAACCTTGCCGAGCCAGGCCGCATCGGTACGGTCTACTGGAACCGGGGCCTCGGTGCGGCGGTCATGTGGGTCGAGGCGCTGAGGAAGGCGCAGGAGATGCACGGCAAGGTCGGCAAGGCCGTCACGGGCGCAGAATTCCGGGACGGATATGAGGCGCTCAACATGACTGAAGAGCGGCTCACCGAGCTGGGGATCGGCGGCATGCTGGCGCCCTTCGCGATGTCCTGCAAGGAACATGGCGGCGCCGGGAAGTTCGCCATGATGCAATGGGACGGCAAGAAGTTCGTGCAGGTGACCGACTGGACCGAGCCTCTCGATCCCGGCTTCATCCGGCAACTCATCGAAGATTCTGCCGCCAAGTTCGCCTCGGAAAACAACATCACCCCCCGCAACTGTCCGTAACCCGGCGGCCACGCGCTGCAGGCGAACCAGATCACCGGGGCCGGCGACACCTGAAATCACCGGCCCCGGACAATATCCGTGCATTGCCAAGCCTCTGCTACCTGCCTTGAAACACCAAGATGGCGACACCTGCATGATAGCGACACCTGAAGACATCCTGACCATCGACTCCATCGAGGTGGTGTACGACAACGTCATCTCCGCCTTGCACGATGTCTCCCTCACGGTGCCCCGGGGAAAGATAGTCGCCCTGCTTGGCGGCAATGGCGCCGGCAAGAGCACCACGCTCAAGGCTGTTTCCACCATGCTCGCGGGCGAGCGCGGCAAGGTCACCCGCGGTTCCATCACCTACGATGGCACCGTCGTGAAGGATCAATCACCGTCTGAAATGGTCGGTCTGGGCATGGTCCAGGTGCTGGAAGGACGGCGCTGTTTCGGTCACCTCACGGTTGAGGAAAACATCATCGCCGGCGCCTACTCTCGAAAGCTGTCCAAAGCTGACATGCAGGCCGAACTTGACCGCATGTATGGCTACTTCAAGCGCCTGAAGGACCGCCGCAAGAGCCAGGCGGGCTATACCTCGGGCGGCGAACAGCAGATGACGGCAGTTGCCCGCGCCATGATGGCCAAGCCCAAGATGCTGCTCCTTGACGAGCCGTCGATGGGCCTCGCGCCGCAGCTGGTCGCCGAGATTTTCAACATCGTGCAGGAACTGAACAAGCGCGAAGGGGTGAGTATCCTGCTTGCAGAGCAAAATACCAATATCGCGCTGCGCAACGCCGACTACGGCTACATCATCGAGAGTGGCTATGTGATGATGCACGGCTCTGCCGAGACGCTCCGCAACGACGACAAGATCAAGGAATTCTATCTCGGCATCTCCAAGAAAGGCCGCAAGAATTTTCGCGATGTTCTCCGCGAGGAGAGCGGATCCCACGCCGATCTGCATCACGGTTGAGCTCAGTCGGACAACGAGGCAAACGATCATGATCCAGGCCCGAAAATTCGAGATCGGCGACCCTATCCTGGAGGTGCAGAACATCTCTTTGCGCTTTGGCGGCGTGAAGGCGATCACCGATACGTCCTTCAATGTACTTGCCCACGAGATCCGGGCGATCATCGGACCCAACGGCGCCGGCAAGAGCTCGCTGTTGAACTGCATCAACGGCATCTACAAGCCGCAGGAGGGCCGGATCACCTTCAAGGGTGAGGTTCTCGACAAGATCAGCCCCAACATCGTCGCGCGCAAAGGCATCTCCCGTACCTTTCAGAACCTCGCGCTGTTCAAGCGCATGTCGGTCCTCGACAACATCCTGGTCGGACGCAAGCTGCACATGGCCGCGAATTTCATCGAGGTAGCGCTGCAGACTCCGCGCGCGACCCGTGAAGAGCGGGAAAACCGCGCACGGTGCGAAGAGATAGTGGAGTTCCTGGAAATCACCGATATTCGCGACACCCCCGTCGGCAAGCTGCCGTACGGTCTGCAGAAGAAGGTGGAACTCGGCCGGGCGCTGGCCACCGAAGCCGACGTGCTCCTGCTGGACGAACCGATGGCGGGAATGAATGTCGAGGAAAAGCGCGAGATGTGTCGCTTCATTCTCAAGGTCAATGACGAACTCGGCACCACGATCGTTCTCATCGAGCACGACATGGGAGTGGTGATGGACATTTCCGACAACGTGGTGGTGCTGGATTACGGCAAGATCATCGCGGACGGCCCGCCCGAGGAAGTCCGCACCAACCAGGATGTTATCGACGCCTATCTGGGGGTGGCTCATGACTGAACTGTTGTTCTTTTTCGAGGTCGTGCTGGCGGGAATGCTGGCTGGCACGATGTACTCCCTGGTCGCGCTCGGTTTCGTGCTGATCTACAAGGCTTCCTCAACATTCAACTTTGCCCAGGGCGCCATGGTGTTCTTCGCCGTGCTGTCGTTTGTGGGCTTCATGGAGCTTGGCCTTCCCTTCGCAGCAGCCTTCATCGTTACCATACTCCTGATGGGCCTGGTCGGTTATGCCACCGAGCGGCTCGTGCTCGAACCCTTGATGAACCAGAACGAGGACACCCTGCTGATGGCCACCATCGGCCTGGCTTTCGTGCTGCAGGGGCTTGCCCAGGCTGTCTGGGGCGTTGAGGTGCGCCGGCTCGATCTCGGCATCGGCGACTTCCCGATCACCTGGATTGCAGACAATCTGGGCCTGTTCGTCAGCGCGCTGGATGTTACCGCCGGCGTCGTGGCGGCGGTCCTTATCATCCTGCTTGCACTGCTGTTCAAGTACACCAAGGTGGGGCTCGGCTTGCGTGCGGTGGCGGACGACCCCGGAGCCGCAGCCTCCATCGGAATCCCGTTGAAGAGCATCATGCTCATGGTCTGGACGGCGGCGGGAATCGTCGCACTCGTTGCAGGCATGATGTGGGGAGCCCGCGCCGGCGTACAGTTCGCTCTCGTGGACCTGGCTCTGAAGGCACTGCCGGTGCTGATCATTGGCGGCTTCTCGTCGATTCCTGGCGCCATCGTTGGCGGCCTGATCATCGGCGTGGTGGAGAAAACACTCGAGGTCTATGTCGGTCCCTACTTTGGCGGCGGCATCGAAGGCTGGGCGCCCTACGTCCTCGCCATCTTTTTCCTGCTCTACCGGCCTGAAGGCCTGTTCGGCGAGAAGATCATCAGACGCGTCTAGGGTGCAGGAGAAAGTAACATGAACCAAACACCGGCCTTTCTGACCTACAGCCGCAACGACATCATCAAGTTCGCCGTGCTGATGGTTGTGGCGTTCGCCGTCATACCGTCGATGATCAAGGCCGACTATTGGTATTCCTCGATCCTGATCCCGTGGCTATGCCTTGCCCTTGCTGCCATCGGCCAGCAATTCGTGATGGGATATGCAGGCCAGCTGGCGCTCGGCGCCGCCGGCTTCATGGCCGCAGGCGCCTTCGCCTGTTTCAACATTGAACTGAGAATGCCGTGGATGCCCTTCCCCGGCGCGCTGATCCTGTCCGGATTGATCGCCGCAGCGTTCGGGGTGCTGTTCGGTCTGCCCAGCCTGCGGGTGCGCGGCATCTATCTGATGGTCGCCACGCTCGCCTCACAGTTCTTCATTGTCTGGATGATCGACAAGTTCGGCTGGTTCAAGAACTATGACACCTCCGGCATCATTACCGCCCAGGACATCGAGATATTCGGCCGGACGTTTACATCGCCTTTGGAGATGTATCTGGTTGTTGCCGTGGTTGTGACGATCATGACGATACTGGCGATCAACATGACCCGCGGCTCTGTGGGGCGTAACTGGATGGCGGTGCGGGACATGGACATCGCCGCCGAGAGCATGGGCATCTCGCTGCTCAGAACCAAGCTGCAGGCCTTCGCGCTCAGCGCATTCTATTGCGGCGTCGCCGGCGCACTGTTTGCCTTCACATACCTCAAGTCACTGGAGCCGGTGGCATTCGACATCAAGTTGTCGTTGCAGATCCTGTTCATGGTGATCCTTGGTGGTCTCGGCACCATCAATGGCGCATTCATCGGCGCCGCATTCATCCTGCTTTTTCCGGTGGTGCTGAACAGCATCGGAAATGCCTGGTTCCACGGCATGATCGATGCGACGATGATATCAGCCATCGAACAGGTCGTGTTCGGAGCCCTGATCATCATCTTCCTGATCTACGAACCCCTCGGCATGGCCAAACTTTGGGAAAACCTGAAGCAGCGCCTCTCGAGGAAAACTCCCGAACGTCCTGCCAGAGCGCAGCAACAGAAGGCAGTTGGCTGACCGGCAGCCGGCATGACGGCCATCACCCGAGTGTAGTCCGGCCTGGCTCAATCAGGCCGGTTGCTCTATCTGCTTGTTCTTTCAGTATCGATTCACGCACAAAAAAACCGCTGTCTCCAGCTGAGACAACGGTTGGACTGGTTGGTTGCGGGGGCAGGATTTGAACCTGCGACCTTCAGGTTATGAGCCTGACGAGCTACCGGGCTGCTCCACCCCGCGCCAACAAAACATCAAGCGAGGGCTTAAGGCCCCCGCTTGGCTGGTGTGTATGTAGCAACTCGATGACAGGATTGGAAGAGGCTGGGATAAGAAATACCGGACTTTTTTGACAATCCCTATGGGCCCTTGCGCGCGCCTATCCGTGGGGCGGGGTTAGCCGGTGGCTCAACAGCCAAGACGTCACCAGGTCGGCCGCGACCGGCATCGCCGGCGGATGCCACACCAGCCATGCCTATGTGTCGGTGCTGACCAAACGCAAAGTGGAACCTGACGGAGATGCCACGTCCTTTGCCCGTTCCGCTGCTGCAATGACTTCATAGATTATGGCTTCAAGATCGGGAGCCAGATGCTGCAATCTGTCGTCAGCCATCAACCCCGCATGGATTTCTATCAAAAGGCTTGCCATGACTGGCACCGGTAGCGGAGGCGCCTGGGTGACCCGGTTTGAACTTGCGAGTGTCGGGGTCTGCTCTGGAGTTTCGCTCATGCCGTTGCCTCATCATTATGTTGCACCACCCTTCACACCATCGCCCCCCGCTTGCCGCTCGTCATCGAACGGCTTGCCGACAGGTTAAGCGTAGTGGGACGTCAACATTTGTCAAAGCCATATAAGGACTAAGGACGCAGGAGAAGTACCGCCAAATGAAAAACCGCCCCGGCCATGACTGGACGGGGCGGTTTTTGCTGAAACACATGAAGAAGGAAATTGCAAAACTGTTCTTTACAGGCCTGGCAGCGACCTACTCTCCCGTGCCTTGAGACAAAGTACCATTGGCGCTGAGGCGGTTAACGACCGAGTTCGGAATGGGATCGGGTGGGGTCACCTCGCTATAACCACCAGGCCGGTAAAAAACAGTCACAATACTGGTCAGCAATCTCACACGAGGTGAGCATTGAGTAATGAGAACGATCAAGCCGATCGAGCGATTAGTAATGGTAAGCTTCACACATTGCTGCGCGTCCACACCCATCCTATCAACGTCGTAGTCTACAACGGCTCTCAAGGGAAAACTGGTTTCGAGGTGGGTTTCCCGCTTAGATGCCTTCAGCGGTTATCCCGTCCGTACATAGCTACCCTGCAATGCTGCTGGCGCAACAACAGGTCCACCAGAGGTACGTCCACCCCGGTCCTCTCGTACTAAGGGCAGATCCTCTCAATTTTCCTACACCCACGGCAGATAGGGACCGAACTGTCTCACGACGTTCTGAACCCAGCTCACGTACCGCTTTAATTGGCGAACAGCCAAACCCTTGGGACCTGCTCCAGCCCCAGGATGCGATGAGCCGACATCGAGGTGCCAAACAACCCCGTCGATATGGACTCTTGGGGGTCATCAGCCTGTTATCCCCGGCGTACCTTTTATCCGTTGAGCGATGGCCCTCCTCACGTGGGACCACCGGATCACTATGACCGACTTTCGTCTCTGCTCGACTTGTCTGTCTCGCAGTCAGGCAGGCTTATGCCATTGCACTCAACGAGCGATTTCCGACCGCTCTGAGCCCACCATCGCGCGCCTCCGTTACTCTTTGGGAGGCGACCGCCCCAGTCAAACTACCCACCACACACTGTCCCGGATCCGGATGACGGACCGCGGTTAGACAGCCATGACGATAAGGGTGGTATTTCATCTTGCGGCTCCACGCCAGCTGGCGCCGACGCTTCAAAGCCTACCACCTATCCTACACATGCCGACACGAATGCCAGTGTGAAGTTGTAGTAAAGGTGCACGGGGTCTTTCCGTCTGACCGCAGGAACCCCGCATCTTCACGGGGAGTTCAATTTCACTGAGTCGATGCTGGAGACAGTGGGGAAGTCGTTACGCCATTCGTGCAGGTCGGAACTTACCCGACAAGGAATTTCGCTACCTTAGGACCGTTATAGTTACGGCCGCCGTTTACCGGGGCTTCGATTCAAAGCGTGAACCTCTCCTCTTAACCTTCCGGCACCGGGCAGGCGTCAGACCCTATACGTCGCCTTGCGGCTTCGCAGAGCCCTGTGTTTTTGTTAAACAGTCGCCACCCCCTGGTCTGTGCCCCCCACACCTGCTTGCGCAAGCATGGGGCTCCCTTCTCGCGAACTTACGGGAGCAATTTGCCGAGTTCCTTCAGCATCGTTCTCTCAAGCGCCTTGGTATGCTCTACCATTCCACCTGTGTCGGTTTCGGGTACGGTCTCATGTGGGAGCTATTTCCTGGAACGCCTTCGCAGCATCCCCAATCCGATAAGGGGACACAACTTACAGCATCCGTCACTACCCACTGGTGCAGGAATATTAACCTGCTTCCCATCGACTACGCATTTCTGCCTCGCCTTAGGGGCCGACTAACCCTGCGCAGATTAGCTTTACGCAGGAACCCTTGGAATTTCGGCGACAGTGTTTCTCACACTGTTTGTCGTTACTCATGTCAGCATTCGCACTTCTGATATCTCCAGGCGCCCTCACGGATCACCCTTCGCAGACCTACAGAACGCTCCGCTACCGCGCATATTGCTATGCACCCGTAGTTTCGGTGCTTGGCTTTAGCCCCGTTACATTTTCGGCGCAAAGACCCTTAATTAGACCAGTGAGCTGTTACGCTTTCTTTAAAGGATGGCTGCTTCTAAGCCAACCTCCTGGTTGTTTTGGGATCCTCACATCCTTTCCCACTTAGCCAAGACTTGGGGACCTTAACTGACGGTCAGGGTTGTTTCCCTCTCCACGACGGACGTTAGCACCCGCCGTGTGTCTCCCGCGCAGTACTCCCAGGTATTCGGAGTTTGGTTAGGTTTGGTAATCCGTTGTGGACCCCTAGCCCATCCAGTGCTCTACCCCCTGGGGTATTCACGCGAGGCGCTACCTAAATAGCTTTCGCGGAGAACCAGCTATTTCCAGCCTTGATTGGCCTTTCACCCCTAGCCACAAGTCATCCCCGGCTTTTTCAACAGACGTGGGTTCGGCCCTCCAGTGCATGTTACTGCACCTTCAGCCTGCTCATGGCTAGATCGACTGGTTTCGGGTCTAATCCAACGAACTGAGACGCCCTATTAAGACTCGGTTTCCCTGCGCCTACACCTATCGGCTTAAGCTTGCTCGTTAAATTAAGTCGCTGACCCATTATACAAAAGGTACGTGGTCACCATTTCAGGCTCCCACTGTTTGTAGGCATCCAGTTTCAGGTACTATTTCACTCCCCTCGTCGGGGTGCTTTTCACCTTTCCCTCACGGTACTGGTTCACTATCGGTCGCTGAGGAGTACTTAGGCTTGGAAGGTGGTCCTCCCATGTTCGAACAGGATTTCACGTGTCCCGCCCTACTCGTATCTGCGAACAACCGTTACCCATACGGGGCTATCACCCTCTATAGCGTGCCTTTCCAGACACTTCCGGTTTGATTGTTCACAGCATTGGCCTGGTCCGCGTTCGCTCGCCACTACTAACGGAGTCTCGGTTGATGTCCTTTCCTCCGGGTACTTAGATGTTTCAGTTCCCCGGGTTTGCCTCCTGCACCTATGTATTCAGTACAGGATACGGCCGAAGCCGTGGGTTTCCCCATTCGGAAATGCACGGATCAAAGCTTATTCGCAGCTCCCCGTGCCTTATCGCAGCGTATCACGTCCTTCATCGCCTCTCAGCGCCAAGGCATTCACTAGATGCCCTTAAGTCGCTTGATCATTCTCATTATCAATGCTCACCCGTTGGTCCAGCCCGATTGGAACTCGTGGGCCGGCAGGCAAAGCATTGAGAAAGACCAGTATTGTGCAAGATTTGTTTGACGGTGTGCGGTCAAGCCCACCGGCTCTGCAGCAGACTGTCCAAGCATTGATGTGATGCTATTAGGCAGGACAGCCCAAACAAATCCCTTCTTCACGATGTCAAAAGAACAGAGCCAGACATCCCGAACAGGACGCTGGAAACTCGTATTTCTCTGAGGGTCATGTATCGCACCGCACCGCTGAATACAGCGGGGAAATGGTGGAGGCGGACGGGATCGAACCGACGACCTGAAGCTTGCAAAGCTACCGCTCTCCCAACTGAGCTACGCCCCCGCATTTTCCAAACCTGTGCATGAGTGCGGCTGTCACGTTTGAGCACTAGCTGCCGTTAGTAACCACCAGGACCCAACATGGAAAACATGGTGGGCCTGGGTAGACTCGAACTACCGACCTTACGCTTATCAGGCGTACGCTCTAACCACCTGAGCTACAGGCCCCCTCTGTGTATGGAGGCGGCTGCTGGCGCTCTCGTGTGCGACCCTCGAGAAAGAGAAACGTAGGCGGCGAATGTCCCGCATATTCGGAGCTTGAGGCCCCGATTTTTGTTCTATGACGAGCCGATATGAAGTCTGGCTGAATGCCAGGTTCGATGAAGGCTCATCCTTAGAAAGGAGGTGATCCAGCCGCAGGTTCCCCTACGGCTACCTTGTTACGACTTCACCCCAGTCGCTGACCCTACCGTGGCCGGCTGCCTCCCGAAGGTTAGCACACCGTCTTAAGGTAAAGCCAACTCCCATGGTGTGACGGGCGGTGTGTACAAGGCCCGGGAACGTATTCACCGTAGCATGCTGTTCTACGATTACTAGCGATTCCAACTTCATGCACCCGAGTTGCAGAGTGCAATCCGAACTGAGACGGCTTTTTGGGATTAGCATCACATCGCTGTGTAGCTGCCCACTGTCACCGCCATTGTAGCACGTGTGTAGCCCTACCCGTAAGGGCCATGAGGACTTGACGTCATCCCCACCTTCCTCCGGCTTATCACCGGCAGTCCCTTTAGAGTGCCCAACTTAATGCTGGCAACTAAAGGCGAGGGTTGCGCTCGTTGCGGGACTTAACCCAACATCTCACGACACGAGCTGACGACAGCCATGCAGCACCTGTCACCGATCCAGCCTAACTGAAGGAATCCATCTCTGGAAACCGCGATCGGGATGTCAAGGGTAGGTAAGGTTCTGCGCGTTGCTTCGAATTGAACCACATGCTCCACCGCTTGTGCGGGCCCCCGTCAATTCCTTTGAGTTTTAATCTTGCGACCGTACTCCCCAGGCGGGATGCTTAATGCGTTAGCTGCGCCACCGAACAGTATACTGTCCGACGGCTAGCATCCATCGTTTACGGCGTGGACTACCAGGGTATCTAATCCTGTTTGCTCCCCACGCTTTCGCACCTCAGCGTCAGTACCGGACCAGTTAGCCGCCTTCGCCACTGGTGTTCTTCCCAATATCTACGAATTTCACCTCTACACTGGGAATTCCACTAACCTCTTCCGGACTCAAGATCTCCAGTATCAAGGGCAGTTCTGAGGTTGAGCCCCAGGATTTCACCCCTGACTTAAAGATCCGCCTACGCGCGCTTTACGCCCAGTAATTCCGAACAACGCTAGCCCCCTCCGTATTACCGCGGCTGCTGGCACGGAGTTAGCCGGGGCTTCTTCTGTGGGTACCGTCATTATCTTCCCCACTGAAAGAGCTTTACAACCCTAAGGCCGTCATCACTCACGCGGCATGGCTGGATCAGGCTTTCGCCCATTGTCCAATATTCCCCACTGCTGCCTCCCGTAGGAGTCTGGGCCGTGTCTAAGTCCCAGTGTGGCTGATCATCCTCTCAGACCAGCTATGGATCGTCGCCTTGGTGAGCCATTACCTCACCAACAAGCTAATCCAACGCGGGCACCTCAATCGGCGATAAATCTTTCTCCCGAAGGACGTATACGGTATTAATCCCAGTTTCCCGAGGCTATTCCGTACCGAAAGGTAGTTTCCCACGCGTTACTCACCCGTCTGCCACTATCCCGAAGGATCGTTCGACTTGCATGTGTTAGGCCTGCCGCCAGCGTTCGTTCTGAGCCAGGATCAAACTCTCAAGTTTGAAACGTTTTGCTCAGACAACGATTGCTCGTCGACTGTTCATTTTCTGCGTTTGCGTAATTGACGAGTTACCATGTTTTTTCACGGCCAATTGCTTGGCCGATCAAAGCTTGGCTTCTCAAAACGCAAGGCATATGCGTTCCATTGTGTTCCGCTCCACAACCCGCCTTTGATCAGGACGAGTAGCTTCACCGCGAAACCGCCAGGACACGCGCCGCCTGCGTTTCTCTTTCTCTGTTCAACAATGTCAAAGAGCAGGAAACCGTCTTCCGGTCTCCGGTCCCTGTTTCCGGCGGCACGTTTGGGCGGCTTGTGTTTAAGCCGCTTGCGCTGCCTTCGGTCTCAGGAGACGCGAGGGGTCGCTCACCAACCAGTGGTGCGCGCCCTTCAGTGATGGGGTTTATATGAGCCTCGCCCCTCTACTGTCAAGCGGATTGTCGCAAAAAATTCGCAAAAGTTTTTTCTTTGCATAGGGCATGGCCAAACCTGCTGAAAAAGACTGTTTTCTGTTCCTTTTTAACAGGTGCCGGCACCATGGAAGCGATCGCCATGCCAGCAGATCGACGGCTGGCCGGGATAATCCTGCGCGCCGACCGGGATGCCAGACGCCCGCTTCCAGGATTTCCGGCACCCGGACGTACGTCGGCCAGCCGCTTCTAACGCCCGCAACGCGTAGCGGCTGCATACATTATATCACATAGCTTGTGCAGGTTGCAGATCACCACGCGGGTTTTGGGCGGTTCAGACCCGCCTTGCAACGGAGCTGATTCTCCCGAGCCTGCCCTCACCTGGTTGCGACATCCGCAGGACCCGGTCGAGGTCCTGGTTGGAAGCGGCGCACGCACGGACCCTGCCCGCAGCGGATTCTCCGAAGCACCTGTGCCGCCGTTCCGCAGCTGGAACGGCAGTTGTTGGCGCAACATTCGCACCGTTAGCGCATGTGCGGTCAGTTGCGTTTCTTCTGAATATGCAAACACGCACTGCCATTGCAAAGTTCGATCAAGCAACCCGTCGCCTTGCCGCCCATGTTGCCGGAACGCGGTCGTCATCAACAGGTCTCGGGTCCAACCGAAAGGCATCATCGAGGTCGCCGTCCGTCAGCTCCAGGCTCTGGACGACCTCCCTTGCAGACGCGATGGAACATGCCCCGCTTGGCGCTCCGCCCCCTGCTTTGGTAGCACTGGCGGACATTGGCAGACGGGTGCTGCCACTGGTTCAAGTATGGCCGCAACCAGACTCAAAGTTGGCCAAAAAAAGGCAGGTATGCGGAATACTCCGCAAATTGACGGGATTAACCCTCGATAAACCATAATAGGCCAGTCTCGCAGCTGGAAAACGAGACAGATCATGGCAATTTCTGGTCAACCCATTCACCTTGCAACCCCTTGTGCCGGAACAGAATTTCGCGCCACTTCAGTCCGGAAACGGTTGACATGGCGGACACTGGCGGGCAAGGTCCGGCTTGCAGGGATCAAGCTCCGGATCGACCGTATGAGTGGTTGGGATTCGCTTCGGATTTTAGGTTTCGTGAATGTGCTGGCTGGTCGCCGTCCTGCGGGACGAACAGGTGACCGGATTTATGGTGAGCAAGGCGTCGAAAGAAGCGCCCCAATGGCAGCCTGAAGGCACAGCGAGCTTGATAGTGAAGAGGTTTGGCGGGTGAGATCAATCTCCGACATTATGAGGGGCTTTGGCTTTCGGCTAGACAGTCAACGCCCGGAGTCCCTCACCAGTGCCGCCCGCCGCCTGTCCCTCGACGACCTGTCAGACAACGATTTCTTCGCGGTTCACCGCAAGCCTTCCATCAGCTACCGGGCAATGGCCTTTTCCGCTATGGCCCTGATTGTGGGCACGGCCGCCATCGGAATTACCGTCTACAGCTTCAGCAGTACCGGAGCAGGTACGGGCCCGTTGGCCCAGCAGACAAAGGCGGGCAACCTCCAGGCCGATGCACAGGCCAAGCCGGCAGATGCCGGGCTCAGGACCTCCAGCCTGACTCCCGTCTCGTCCACCAAGGGCGACTTCAACGGCGAGATCGCCAAGGCGGTGTCGGCAAGTCCCATGCAGTCCCTGTCGGTGGCCTATTTGCAGACAGCAAGCGCTGCCGCCACGGCCTTCGGCACGGACGAATCCAGTTATCCCGCGCCGACCAGCGATGCATTGGCTTACAACGCCCCGACCGTGCTGGACGGCTCCATCGAGCTGGCATCGCTGGCGGATGATTCGGGCAACTTCACCAGCGTTGCCAAGACACTGCCCGCCGAACCCGTGGACGAGCAGATCGTCCTGAAGTCCGGTGAAACACTGATCGAACGTCTGGCTGAGCTCGGCGTCACCCTCAATAGCGCCCGCGCCGTGGCAGCAGCAATCGAGCCGGTTTATCCGGGCCGGCTGGTCCGTGTAGGTCAAACCTATACGATCACGCTGGACAAGGAGCAGGACTTCTACGGCAACGACGTGATCGCTCCGGTGCGCATTTCGTTCACGCCGCCGGGCGGCGAAGAAGTCGTCGTCGAATCGGATGATGACGGCCGTTTCATAGCAATGATTGGCGGCAAGCAGGCAAAGCCGGATAGCCAGGTCGCTGATGCGCCGTATTTCCGCACTCGGGCGAAGATAACTTCCTCCCTCTACGCGACCGCCAAGGACAATGGCGTGCCAACGCACATCATCAACGCCGCGATGAAGGTGCTCGGGTACGAGATCGACCTGCAGCGCCAGATCCAGGCGGGTGACACGCTGGAACTTTTCTATGGCATCCCGCTCACGGGCTCTTCGGCCAAGCGCAAGGTGCTGCATTACGCCAAGCTGCGCTCGTCCGGGCGCGATCACATTTATTATCGCTATACTGATTCCAACGGCAACACCGCCTACTACGATGAGCACGGCGTCAGTGCCAGCAAGTCGCTGATGCGTACGCCGATTTCCGGCGTCCAGATTACCTCCGGTTTCGGCATGCGCCGTCACCCGTTGCTCGGATACAACAAACTGCATACCGGCATCGATTTCGGCGCCCCCCGCGGCACCCCGATCAAGGCGGCCGGTGACGGCGTTGTCCAGCACGCCGGCTGGCGCGGCGCGTACGGCCGCACCGTCATCATCAAGCATGATGGCAGATATTCGACGCTGTATGCTCACATGAGCAAGACCGCCAACCTGAAGGCGGGGCAGAAGGTCCGCCAGGGCCAGGTCATCGGCTATGTGGGTTCTACCGGCCGGTCTACCGGCCCGCACCTGCACTATGAAGTGCGCAAGAACGACAAGCCGATCAATCCGAAACGGGTTCAGCTTGCCACCACCACACGTTTGTCTGGCGAAGAGCTCGCCAACTTCAAGCGCCACCAGGGCCGCATCATGGCCATGATGGAAACTGCACCGGCTTCAGTGCAGATTGCGCAAGCCAGCGCAAACCCCAACTGACATTCATGAATTTTCCTGTTTATTAAAGACTTGCACGGATAGTAGCCTCCTTGATACGGGGGCTTCTTACATTGAAGGCAAGCATGTTTCCTAAGCGGATGATGGTCGTTGATGACGACCCGCTGGTGCCGTCGATTGCCAAGGCATTCTTCAGGGCCCATGGTGTCACAACCTGTGACCTGGCCCGTGACGGCGAGGAAGCGGCCCGGATGTTTCGCGACGCGGGCCAGGACTATGACTTCATCCTGTGTGACATCTGCATGCCGCGCATCGACGGCATCCAGTTGATCTCCAGGCTCGCCAGCGAAGGCTACAAGGGCTGGGTCGGCATTCTGTCATCCCAGCACCCGACACTGGCCCGAACAGCCATGAACATCGCTGAAAGCTATGGCATGCGCGCGGCCGGGGTGGGGCGCAAACCCATGGACCAGGCAACCCTCGCCCGTTTCCTGAAGAACGTCCGCGAAGGTCACGCACGCGTCAGGCCGACATCGGCCCCGTTCGCCGCCATGTCGGTTCCGGACCTCGAGAAGGCAATAACCGAAAACCGGATCATACCGTTCTACCAGCCGATCGTGGAACTGCACTCAACGCAGATCACCGGCGCCGAAGCGCTGGCGCGCATGGTTGGCCTTGACGGGTCGATAGTCTCGCCGGCAGCCTTCATTGAACTGGCGGAAACCAGCGGCCTGCTCGAGCCCCTCACGCAAAACTTGTTCAATACCGTGTTGCGCGACCTTCAGCGCTTGAACGCGATTCATCCAAACCTCAACCTCGCCATCAACTGGGATCCGAAGCTGCTGGAGCGCCACCAGCTTCCCGACGAACTGACCCACGCTTGCGAAACCTGGGGAATTTCCCCGTCGCAGATCACCCTGGAAATCACCGAAACCACCGCCTTCGACGCCAGCAGCATCGTTCTGGAAGTTCTCGTGCGCCTCAGGCTGAAGGGATTTGGTGTTGCTGTGGACGATTACGGCACCGGCTATTCGAATCTTGACCGTTTGGCGCGCATGCCGTTCTCCAAGCTGAAGATTGACCAGTCCTTCGTGCGCAAGGCCGGCGAGGACAGCTTTTCGATGGCCGGCGTCGAAACCGCCATCCGCCTGGCGCGCGAACTGTCCATGCCGACAGTGGCAGAGGGCGTCGAGGATGAGAACCTGTGGCAGATCATGCGGGCCTGCGGCGCCTCGCTGGCGCAAGGTTACCTGATGTCGCGGCCTCTCCCGATCGACCAGTTCATCGACTGGGGTGAGGCTATCGGCTGGAGGTTTGCGCTGCCATCGAGCACTCTTCCGGTGGCCGCGTCCGCTTGAGGCATGACACGGTCAGTGCCTCAGTTCGATCACCATTGCCTTGCCGTCTCGGGCAAACTCAACGGCAACCGGCCGTCCGCGCCGGGCACTGGCCATCACTGACAACCAGTCCTGCGGCTTGCGAATGCGCCGCCCACCAGCACCGTAGATGATGTCGCCCCGCTGCAAGCCGGCCGCTTCACCGGCGCTGCCCGGCACCAGCCGCGCCACCCTGATGCCCTCACGGCCAGCCTCGCCGGATGCCGGCACCTGCTGCGCCAGCACCCCGGTCTTGAGGGGCAGGAAAGGCGACCCGTCCGCTGTCTGCTCCACAAACACTTCCACAAGCTGTGCATCAATGGCGAAGTTAACGCCGATATTGGCGTCCGACTGCTTGGTGAAGATGGCCGACAAAAGCCCCGCAAATCGCCCTTCACCATCGACCAGCGCGCCCCCGGACATGCCGGGGTTCACCGCCGCATCAGTCTGGATGAAGTCCTCGATCGCATTGAAGCCGACACCTGCCCGGTTGACCGCGGAGACATGGCCGCAGGTTACCGACAGGCCAAGACCGAACGCATTGCCGATGGCGCACACCGGCTCGCCAAGGCCGGGCGTCCCGGCGCTTTCATCACGCATGGCAATCGGCGGGAGCGCCGTTGCAAGCGACAGCACCGCGATATCGCTCGCCTTGTTGCGGACCTTGATCCGCGCCGGAAGTATGACGCCATCACTGTCACGCACCATGACCTTGACCTGGTCTCCTCCGGGGCCCAGCACGTGATCTGCAGTCACCACGATTGTCCCGTTGCCCAGCACCACGCCTGATCCTTCCGGCTCATCGGCGTTGGGTGCCCGGCCCGGCCACAGCGGCAGCACCGACACAACCGAGGCGCGCGCCTTGACCAGCGCAGCAGTCTCACCGGCCTGCCCGGTCTGTGCCGGCCAGCTTGCCAGCAGGCACACAACCACGATTGCAACCACTTGCCTGAGGCTCATGACCTGGTGAACTCCGGTTGACCGAAATCCGCAACCCGGGTCGGCCTGCCGTGCAGGCACACCTCGCGGAACTGGTAGATCAGCGCCGCCGTCGGCGCGAACATGCGGTGGCCGACAGCGGGAAAGATCGCCGACATCACAGGCTTTCCGCCATCCCTGTCAGGAATGATGGAGGGGACGTCGGGCCCGTCCAGTTCGTGCAGCGGTATCCGGTACACCGTCTCCACCTCGTCAGGATCAGGCTCGTAGCTGCTCACCATACCAGCCC
>Ga0316195_10000302_pt1 | contig 18716 bp, 15 predicted proteins | sample Phised1_MG_FD_204937 | JGI IMG/M metagenome (GOLD analysis project Ga0316195, IMG submission 204937) | Coastal sediment microbial communities from Maine, United States - Phippsburg sediment 1 | ecosystem: Environmental > Aquatic > Marine > Coastal > Sediment | place: USA: Maine | collected...
CAGTCACCGGTGCCAATCATCAAGCATCCGGATGTGGCTCGCCTGCTGCTGGCGCAAAAGGCCTATACCGAGGGTGGCCTGGCGCTGAGTTTGTATTGTGCGCGCCTGCTGGATGAGGAAATGATTACCAGTGACCCTGATGAGAAAAAGGCCCTGGGTAGTCTGTTGGGGTTGCTGACGCCCATCGCGAAAAGCTGGCCCTCAGAATACTGTCTCGAAGCGAACAAGCACGCCATTCAGGTGCTGGGCGGATACGGCTATTCCCGGGAGTACCCGGTGGAGCGGCTGTATCGGGATAATCGACTGAACCCGATACACGAGGGTACCCACGGTATCCAGGGCCTGGACCTGCTGGGGCGCAAGGTCTTTATGGACGGCGGGATGGCGCTTGGGCAGCTGCTGAGAAAGGTCAGGGAGGATTGCGCCCGCGTGAGCGTGACACCAGCCCTGTCTGAGTATGCACAACTGATTGCCAAGGCAACCGAGGACATGATCCGGGTTACCGGAATGCTGGTTGCGGATGCGGGAAAGGGTGAAGCGGAGAAGGCATTGGCCAATGCCACCTTGTACCTGGACAGTCTTGGTCACCTGCTCGTCGCGTGGACCTGGTTGCGGCTGGCGCGGATATCCCTGAAGGCACTTGAAGAGAGGCCGGGAACCGATGATGCGTTTTACCAGGGCAAGCTCAAGGCCTGCCACTATTTTTGTACCTATGAGTTGCCCAAGGTAAACAGCAACGCCCGCATCCTGGCGATAAGAGATGGGCTGTTCACGGAGATGCAGGATGAGTGGTACTGAGTCAAACACCGCCGACTTGCGTGTGGCGATCGTACCGGTTACGCCGTTTCAGCAAAATTGCAGTATCCTTTGGAATCCTGCCAATAAGCTGGGAGCAATCGTCGATCCCGGCGGAGACCTGGACAAGGTGCTTGGGCAGGTTGAGCGTCATGGCGTAACAATAGAAAAGATTCTTCTCACCCATGCCCATATCGATCATGCCGGGGCGACCGCAGAGCTGGCCCGGCGCCTGTCGATACCTATTGAGGGGCCGCAAAGGGAGGACCAGTTCTGGATTGACAAGTTGCCAGAGCAAAGTCGCATGTTTGGCTTTCCGCCGGCCGAGGCCTTTGAGCCCCAGCGCTGGCTGGAACATGGGGATACGGTAACCGTGGGGGGCATCAGCCTGGACGTGTTGCATTGCCCGGGACACACTCCGGGTCACGTGGTCTTCGCCCATCTGCCTTCAAGGCTTGCCATCGTCGGGGATGTGCTGTTTCAGGGTTCAATCGGGCGCACGGATTTTCCCCGGGGGGACTTTGATACCCTGGTGAGATCAATACGCCAGCGGCTGTTTCCGCTGGGTGATGAGGTGCGTTTTATTCCGGGTCACGGCCCGGTGGGGACTCTTGGCAAGGAAAGGCTGAGCAATCCTTATGTCAGCGACGCCGCCCTGGGACTGTAGTTAGCGCCAGGCCTCGGCGCTTATTTTCTCTTGGCGTTGCGGCGGCCAAACATCCCTGCTATTGAACGAACCATGAATCTCGGGGGTAGCTGGGATAGCGTCGACATAGCTTTGTAGATCATGCCGGGGACGTGGATAACATCCCTGGCCATGGCGGCGGAAAACGTTTCCCGGGCGACAAACGCCGGATCCGAGACGATGGTCATAGGCAGGTTGGCGGGCTTTTTTTCGGTGTGCTTCTTGCCCCTGATCATCGGGGTATCGGTGAAGCCGGGGCAGACCGCGGTGCAGCTTACGCCGGTTCCCTTTAGCTCTTCGGACAGGCCCTCGGTGAAGGACAGCACATAGGCCTTGGTGGCGGCGTAAACCGACAGGAAGGGTACCGGCTGGAAGGCAGCAACGGAGGCCAGGTTTACAATCCGACCCTTGCCGCGCTTGAGCATGGCAGGCAGACAACGATGGGTCAGTTCTGTCAGCGCCAGGACGTTCAGTTGAATCTGCTGCAATTGCCGATCCAGCTTGTCCGAGGCGAAACCACCCATCTGCATCACGCCGGCGTTGTTCACCAGTACGTCCAGGGGTCGCTTGGGAAGGGAGCCCAGAAGATTGCCAATGGCTCCGGGGGCGGTCAGGTCGCATGGCAGCACGGTGCAGTCGATGCCATGGGCGTCACGAAGTTCTTGGGCCAGGGTCTCCATTTCGGTTTGTCGCCGGGCCACCAATACCAGGTCAAAGCCTTCCTCGGCGAAGACCCGGGCGAGTTCAATACCAATTCCGGATGATGAGCCGGTGATCAGGGCCAGGGGGTTTTTGTGGGTCATTACTCTTGTCCTGCTTGATAGCTTGTTAAACCTCGGGCCGGCAGCGCCCATGACGCTAATATAGCCTATAAACACCGGGCCTGAAGCTGCCGGAATCCAGATTGCCGCTGGCCAGGGCCTGGCTTTGCTACAATCCCGGGCTTAGCCCGCCGGGTAACGAGCCGAATTCGAAAAAAAAGGAGTACGCATGAAACTTGCCACCATAAAGTCCGCAACCCGGGATGGAACCCTGGTCGTGGTGAGTCGTGATTTAACCCGCGCCTGTGCGGTAGCGGAAATCGCGCCGACAATGCAGGCAGCCCTGGATAACTGGGCTGAATGCGAGCCTGCCCTGGACCAGGTTTACCAGTCATTGAATGACGGCGCTGTGGATAATTCGTTTGCCTTTGATCCGGAGCAGGCCGAATCGCCGCTGCCCAGGGCCTATCACTGGGTAGACGGAAGCGCTTACGTTAATCACGTTGAACTGGTGCGCAAGGCCCGGGGTGCGGAAATGCCCACGAGCTTCTGGGAAGACCCGTTGGTATACCAGGGCGGCTCGGATGATTTCATCGGTCCCAGGGATCCGGTAGTGGTACCCAGCGAGGAATATGGCATAGACATGGAAGCTGAAGTCGCGGTGATTACCGATGACGTGCCCATGGGAATTGATGCGGCTACCGCCCGCAAGCACATCAAGCTGATCATGCTGGTTAACGATGTGAGCCTGCGAAACCTGATCCCGGGAGAACTGGGCAAAGGGTTTGGTTTTTACCAGTCCAAGCCCGCCTCGGCGTTTTCACCCGTAGCGGTGACCCCCGGTGAACTGGGGGATGCCTGGGACGGCGGCAAGGTGCACCTGCCACTTGTCACCCACCTGAATGGGCAGTTACTGGGCAAGCCCAATGCCGGCATCGATATGACCTTTGACTTTCCCAGGCTTATTCAGCACCTTACCCTGACCCGACGCCTCGGAGCAGGGGCAGTCATCGGTTCAGGCACCGTGTCCAATTACGATCGCAGCCTGGGTTCGAGTTGCCTTGCAGAAGTGCGCATGCTCGAGACCATCTCAGATGGCAAGCCGCATACACCGTTCATGAAGTTTGGTGATCGTGTGCGAATCGAAATGATGGATTCAGAGGGAGCAAGCATTTTCGGCGCCATTGACCAGAAGGTGGTTCGCCCCGAATAGAAATGTCGAATAGAACATTCATGGAGAGACCGCATGAGATTAGAGATTGTGCAGAGCACTGGATGGGGTAAGCGCGGCTTGCAGGGTTTGGCACTGGCCGCGCTCGGCTTGTTTCTCGCCGCTTGCGGTAAGACCCCCGAGGATGGCGGGCATGTTGCAGAAGCGACAATTGCAGCGCCGACAGCAGGCGTGACCGAGGCCCGTATTATTGCCGCCGAGGAAGGCGACTGGCTCAGCCACGGTCGAACATACGACGAGCAGCGCCACAGTCCTCTCGCACAGATCACCAGCGACAATGTCGATCGTCTCGGCCTGGCCTGGTCCTATCGGCTGCCGACAGCCCGTGGAACCGAAGCCACTCCACTGGTGTTCGATGGTGTGCTGTACACCTCCGGTCCCTGGAGCCTGGTCTATGCGCTGGATGCACGCAGCGGAGAACTGCTCTGGAGTTATGACCCCAAGGTACCCACGGAATGGGCGCGCTATGCCTGCTGTGATGTGGTGAACCGGGGCGTTGCGGCCTGGGGTAACAGCATATTTGTCGGCACGCTGGATGGACGCCTGGTTGCCCTGGACGCCAAGACCGGCGAGCAGCAATGGAGTGTCCAGACAACCGATCCAGAACGCCCCTACACCATTACCGGTGCCCCCCGGGTAGTGAAGGGCAAGGTCCTGATCGGAAACGGTGGGGCAGAGCTGGGGGTTCGCGGTTACGTCAGTGCCTACGATGCAGGCACGGGTGAACAGCTATGGCGGTTCTACACGGTGCCTGGCGATCCCTCCCTGCCATTTGAATCCGAGGTGCTCCAAGGTGCCGCGGATACCTGGAAAGGCGGTGAGTGGTGGAAGATCGGCGGCGGCGGTACGGTCTGGGATTCCATGGCCTATGACCCGGAGCTGGACCTCCTGTATATCGGCGTGGGCAATGGTTCTCCATGGAGCCGCCACATCCGCAGTCCGGGCGGCGGAGACAACCTGTTTCTTTCCTCTATCGTGGCTCTCAAGCCCGATACCGGGGCCTATGTGTGGCATTACCAGACCACCCCGGGGGATAGCTGGGATTACACCGCTACTCAGCACATGATTCTTGCCGACCTGGAAATTGACCAAAAGCAGCGCAAGGTGCTGATGCAGGCTCCGAAAAACGGATTTTTCTATGTCCTGGATCGCCAGACTGGCGAACTGATTTCTGCCCGGAATTTTGTCCAGACCACCTGGGCAAGTCACGTGGACATGGAGACCGGACGCCCGGTTGAGACGCCCCAGGCCAGGTATGCGGACGCGCCGTCGTTTGCCTTGCCCTCGCCATTTGGTGCCCACAACTGGCATCCCATGACTTACAGCCCTGATACCGGGCTGGTGTACATCCCGGCCCAGGAAGTGCCGTTTGTCTATGGCAAGGATCAGGATTTCAAATATGCACCGGGATACTGGAACCTTGGAGTGGATCCGAGCCTGGCGGCGATGCCGGAAGATCCGGCGGTTGCCCAGCAGCTGGCCGCCATGATCAAGGGCCGGATTATTGCCTGGAACCCGGTAACCCAGGAAGAAGCTTTCCATGTGGAGCACCCCGGTCCGTGGAATGGTGGAATGCTGTCCACGGCCGGCAACCTGTTATTCCAGGGAACCCCGCTGGGTCAGTTCCTGGCCTTAAGCGCGGATACCGGCGAACAGTTGTGGAGCTTCCCCTCACAGACCGGCATCGTTGCTGCACCCATCAGCTATCAGCTTGACGGCGTTCAGTATGTCGCGGTGATGGCGGGGTGGGGCGGAACATTTCCCTTATTCCTTGGCGCTGTGTATCCGCCAGGCGCCACAGAGATGGTGAACCAGCTATTGGTGTTCAGGCTTGATGGCAAGGCAAAGCTGCCTGCCCTGAAAACGGTGGAACGGGTGATGCCCAAGCCTCCCGGCCAGGAGGTTTCCGATGAAGAACTGGCCCTGGGCAAGCAGGTTTACCACCTGCGTTGCGGCATTTGCCATGGAGAAAGTGCGGTGAGTGGTGGGATTGTCCCGGATTTGCGTTACATGAGTGAGTCGGTCCACAAGAGTTTCCACGCCATCGTGCTCGGTGGTGCTCTCTTCAAGGCCGGCATGCCCGCATATGGGCAGATTATGAGCGCTGACGAGGCGGATGCCACCCACGCTTACATCATCGACAGGGCCCAAAAGGCCTGGGATCAGCAGTCCGCTGTGAGTGAGTAGAAAGTAGATATTACCGGGTAGCGTGGGTCCTGACCCCGCTACCCGGTTTTTTTTAGCTCGCCTGGGGCTTCGGGACATTCATTCGCCCGGCAAACTCAAAAGAAACTTTGTTTATCGCGTGTTACCCGTCCCGGGTCGCGGCATAATACTTGTTTGACTAATTGAAGGTGCGCGGCATGCGAGCAGTGGTTTGTAGTGAGCTTGGCGGTCCTGAAAAGCTCGCCCTGAAGGAGATTGATTCTCCCGTGGTAGGGCCGGGTCAGGTAAAGCTTGCTGTGCATGCAGCATCGTTCAATTTCCTGGATACCCTGATTATCCGGGGCCTGTACCAGGATCGTCCCGATCTGCCATTCGTGCCAGGGGCCGAGGCCGCGGGTCGGGTACTGGAGCTTGGCGAAGGGGTCACCCACCTGAAACCCGGTCAGCCGGCGATTGCCCTGGCCGGTACCGGCGCGTTTGCCGAGGAACTGGTGACGGATGCCCGGCGCGTGCTGCCGATACCCGAGGGCTTTTCCATGAAGGTCGCCGCCAGCCTGGCCACCGCCTACGGAACCTCCCACTATGCATTGGCGCAGCAGGCGCGGCTGAAGTCCGGGGATACCTTGCTGGTGCTGGGCGCTGCCGGCGGTGTTGGTCTTGCCGCCGTGGAGCTGGGCAAGCTGATGGGGGCAACGGTTATCGCGGCGGCCAGTTCCCGGGAGAAGCTGGACGCAGCCCGGGAAGCCGGGGCCAGTGAGTTCATTAATTACGCTGAAGAAGATCTCAAGACCCGGGTAAAGGAAATTACCGGCGGGAAAGGGGTGGATGTTGTGTATGACCCGGTGGGTGCTGAGATGGCAATCCCGGCGATTCGCAGCCTGGCCTGGGGCGGACGGTACCTGGTGATCGGTTTTGCTGGTGGGTCCATTCCGGAACTACCCTTGAACCTGTTGCTCCTCAAGGGCGCGAGTGCCGTAGGCGTCTTCTGGGGTGCCTGGGTGCAGCGGGATCCGGCAGGCGCTGCTGCCAGCTTCCGACAGTTAATGGCCTGGCTCGCCAGTGGCGAACTGCGGCCGAACATTCGCGAGTGCTACCGGCTTGAAGAGTTTGAGAAAGGTTTTATCTCCCTGCAAAGCCGAAAGGCAGTTGGGAAAATCGTTTTGACAGTGGCCGCCGAGGCCAAGGACTAGGCAGATGAGCGCAAAGGCTTACGTTATTGTTCGTGCGAAGGTGACGGACCCCGAGGCGTACGAAGAGTACAAGCAGCATTCGGGGCCGGCAGTGGCCAGGTATGGAGGACACTTCCTGGCCCGGGGCGGATTGCTTGAGACCCTGGAAGGGGGTGAGGAAAGCGGCAGGGTGGTCTTGATTGAGTTTCCTGACCTGGATACTGCCCGGCGATGGTACAACTCGCCGGAGTATCAGCAGGCAATCTCGATTCGCAAGGATGCCGCGAAGGCACAGTTCGTATTGCTCGAAGGTGTTTGAGCAGGACTGGTTCGCGTAGTCACAACACAGCAATCGCATTGGAAAGCCCAATGTGAATCAACAGCGGCAAAGCCATGAAAAAATTATCCCTGAGCAAGGAAAAAATCAAGATTCTGTTACTGGAAGGCGTGAGTGATGCCGCTGTCCAGTCTTTCAGGCATGCGGGTTACAAGAACATCACCAGTTTGCCCCATGCCTTGCCTCATGATGAACTGATAAAGAAAATCAAGACCGTGCATTTTCTGGGCATCAGGTCCCGCAGTCAGGTTAATGCCGAGGTGCTTGCCCGCGCGGAGCGTTTGGCGGCGGTGGGGTGCTTCTGCATCGGTACCAACCAGGTCGACCTTTCGGCAGCGGAGGTGCTGGGGATACCGGTGTTTAATGCGCCATTTTCCAACACCCGCAGCGTCGCTGAACTTGTGCTCGCCGAGATTATTCTGCTGATGCGCGGAGTACCCCAAAAGAATGCCCGGGCGCATCGTGGCATCTGGGAGAAAAGCGCAGCGAACGCCTATGAGATTCGCGGCAAGAAGTTGGGTATCGTGGGTTACGGCCATATTGGTACCCAGCTTGGCATCATGGCGGAAAGCCTGGGTATGCAGGTGCTGTACTACGACATCGAGCACAAACTTCCCCTGGGCAATGCCAGTCCGTTGGGCAGTCTTCATGAATTATTGTCCGGTGTGGACGTGGTTTCCCTGCATGTGCCGGAGACCCCCCAGACCCGCAACATGATCGCCGCCCGGGAGCTGGCATTGATGCCAACGGGGTGTTGCCTGATAAATGCTTCCAGGGGGACGGTGGTGGACATTGAGGCCCTGGTTGACGCCTTACGCGATGGGCGTTTACACGGCGCTGCTATCGACGTTTTTCCGGTGGAGCCCAAATCCAACGATGATGAGTTTGTCTCGGCGCTAAGGGAATTTGATAACGTTATCCTGACGCCGCATATCGGTGGCAGCACCCAGGAGGCACAGGAAAATATCGCCCTGGAAGTGGCGGGCAAGCTGATTAAATATAGCGATAACGGGTCCACCATGACTGCAGTGAACTTTCCCCAGGCAGCCATCCCTGATCACTACGACAAGCGCCGTATTCTGCACATCCACCACAACCTTCCGGGTGTGCTGGAAAAAATTAACCGGGTGTTTTCCGATCGCGGCGTGAACATTGCCTCGCAATACTTGCAAACCTCCAAATCTATCGGCTACGTGGTGATGGATGTCGAACTGGAAGACGCCGTGCCCCTGGTGAATGCCCTTAGGGAAATCCAGGGCACCATCCGAACCCGCATGTTGCACTAGGGCAGATGATGCAATCAGGTCAAGCCGCCAGGATGGCATTGCTGGGTGCCGCAGTGCTGTTCTCCACCGGCGGGGCAGCCATAAAGCTGCTGAGCTTTACCGGTTGGCAGGTGGCCTGCATGCGCAGCGCCCTGGCCGCCGGAGTTATCTGGTTCCTGTTGCCCCAGGCTCGCAAGGCCTGGACTCCGGGTGTGCTGGGTGTGGCCGTGTGTTTTGCCGCAACCATGATCTTCTATGCCCTGGCTAACAAGCTCACAACGGCGGCCAATGCGATCTTCCTGCAATCTACGGCGCCCCTGTATCTGCTGATACTCGGTCCGCTGCTGCTCAAGGAAGCGGTTCACAAGGTTGATCTGCTGCTCATGGTGGTACTGGGTGCCGGGCTGGCCTTATTGCTGATGGGGCAGGAAACCGTCACTGCAGCGGCCACCGATCCGGTACGGGGAAATATTCTTGCAGCCTGTGCGGGTGTGAGTTGGGCGTTGACCGTACTGGGTCTGCGCTGGCAGTCGCGCCGGGGCGGGGACGGGGACAATTCGGCCCTGACCTGTGTGGTAGCTGGCAATGTGCTTGCCTGCCTGGCCGCCGGAACCATGGCCTTTCCCATTCCTGCGGCGCCGGTTGGTGACTGGATGATCGTGGTTTACCTGGGGGTCGCCCAGATAGCCCTGGCGTACTTTTTCCTGACCCGGGGAATCAGCAGGGTGCCAGCGCTGGAGGCGTCGCTGCTGTTGTTGCTGGAACCAGTGCTAAGCCCTGTGTGGGCCTGGCTGGTCCATAGAGAAGAGCCGAGCCTGGCGGCGCTTGGGGGTGGGGCTATGATTCTTCTGGCCACGATGATCCGGGCCTTTAGCAACGCTGAACGGGCAGCGCCGGCAGACTAGTTCCGGTCGAGGGTCTCGCAAATCAGCTCGTTGATATCCTGCTCATCCCGAAGACTGCATATATGCGCTGCATCCACGGCGTATCCGTGCTCCGCCGTCAGGGCTTCATAGCGGGGCTTGCGGTGAGCGCTCAGGCGCGGAAATATCCATTGCACAAAATTATCCGGATCGATTTCATTGGGCCCCGTTAATGAGTGTTCCTCGAGATAAGATGCCAATTGCGCCTGGAAAAAGTCTTCCCTGTAATACAGGGGTTTCGGGTTCGATACGGCCCGCTTGATCAGTTCCTGCTCCATGTCCTGATCGGGTCGCAGGTAGAGAATCAGGGTGTTGTTGCTCAATGCAGCCATCATCTCATTGTCATCCAGTTCGCAAACACTGCCGCCGGCATCGTTGATGAAGTGCTCGTAGCCGTATATTTCGCGCGCTTTGCTGATGAATTCCGGTACATCCTTCATAGCCTGGATTTCTGCCTCCCGGTGTAATCGCTGGCGGCGAAGAAATTCTTCCAGTGGCAATCCACCCAGGTCAGAGCGCCCCACTTTGCCAAGGAAAGTGGAAATAGGGCTTAGATTCTCGACCGTGACATTGCTTGCGATGTAGATGGAATCGCTGCGCAGCAACTCCCTCAGGAAATCCACTTGCATGGCCTGGCGCTTGATATTGTCGAGTATCGGCTCCTCCAGGTACTTGGTGCCGATTCGGTAGTCACCGGAGAAGTGAAACCAGTTGTTCTTTGGCAGGTGATTGGCCAGGGTGGTCTTACCCACTCCGGACATGCCCAGCAAAGTGATCGCCTTGTTGGGCCACTTCCGGAATTCGCTAGAGTTCATATGCATCGGCGCATTCTTGCCTCGTCGGAAGATGAATGCAATACGGACTTGTGGTCCGGCGTGGGAAGCAGGGAATCTTCCCGCAACCGGTTTGCAGGCAAGCCAGGCTCACACATGACCCGGTGGTCGTACCGACACCGATGGGTCAGCATGGAGAAGGCAGGGGTATTTCCCGAATTTATCGATCATCAATGGTAGAAAAGTGTCGGGAAACTTTACACTTACTTGAATTCTAAAGTAGGAAAAAATCTTAAGTACTTGAAATGCATACCATTTGTATTTTTGGCACGACGATTGTATAAGTACGTACGTAGTCCGAAACATGGACGGCCTGTGAGGGTGGCGGGTTGACCGTTCACCGCTTTAAGCTTAGTAGGGCTACGGATAATAATAATTGCTTGGGTTAATAATAATAATTAGTGAACAGCAAGCAACGGAGTCAATAACAATAAAAACCCTGCAAAATTATGCCCCGCGATGCGGGGATTTTTTTGCCGGCAGATTAGATCCTCGCACTGTAACGATATTAGTCCTTTAAACCCTCGCGCCACCCCCATACAATCAGTTTTTTGCATCTGCACAATCGGGGTCGGAATGAGCGACGGAAAATGGCTGGTCAGTAAGTTCGGGGGAAGTAGCCTGGCGGATGCCAGTTGTTTCCGACGGGTCGCCGAGATTCTCTCCGAAGGGCAGCAGACTCGCCATGCCGTGGTGGTGTCCGCTTCCAAGGGAGTCACCGATATCCTCATGCGATGCCTGGACCTGGCGGAGCATGCCGGCGGAAACCTTGCCGAGGCGCTTCGACCGGCGATTGATCGGTACATCTCGATTGCCGAAGAATTACTGGATGATAACTCCCGAGCCGAATTCGCCGAGATCCTGGCGCGGGATGGCCAGGACCTGGCAGATATCCTGCGGGCGATTTCCCTGATGCGCTCGGCAGCCAGTATTAGTCGCGATGTGGTGTCCGGTTACGGTGAACTGTGGTCAGCCCAACTGTTAAGTCGTTTTCTTGCCAAGGAGCGTGGCGATGCCCGGATCCGCTGGCTGGATGCGCGGCAAGTCGTGGTGATCGAACAGCACGAGTTGGGTCCCCTGGTTCGCTGGGAAACGTCGGCGGCAAACCTGAGCCGGGAATTACCTGGTAATTTCCATGGTCTGGTTGTGGTCACAGGGTTTATCGCCAGCGACGTGAACGGCCTTCAGGCCAATCTTGGTCGTAACGGCAGCGATTACTCGGCGTCAATTTTCGGCTCCCTGCTCAATGCCTGGCAGATCACCATCTGGACCGATGTGGACGGCGTGATGAGCGCCGACCCGCGCAGGGTGCCGGATGCGGCGGTGATTGCATCCCTGTCGTATAGCGAGGCCATGGAGCTTTCGTATTTTGGCGCCAAGGTTATTCACCCCCAGACCATGCATCCGGCGGTCCACAAGCAGATTCCGATACTCATCAAGAACACGTTCAACCCGGAGGCGCCAGGTACTCCCATATCCGCCAGGCCGGGCAGCCAGGGAGTGGTCAAGGGGATTACCGCCATTGACGGGATCGCCCTGATTAACGTCGAGGGAGCGGGAATGATTGGTGTCCCGGGAACGGCTGATCGTATGTTTGGCGGTTTACGCGAGGCCCGGATTTCTGTAGTCCTGATTTCCCAGGCCAGTTCAGAGCACTCGATATGTGTCGCTGTGCCAGAAAACGATGCGGCCCGGGCAGCCTCCGTCATACGGGACGCGTTTGAGGCAGAACTGCGTGGCGGACAGATCCAGAATGTAGAGGTGAATTTGGGCAATAGCATTCTTGCCGTGGTTGGTGACGGCATGGCTGGCGCCGCCGGTGTCGCTGGAAAGGTCTTTTCGGCACTGGGACGGGCTGGCGTGAATGTCAGGGCCATCGCCCAGGGTTCGTCAGAGAGAAACATTTCCTGCGTGATAGACAGCGAAAACGCTTCTCGTGCATTGCGCGCGGTGCACGCGAGTTTCTACCTGTCTCCGCAGACGGTTTCCATTGGTCTGATTGGTCCGGGAAATGTGGGCGGTGTGCTGCTTGACCAGATGGCGAGTGAATTCGAACGCCTTCGCAGGAAACTGAACCTTGACCTGAGAGTCAGGGCGATTGCCGGTTCCAAAGTGATGCTTCTTGAATCTCGCGCCTGCGAGTTATCGTCATGGCGTGACGCGCTGGCCGAGCGAGGTGATCACCTGGACATGGATCGCTTTGTTGATCACGTGCAGTCCGATCATCTGCCTCATGCGGTGATCATCGACTGTAGCGCCAGCGAAGAAGTTGCCGGTCGTTATGCGGGATGGCTGGAGCGGGGCATTCATGTGATTACGCCGAACAAGCGAGCCAGTACAGCCTCGATGAGTAAATACAGGCAGTTGGACGAGGCTAGACGGTCTGGCAATTCACGCTACCTGTATGAAACCACCGTGGGCGCGGGCCTGCCGATTATCCGCACTCTGCAGGACCTGATTCAGACCGGTGACAAGGTGCATTTAATAGAAGGCATCCTGTCCGGAACCCTGGCGTACCTGTTCAACCTTTACGATGGCAGTAAGCCATTTTCCGAGCTGGTCGCCCTGGCTCGCGAACAGGGATACACGGAGCCGGATCCCCGTGATGATCTTTCGGGTAAGGATGTGGCACGCAAACTGGTTATCCTGGCCCGGGAGATCGATCTGGAACTGGAGTTGAGCGATGTCAACATCGAGAGCCTGGTTCCGGATGAATTGAATGAGGTGGACGTGGAAACCTACCTGGAGCGGATTGTCGAGCAGGACGAGAAGATCGCTGCAAGGCTGGAAGAAGCCAGGAAGCAGGACAAGGTATTGCGGTACATGGCACGACTCGATGGCGAGGGGAACGCCACGGTCAAGCTCGAAGCGGTGAGTCTTGATCATGCCTTTGCCGCTATCGACCTGACCGACAATATCGTGAAATTCACGACTCGCCGATACGCCCAGAACCCGCTTATTGTTCGTGGACCGGGTGCCGGGGCAGATGTGACCGCGGCCGGGATATTCGCAGACTTGCTGAGGTTGACGAGCTACCTGGGCGCCGCCCTGTAGTGGTCAACCATGCGGAATCCTGTACGGCGAGGGCTCCTGGATCGGTTGGCAATGTTGCCGTTGGCTTTGACATCCTCGGTCATGCCTTTGACGCGGTTGCCGACCAGGTGACGGCCAGGCGGAGCACATCTGCCGGCGTTCGCTTGCTGTGTTCAGGCCCGGGATCCAGCGGGATCCCCCTGGATCCTGAGAAAAATACCGCCGGCAAGGCCGCCCTGGCCGTGTTGCAGCTCTCCAATGCCCCCTGGGGCGTCGATCTTGAAATCATCAAGGGAATTCCAGTGGGATCCGGTCTCGGTGGCTCAGGAGCCTCTGCGGTGGCCGGCGCGGTCGCCGTAAACGGTCTGCTTCAAACGCCCCTTGGCAAGATCGAGTTGCTTGATTGCGCGCTGGATGGTGAGGCCGTGGCCACCGGCGCCAGGGTTATCGATAACGTGGCAGCGAGCCTGCTGGGAGGGCTGGTGTTTGCCGTGGAAGGCAAACCACCTTTGGCCATATCCGTAGCTGTTCCTGATGGATTGTATTGCGCCCTGGTTCATCCCGATGTGGTCATCGCCACCGAGCAATCCCGGGCGGGCTTGTCTGACCAGGTGACTCGCTCCAACGCGGTGAACCAGATGGCGAATCTTGCCGGGGTAATAGTGGGCTGTGAGCAGTCTGATTTTTCCTTGCTTGGGCGCTTCCTCAGAGACGTGATGATTGAACCCCAGAGGTCCGGCCAGGTAAGGGGTTTCGATCAGGTGCAGGCCGCGGCCATGAACGCCGGGGCGCTGGGTTGCAGTCTCTCGGGCAGCGGGCCCAGCATATTTGCCTGGTGTCAGGGTCAGGCACTGGCCAGCCGGGTGGCCACCATCATGAGCCAGGAATTCGAGCAACTGGGGATAGGCAGTCGCAGCTGGATATCGAAGGTTGATTCCCGGGGTGCGGAAGTGACGGAGACCACATGAAATTCAGAAGTACGCTCGGCCAGGCACCCATGGTGGGATTTTGTGAGGCGCTTTTGCAGGGCATAGCGCCTGACGGCGGCCTGTATGTGCCGGAGCGCTTCCCCAGTGTTCAGCTGACAGACTTCGCCGATGCACGCACCCCTGCACAGGTAGGGGCAATCATGCTTGCACCCTTTGCCCGGGGCAGTGAGCTTGAGGCCAGCCTCCCGGTGATTTGCCAGGAGGCGTTCTCCTTCCCGATTCCCCTGAAGAGAATTCCTTCCGATTCGGGGCCTCTGCATGTGTTGGAACTTTTTCACGGGCCCACCGCCGCGTTCAAGGACGTGGGCGCCAGGTTCCTGGCGGCGTGTTTTGAGCGACTCAACAGCAAGCAGCAGGCTCCCCTCACGATCCTGGTCGCCACCTCGGGGGATACCGGAGGGGCTGTGGCTGCGGCTTTCCATGGCCGTGCAAACACCCGTGTCGTGGTGCTGTTCCCCAAGGGGTTGGTATCCGGGCGACAGGAAAAGCAGTTGTGCTGCTGGGGGGACAACGTGCTGTCCCTGCGTGTGAATGGAAACTTTGACGATTGTCAGCGAATGGTGAAAGAGGCCTTCGCAGATACTGGTTTGAACCAGTCGGTTCGCCTCAGTTCTGCCAACAGTATTAACCTGGGTCGCCTGTTGCCCCAGGCGGTGTATTACGCCGCTGCCAGTTTGAATTACTGGCGTGGATCCGGAGAGAAACTGAATTTTGTCATCCCCACCGGCAACCTGGGCAATGGCCAGGCTTGTGTGTGGGCGAGAACCATGGGCTTTCCAATCGGGAAGATTGTGTTTGCTACCAATGAGAACAGGCCAATCCCGGATTACCTGGAGACAGGGAACTGGTCACCCGGGGCGAGCATTGCCACCCTGGCCTCGGCGATGGATGTTGGCAATCCATCCAATATGGAACGTCTCCGGGATTTGCTTCCTGGTGTGGAGCTAATGCGGGAAGCTGTCAGTGCCTACCCGGTATCGGATGAAGAAATTCGCCGGCAGATATCCCGGGACGAGGTAGCCAGGGGCGAGACCTGGTGTCCGCACACTGCCACGGCCGCCCATGTGTACGACGGTTTTTCCGACAGCGATAAAGCGCAATCCTGGGCGCTGGTGGCGACTGCCCACCCGGCAAAGTTTGAAACCATCGTTGAGCCCCTGGTCGGTCATCCGGTTGAAATACCTGATGCTCTCGCCCGCTTGCTGGATTTGCCGACTCACCTCAGCGATATCGAACCCGATTTAGAGGCACTAATCAACGCACTGAAGTAGACTTGCGACTGAGCTGATGGCCCGGGGGATAACCGGTTTTCAATAATTATTTTTTCATTGAGAGTGCGCTGGAAATGGATGGCCTTCCGTACTACACATTGGCAGGATTACTGGCGATTGGAATCCTGATCATTGTATTTTTCGTGAGGCGCCGCCGTCAGGTATTGACTCTGAGCAGGGTAGCCAGGCACATCTCGTTTGAATGGATGCAGGACTTCGTTCTGCCTGACGGGTTCGACGGGGAAATCCAGGTGGATCACCTGCTGCTTACCAGCAAGGGACTGGTCGTGCTGGATGTGAAGGAGGCCGAGGGAAATATTTTTGGCGGCAACCGCATGGAAGAATGGACAGTGATCTCCAGCACTGGTCGTTACACATTTCGCAATCCCCAGGCGCTGATCTTCGACAAGGTGTCGGCCGTGCGACGACTCGTCCCCGACGTGCCGGTCAAGGGATACATACTGTTTACCAAGCAGGCGCACTTTGAAAAAGGCCGCCCTGATGATGTGCTGACGCTGCATGAACTGGATGAGATGTACGCGCCGGTGGCGCGATCTGACCAGATGCTTGACGCGTTCCGGTCTCACTGGGAAAAACTGATAGAGGTGGGTCATCCGGCGGCCAGATGACCGCCGAATGACCTTTCATTAGCTCGAGAAGTGCAGATAGTGATCAGCCAGGACCTGGCTGACACACATGGTCACTTTCTTGCCTTTGTCGATGTGCAAGAACTCGTTGGGGCCGTGGGCATTTGAATTCGGTCCCAGCAGGCCGGTGATCAGGAACTGCACCCCCGGGAATTTCTCTCCCAACATACCCATGAACGGAATGCTGCCGCCGGTACCCATGTACATGGCGTCGGCGCCGAAGAATTCCCTGGATGCCGCATGCATTGAGTCTTCCAGCCACTGGGCCACTTCCGGCGCATGCCAGCCGCCCATGGCGGATTCCACTTTGAATTCCACGTCGGCGCCCTGTGGAGGGTCGGTCTCGACGATTTTCTTCACCGCAGCAGCGGCCGCTGCCGGATCCCCGGTGGGGGGAAGACGGAAGGACAATTTCAGGCTGGTGTAGGGACGCAGCGTGTTGCCGGCATTACCCATGGCCGGGATACCGTCGACTCCGGTGACGCTCAAGGTACTGCGCCAGGTGTTGTTCAGCAGCAGTTCCACGATGTCGGTCTTCACGGGGCGGGTGTTGCCCGCGTAGGGCAGTTTCTTGTAGACCATGTCTCCCAGCACCTTGGCAGCGGCTTTGGCCTGCTGCAAGCGCTGATCAGGGATCCGGGGTTCCAGTTCCGGTACCAGGGTTTCCCCGGTGGTGGAGTCTTCCAGGCGGTCCAGGACCTGGCGGACCACCCGGAAACTGGAGGCGCAAATGCCACTGCCGGCGCCTGAGTGAACGCCTTCGGTTAACACCTGGGCTTTCAGGGTGCCTACAAGGTTGCCGCGCAAGGAGGTGGTACACCAGAGTTGATCGTAGTTGCCACATTCAGCATCCAGGCAAATTACCAGCGAGGGTTTGCCGATGCGCTCTTCCAGCGCCTCGATGTAGTAGGGCAGGTCATCACTGCCGCTTTCCTCACAGGCCTCGATGATCACCACGCAACGTGCGTGAGGAATTCCCTGTTCCTGTAGGGCTCGAATGGCAGTCAGCGAACCGAATACGGCATAACCGTCGTCGGCGCCGCCACGACCATAGAGTTTTCCGTCCTGAATAACCGGTTTCCAGGGCTCGAAGGGTTCACGCCAGCCAGAGAACTCGGGCTGCTTGTCCAGGTGGCCGTAGAGCAATACGGTGTCTTCGCTATCGCCCGGAATTTCGCAAAACAGCAAGGGGGTGCGACCGGGGAGACGGGCAACCTCCACTTTCATTCCCTTGATGGGCTGTGAAAGGCACCAGCGCTCCATCAGGGCGACTGCCTCGTCCATATAACCGTTCTTTTCCCAATCCGGGTCAAACAATGGCGACTTGGCCGGGATTTTGATGTATTCGCAGAGCTCTGGAATGATGCTGTCGTCCCACATTCCGCTAACGAATTCTCTGACCTTTGCTGAATCCATGGTGATCTTCCGTAGACAACTAAAAAACTGATTCTACCCAATGCCCTCCGCGGGCGCATCTTGGGATAAACCGAAGGTCCACGAGGGAGTCCCGGATTAGCTTTCCTGTGATCCGGCGGGAAGGTCGAAGAAGCGCTTGGCGTTCTCCGTGGTCAGCCTGGCCAGTTCCTGGACGCTGCGTCCGGTACATTCGGCAATAGTTTCAAGCACGTGGGGAAGATGCATGGGCTCGTTGCGCCGGCTCTTTGGGCGGGGTTTCAGGTCCCGGGGCAGTAAATAGGGCGCATCGGTCTCGATCATGATCCGGTCATCGGGTATCTCCGAGACCAATTCGCGCAAGTGCAAGCCGCGACGTTCATCGCATATCCACCCGGTAATTCCGATGTACAGGTCCATATCCAGGTAGGTCATCATCTCCTCACGCTCACCGGTGAAACAATGCGCCACCGCCCGGGAAATTCCTCCCATGTGTTCACCCAGTATGGCGACGAAATCTTCGTGGGCATCTCGCTGGTGCAGGAATACCGGCAGCTGGTTTTCTTCTGCAAGTTCCAGTTGCAGGTGAAAGGCTCTTGCCTGGTCCACCGGGGGAGAGAAGTTTCGGAAATGGTCCAGGCCGCACTCACCCACCGCAACCACCTGGGGCAGTTTGCAAAGCTCACGCAGCGCGCCAATCGCCGAGTCGTCCAACTCGCTGGCATGGTGCGGGTGTATGCCAGCGGTGGAGAAAAACCTTCCCGGTGCGGTAGCGGCTAACTGCGCAGCCTGGGTGCTGGCCTCCACGCTGCTGCCGGTGATGATGAAGCGATCCACGCCCGCTGCCTGTGCCCGGGCGATAACCTCATCCCTGTCGCGATCAAAGCTGTCGTGGGTGAGGTTGATTCCGATGTCGACCAAATGCATGGAGTGTAGACCTGGTTGTCTAAGCTGAACTGGCGAGAGATTGTAGCGGTTTTGAGACCCCGCTGCAGGGCCTGGGCGGGCTGACTAGTCGTTCTGCCAGCTGAATGCTGTGGCGCCTATCAAGAGGAAAATTCCACTCATGGCCAGCAAGATGCCCAACTGGGGCATGACCTGTGCCAGGGTGGCGCCATCAAGCATCACAGCCCGTGCTGACTCGAGAATCAGGGTAAGAGGAAAAATCTTCGCCACCATCTGAATGATGGGATGTGTGCCCTCCAGAGAGAACCAGACA
>Ga0316195_10000303_pt1 | contig 18670 bp, 14 predicted proteins | sample Phised1_MG_FD_204937 | JGI IMG/M metagenome (GOLD analysis project Ga0316195, IMG submission 204937) | Coastal sediment microbial communities from Maine, United States - Phippsburg sediment 1 | ecosystem: Environmental > Aquatic > Marine > Coastal > Sediment | place: USA: Maine | collected...
CGGTATGGTGGGTGTGAATGTGCCGATTCCCGTACCCATGGCCTTCCACAGTTTCGGCGGTTGGAAGCGTTCAATTTTTGGTGACATGGCGGTGCATGGTGAAGAGGGCGTGCGTTTTTACACCCGCTTGAAGACCGTCACCACCCGTTGGCCGTCGGGCATTCGCGAGGGCGCCCAGTTCCACTTCCCGATGCATCGATAGCAGTCGGCAGGGAGAACAAAAAAGGCGGCCGATTGGCCGCCTTTTTTATTAAAGGGGTCAGGTTCATTTTTCCTGACCCCTTTAGATCCACCTGTCTAGTCCCGGTATTCGACCCCCGGCAGCACGCATAACATCTCGTACAGAAGATTGGCGCCGGTCAGCGAGGTGTTGCCAGTGAGATCATAAGGCGGCGCCACTTCCACCAGGTCGCCGCCGATCACCTTCATGCCGCGACAGCCACGAATGATTTCCAGGCCCTGGTAAATGGTGAGTCCACCGATCTCGGGAGTGCCGGTTCCCGGTGCGAAAGCCGGATCCAGACCGTCGATATCGAAGCTGATATAGACCGGTCCGTCGCCCATTTGCTCGCGGACTTCAGCCATTAGCGGAACCAGGGATTTATGCCAGCATTCTTCTGCCTGCACCACACGAAAACCCTGTTCGGTGGACCAGTCGAAATCATCTGCCGCATAGCCGGTGCCGCGTACCCCGATTTGCACTACCCGCTGGCAGTCCAGCAGGCCTTCCTCCACGGCACGGCGGAAGGGTGTGCCATGAGCAATTTCCTCGCCGAACATATGGTCGTTGATGTCGGTGTGGGCATCGATGTGCACCACGCCCACGGGGCCGTATTTTTTCGCCATGGCCCGCAGGATGGGCAGCACGATGGTGTGATCGCCGCCCAGGGTCAGGGGCACCGCATCATGGGAGAGAATCTCGTCGTAGGCTGCCTCGATAATCGGAATGGATTTTTGCAGGTTGAAGGTGTTGATGGCGACATCGCCTATATCTGCAACCGAAAGGGAATCATAGGGCGCGGCGCGGGTGGCCATGTTGTAGGGTCGCAGCAATACCGATTCGTTCCGAATACTGCGCGGCCCGAAGCGCGCACCCGAGCGGTTAGAGGTGCCGATATCCAGTGGCACGCCAACGAAACAGGCGTCCAGGCCGGCGGCGCTTTGCTTCGCAGGCAGGCGCATCATGGTGCCCGGGCCGGCGAAACGCGGCATCTGGTTCCCGCCCAGTGGTTGGTGCAATGTCTTGCTCATAATCACGCTTCCTTAAAGCAACCGGCCCGCATCATGCGGGCCGGTCGTGTTTCTTTGCTTGCCTAGGCGACCTTGTCCTTGGCGACTAACTCCATCAGGCAGTCACGCAGAATATCCAGACCTTCGTTGACGATTGCGTCGCTGGCGGTTATCGGCGCCAGGAAGCGGATTACGTTGCCGCGTTCGGCAGCCAGGTTCACCAGGGCCTTGGTCAGGTCGGCATCGGGCTTGTTGGCGTCGCCGTTCTTGACCATTTCCATGGCGACCATGGCGCCAAGATTACGTACATCGCCGATGCAGTTGGTTTCGCTCTGGATGGCCTTAAGCCGGCCGACCATGAGCTCACCCAGCACCAGCGAACGTTCGCACAGTTTCTCTTCCTCGATGACTTCCAGCACCGCCAGGGCCGCGGTAGTGCCCAGGGGTGAGCCGGCATAGGTGCCGCCCAGACCGCCTGGGTGCGGCGCATCCATGATCTCCGCCTTGCCGGTGACCGCAGCAATCGGGAATCCGCCTGCCAGGCTCTTGGCCATGGTGATCAGGTCAGGTTTTACATCGCTGTGCTCGACGGCGAACATCTTGCCGGTACGGGCAAAGCCGGCCTGGATTTCATCGGAGACCAGCACGATGCCGTGTTGGTCACACAGCTTGCGCAGGGCCTGGAAGAATTCCTTGGGCGCAGCGTAGAAGCCGCCTTCACCCTGTACGGGTTCCAGGATGATTGCCGCAACACGGCTCGGTTCGATATCCCACTTGAAGATGTGCTCCAGGGCGTCCAGGGACTCCTGCACGCTCACACCGTGGTAGGCCACGGGATAGGGCGCGTGGAAGATCTCGGCGGGCATGGGGCCGAAGCTGGCCTTGTACGGGGCGACCTTGCCGGTCAGGGCCATGGCCAGCAGGGTGCGACCGTGGAAGCCACCGCCAAAGGTGATCACGCCGGAACGGCCGGTATGGGCGCGGGCGATCTTCACGGCGTTCTCAACGGCCTCGGCGCCGGTGGTCACGAAAATGGTCTTGGCCGGTCCCTCGATGGGGGCCAGGGCATTGAGCTTTTCAGCCAGTTCCACGCCGGATTCATAAGGGGTAACCATGAAGCAGGTGTGGCTGAAGCGTTCCAGCTGGGCCTGTACCGCGGCCTTGACCTTGGGATGCAGGTGGCCGGTATTCAGCACGGCGATGCCGCTGGCGAAGTCGATGTAACGTTTGCCTTCCACGTCCCAGACTTCGGAATTCTCCGCGCGGTCAACGTAGATAGGAAGCAGGTTACCCAACCCGCGGGCTACCGCGGCGTCGCGGCGTGCCTGTAGTTCTTTGTTCGTACTCATATCGTTTTGCTCTCTCGAAGTGTTTAGGTTTTCGCAGGCGTTGATGGCTCAGCTGTCCATACCGCCCAGGCACAGGTATTTGATTTCCATGTACTCGTCGATGCCGTACTTGGAGCCTTCACGGCCGACACCACTTTCCTTCACGCCGCCAAAGGGAGCGACCTCGGTGGAAAGAATGCCTTCGTTAATGCCGACCATGCCGTATTCCAGACTCTCGGCGATCTTCCACACCCGGGCGATGTCGCGGGAGTAGAAGTACGCAGCCAGCCCGAAGGGCGTGTCGTTGGCGATGCGGATGGCTTCGTCGTCTGTCTTGAAACGGAACAACGGTGCAACCGGGCCGAAAATTTCTTCGCTGGCCACTTCCATGTCGGCGCTGACATTGGTCAGGATCGTGGGCTGGTAGAAGTTGCTTCCCGTGGCGTCGCGCTTGCCGCCCAGGATCACCGTGGCGCCTTTGTCGATAGCGTCTTTCACGATGCTTTCCACTTTATCGATGGCGTCCTTGTTGATTAGCGGACCCATGCTCACGCCGTCACTCTCACCGCGTCCTACCACCAGTTTGGCGGTGGCGGCGGCAAGCTTTTCCGCGAATGCGTCATATACGCCATCCTGCACCAGGAAACGGTTGGCGCAGACACAGGTCTGGCCGGCGTTCCGGTATTTGGAGGCCAGGGCGCCCTGTACTGCGGCATCCAGGTCGGCGTCGTCAAACACGATGAACGGAGCGTTGCCGCCCAGTTCCATGGTGACTTTCTTTACCGTGTCTGCGCACTGCTTCATCAGCAGCTTTCCGATTTCGGTGGAGCCGGTGAATGAGAATTTACGCACGATGGGGTTGCTGGTCATTTCGCCACCCACACGTGATGCGTGACCGGTGGTGATTACATTGAAGATGCCCGGGGGGAATCCGGCGCGCTCGCCCAGCTCCGCCAGTGCCAGTGCTGACAGGGGAGTTTCTGCTGCCGGCTTGACCAGGGTGGTGCAACCGGCGGCCAGGGCCGGGGCCACCTTGCGGGTGATCATGGCGTTGGGGAAATTCCAGGGGGTGATGGCGGCAATGACCCCTACCGGCTGCTTGATGGTGATCAGGCGCTTGCCCGGAGCATGGTGAGGAATCACATCGCCATAGGTCCGCTTGCCTTCCTCGGCAAACCATTCCACGAAGGAGGCGCCGTAAGCGACTTCGCCGCGGGACTCAGCCAGGGGCTTGCCCTGTTCAGCAGTCATCAGGCAGGCCAGGTCTTCCTGGTTCTCCATAATCAGTTCGTACCAGCGACGCAGGATGACTGCCCGATCCTTGGCGGTACGGGCCGACCAGGCGGGCAGGGCGGCGTTGGCTGCATCAATTGCGCGGCGGGTTTCATCAGCGCCCATGTCGGGTACACAGATCAGTGTGCTGCCGTCGGCAGGGTTGGTGACCGGCACGCTGTCACCGGAGTCCGCATCGACCCATTCGCCGTTAATGTATGCCTGGGATCTGAACAGGCTGCTGTCCTTGACGATGCTCATAAAATGCCCTTCCGGTTTCACTGTCTTGATGATTTAAAAAGAACCGTCGATTCTATCTCAGAGCCTCTTGACCCGCCATGCCCCAGCAGGGCTGCTGGATGCGAAATCTGACCGGGATTTCGGCCAGAAGGCCGCCACAGCTTGGATAAAGCCGGGTTTTTCGGCGGTTCAGCTGTGGTCTGCAAAGCAACTGGGCTACCATCCACCGGTCGGCCACCAGCCGTTATTACCAGTTCCCGGAGACAGCCCGAATGAATGACCGCCAGATTGCCCGCCCCGCCCGGGATGCCACTACAGCCACCCTTGGCTTTTTTAACGGGAGTGAAGCCCGATGAGCGGCGGTTCCCTGCAGCGGGTGCTGAAACTGCGTGAGGTCCTGGCCCTGTCATTTGGCGCCATGATTGGCTGGAGTTGGGTCGCCCTGACTGGTACCTGGATAAGCCAGGCCGGCGCCCTGGGTGCGGCCACGGCCTTTTTGATTGGCGGAGTGGCGGTGATCCTGATTGGCCTGACCTATGCGGAGTTGGCTGCGGCCATGCCCAGGGTGGGTGGTGAGCACGTGTACAGTTATCGCGCCATGGGGGCGGTGGCCTCGTTCATATGCACCTGGGGCATCTTGATGGGCTACGTGGCGGTCGTGGCATTCGAGGCGGTGGCCCTGCCCACGGTGCTGATCGGCCTGGCGCCGGGATTGAACGCCGGATACCTGTGGAGCATTGCCGGGTGGGATGTGTACGCCAGCTGGGTTGCCATAGGTGTGGCCGGTGCCGCGCTGGTTACCTGGGTGAACGTGCGAGGCGTGCGCACCGCAGCGTCCATGCAATTGATGGTAGTGACCGGTTTGTTGATTGCCGGGTTGATGGTCTTGCTGGGGGGTATCAGCCAGGGCAGCGTGGAGAACTTTATGCAGGGGCCGCCGATGAGCGTGGCATCCATCACCGGTGTGATGTTGATTGTGCCGTTCATGTTCGTGGGCTTCGATGTGATTCCCCAGGCCGCCGAGGAAATCGACCTGCCCAGCAAGGAGATTGGCAAGGCCCTGATGTTGTCCGTGCTGGTGGCGGTGGCCTGGTACGTACTGATTATCGTGGCCGTGGGATTGCTCCTGCCAAGCGGCCGGCTGACCAGCTCCGGTCTGGCTACAGCCGAGGCGGCCACCCTTGGCTGGGGATCGGAGTGGATGGGCAGGGTCGTCCTGGCGGCAGGGGTTGCCGGTATTCTCACCAGTTGGAATGCATTTTTAATGGGCGCCGGCCGGGCCACTTATGCACTGGCGCACTGCGGCATGCTCCCCCGGTGGCTGGGGGTGTTGCATCCACGTTATGGCACGCCCCACAGGGCAATTATTCTTATCGGTATCAGCTCAATGTTTGCGCCCTTGTTTGGCCGGCCCATGCTGGTCTGGGTGGCTAACGCCGGTGGCCTGGGCATCGTGATCGCCTACGCCATGGTGGTGGCCTCATTCCTGATTTTGCGTCGCAAGGAACCGGATATGCCTCGCCCCTACCGGGTGGCGGCGGGAAACTGGGTGGGAGGAGCCGCGTTGGTCATGTCCCTGGCCATAGGCTGGCTATATATGCCCGGGAGTCCTGCGGGCCTGGTGTGGCCATACGAATGGGCCATCGTTGGCGGTTGGGCGGCACTGGGTATCGTGGTATTCGGCTGGTGTCGCTGGTGCTATGGCTCACCGGATGCGGACCAGGTACTGGAAGGCGTGAAGGACTGACAGATCGTCCAGTCGCGTGGCACCGGGCAAACCACAGCAGCCGGCAAAAGGCGAAAGGCCCGGGGTCGCGGACATTTCTGGTCCCGGTGGCCTACAATTGCTGGCAACATACCGGCTCGGTCAGTAGACCGACCGGGCGGATTCAAGGCGGAGAAGAAACATGATTTTGAATGAACAGCAGGAAATGATTCGCGATGCGGCAGAACGTTTTGCCGAGGAGCGACTGGCGCCAAACACCCGGGAGTGGGAGAAGAAGGGCGCTGTGGATATTGAGGTCCTGCATGAAATGGGTGAGTTGGGCTTCATGGGAATGACCGTTTCCGAAGAATGGAATGGTGCGGGTCTTGACTATGTTTCCTACGCCCTCGCCCTGATCGAAATTGCTGCCGGTGACGGCGCCGTCTCCACCATCATGAGCGTGAACAACGCGCCGGTATGCGCCATCCTCCAGGCCAGTGCCAGTGACATGCTCAAGGAAAAATACCTCAAGCCCCTGGCCGGTGGTGAAATGATCGGCGCCTTCGCGCTGACCGAGCCCCAGGCGGGTTCGGATGCCGCTGCCCTCCAGGCCCGTGCGAGGCGAGTCGACGGCGGCTATGAAATCAGTGGCACCAAGCAGTTCATCACCTCTGGCACCATTGCCGGGGCGGTGATTGTTTTCGCCGTGACGGATCCCGATGCAGGCAAGAAGGGAATGTCGGCATTCCTTGTGCCGGCGGGTACCGAGGGAATGCGCGTCAGTGGGATCGAGCACAAGCTGGGGCAGGAAGCGTCGGATACGGTGCAGCTAAGTTTTGAGAAGGCCTTTGTCCCGGAAGACCATCTACTGGGCGAAGAAGGCGAGGGTTACCGTATTGCCCTGGCGAACCTGGAAACCGGCCGAATTGGCATCGCTGCGCAAAGCGTCGGTATGGCCAGGGCGGCTTTGAAACATGCCGTGGCCTACGCCCGGGAACGGGTAGCGTTTGGACGTCCCCTGGTGGATCACCAGGCGGTGTCATTTCGTTTGGCCGATATGGCAACCCAGTTGGAGGCGGCCACCATGCTGGTGATGAATGCTGCTGCCATGCGCGAGGCGGGTCAGCCCTGCCTGAAGCAGGCCTGCATGGCCAAGCTGTTTGCCTCCGAAGCGGCAGAGAAAATTTGTTCTGATGCGATCCAGATTTTTGGCGGTTACGGATATTCCCGGGAATTCCCGGTAGAGAAAATTTACCGCGACGTGAGAGTGGCCCAGATTTACGAGGGAACCTCCGACGTGCAGAAAATCATCATCGGCAGGCAATTGCTCAAGGGAATGTAGCCCAGCGACCCGGCTGCGCTGGCCCAGGCCGTGTTTGCCTGTTATTGGGCGCCCGCCGGTTAGTGTTTTCGGGGGCCGGCAAAAAACCAGGCAATCACGCCAAGCAATGGGAGCAGGATGACAGCGATAACCCATATCACTTTGGAGTTGTTGCTGTTGGTGCTCTGGATGATATTGATAAGTGCCCATATATCAGCGGCCAATAACAGTAGTCCGAAAATTCCGCCGTATTCAAATCCCATCCTTGCGTCTCCTTTGCGATTGGGAATCTGGCTGCCTCATGTCGCAGAGTATCAGAAAGCGACGGCGGGGTGCCGCCAGGCTATCCCGGGTGATAACCAGATTCTGACTGCTCATCGGGCAGGGCTTTCTCGAATTCGAGGCTGGGATGATCACCGTAGCGCCGGTAGAAAAGCTTGATCCAGAAAGGCGCGAGTATGGTGGTGTATGCGATGACAATCACCAGTGCGGCATAGACCTGGGGATCGAAGACCCCCGAGGCGCGCCCCAGTTCGGCAAATATCAGTCCGACCTCTCCCCTTGGCACCATGGAAATTCCCACTGCCGTTTTGAAGACCATGTGGCGCTTGAATAGCGCCTGGCCGCCGGCGAGTTTGCCCAGTATGGCGATCGTTACCATCGCCAGGGAGAACACCCAGATAAACCCGGAACTCCAGTCCACCTGGTTCAGGTCCAGTGACAGTCCCACCACCACGAAAAAGATCGGGGTGAAGAGCTGGATGATGGGTGTGGTTTGCACGTCGATACGCTGTGCGAAGGCGTTGTGATGAGCCAGGGAAATTCCGAAGGGCAGGAAAAATCGCCGGGATAGGGCGATGCCCGCGGCGAATCCGCCCAGCAGTTCGGGTGCACCCAGCAGGTTTGCCAGGGAGGCAAACAACAATACCAGGGCGATAATTGCACTGGGAATAAGCCCGGGCATGGTGGACTTGCCCAGCAGTTTTTGTATGACTGTTGAAAGTATTCGTGCCAGTAGTGGCGCCAGCAGGAAGAACGCGCCGATGAATGCACATATTCGTCCCAGGGCGAGAAAACTGATTTTTCCCTCTACGGAGACCTGGTAGAGCGTTGCCAGGAGAATGACGCCCAGCACGTCATCCAGCACCGCCGCGCCAAGAACGACCTGTCCCTCGGTACTGTTTTGCCTGCCAACGTCCTGGAGAATGCGCACCGTGACGCCGATGCTGGTGGCCGTTAATGTGCCCCCCAGCATAAGGGCCACCATGGGCGGGAAATCGAATAATTCCCGGGCCAGGACATAGCCCATGAAAAATGGCATGGCGAAGCCCACCAGGGCGACAGAGACCGCACTTCGTCCTGCCGCCGTGAGTCGGTCCAGGTCTGTTTCCAGTCCGACCTTGAAAAGCAACAGGATGATGCCGATCTCGGCCATGAGCTGTAGCTGCAGGGTAACCTCCAGCCAGCCAAGCAAGCTTGGGCCGAGAATGATTCCGGCAGTGAGCTCGCCAATTACCGACGGGACGCCAAGTCGGTTAGCGATCTCTGCCAGGATTCTTGCACTGATGAGGATGAGTGCAAGCTGAAGGAAAAATACATGGGCTTCCATGCCGTATTCACCCCGTTGGAGCTTACTCCACCAACAGATTATCAGGAATGACAGGTACTGGCACTGAAATAGTACTGCCACGATTCGCCATCATTCGCCCTCGATGCATCCCCATTTCGCCTCCTGCAGTCCTGCGCGCAGCGGTGCAATAGGCCCATGCCCCAATTCAGGGGGAAAAGGAGAGCAGGATCATGAGAAAAACCCTAATCGTAATCGCCGTTATTGCGGCACTGATGGGCCCTGCGGCCCAGGCATCTGAAGGTGATTCAAGCCGTGAAGAAGGTATTGGATTTGGCGTCGGCCTGGCGGTTGGCTCGGTTGGTGGCCCGATAGGTGCCTGGGTAGGCGCAGTGGCGGGCATCCACCTGGGCAAACTGTTTGCACGAGCTCACGATGCCGATGAGCTGACACTCCAGGTCCACAGCCTGGAATCCCGGCTTGATGAGAACCTGGAGGAGGCGAGCCGGCTGCAGCTTGCCCTGGCCGATGCCAGGTCCTCCATGGCTGCCGCCCGCGAGCAGCTTGCCCGCCAGATACCCAGTGAGCAGGTGGCGGAAAGCGTCGGATTTGACCTGTTGTTCAGGACCGGGGAGACCAGCTTGATGGAGACGGAGATTCCGCGGCTTCAGCAGCTCGGTCAGTTGCTCAGTTCACGTCCCGATCTGCAACTGCGCCTGGATGGTTTTGCCGACCAGCGTGGCGACACTGATTTCAACCAGGCCCTGTCGGAGGCGCGGGTGGCATCGGTGAGGCATGCGCTGGAAGAATTCGGCATTTCGTCGGAGCGTATCCACGCCGGGGCCTGGGGTGAAAGCCAGGCGAATTCCGAGGAAGGCGACCTGGACGGCTACGCCATGGAACGCCGGGTCAGCGTCCAGTTGCTGGCTCCTTCCTCAAGCATGTCCGCGCGCAGTAACGAGCAATAGACTGGAGGCGATGATTTTCGCCAGGCTCTGCCCGGCCAGCCACTTGGGGTTGGTCGGGCTAAGCTTATGTTTTATCTATATTCTCTTGGCAATTGTCACTTGGCTGGGGAAAATCCTCTGGCGCTGCTTGAGGCTCTCCGGCCAGGCTTTTTGTCTGTCGGCCCCGGATGGCGATACAATGCCCGCAAGTCGCCACGGACGTTGCGAAAAACATTGAGGTAAACCATGAAAAAGATTCTGATTTCAGCGCTGTTGATCGCTGCGGCAAGCGCCGCTCCTGCTTTTGCCGCGGGTGATGCGGCTGCCGGCAAGGCCCTGTATGGAACATGTGCGGCTTGCCATGGCGCAAACGCCGAAGGCAACCAGGCACTGAATGCTCCCAAGCTTGCGGGCCAGGGAGAATGGTACCTGGTCAGGCAGCTGGGTAATTTCAAAAGCGGTGTGCGTGGCACCAGCCCCAACGACAGCTTTGGCAAGACCATGGCCCCCATGGCCATGATGCTGGCCGATGATGCTGCGATGGCCAACGTGGCTGCCTACATTGCCAGCCTGCCGGTATCCCAACCGGCGGCGACCGTCCAGGGCGATGCAGCTGCCGGAAAGACGGGCTACGCGATGTGTTCGGCTTGTCATGGCGCAGATGGCAAGGGCAACCAGGCGATGAACGCTCCGATCCTGGCCGGCCAGAGCGATTTTTACCTGGTCACCCAGCTGAAGAATTTCAAATCCGGGGCCCGGGGCACTCATGCCAAGGATGCCTTTGGCATGCAGATGGCTCCCATGGCCAAGATGCTGGCCGACGATGCAGCGATCAACAATGTTGTCGCTTACATCAATACGCTTAAATAGCATCAGCTGATGAAATTAAAAAGGCGGCCTTTGGGCCGCCTTTTTTTTGCCTGGGCGTATTGCCTAGACCGCCGCCATGCTGATAACCGGTTTACGGAAGTAGGGGACCACTTCCAGCATTTCACCCGCGTTGAGACGGGCCTGGATGTTGCGCCAGTAATCGGCAGTCAACAGGTCATGGTGATATTCCACGAAAATCCTCTTGGATTCTTCGTCCAACCCGAGGAAGTTGATGAACTGCTCGGGAAACACATCGTCATCGCCTACATAGAACCATGCATCGGCGCGCATCTCGTCTTCATACGAGCTGGCCTGGGGAAGATCCCTGAAGCGACATTCGGTGACCAGGCACAGTTCGTCGTAATCGTAGAAGATCACGCGTCCATGACGGGTGACGCCGAAATTCTTCAGTAGCAAGTCCCCGGGAAAAATATTCGAAGCGGCCAGGTCGCGAATTGCCTGCCCGTATTCAATTACCGCGGAGGCCTTGTTTTCGCGGCTTTCATCTCGCAGATACAGGTTAAGGGGTGTCATGCGCCGTTCGATGTAACAATGCTCCAGGATCAGGTCATCACCTTCGATATGACAGGTCTGACCGCATTCGTTGAGCAACTCGTCCAGGGTCTTTTCATCGAAGCGGTCCACCGGGAACTCCAGTCGCCTGAACTCCTGCGCATCCACCAGGCGTCCTGCACGGTCATGCTTGAACACCAGTGCATACTTTTGCATTACTTCCCTGCGACTCATGGTCTTGGGATAGGCGAACTGGTCGCGAATGACCTTGAACACGATGTCGAAAGAGGGCAACAAGAATACTGCCATGACCATGCCGCGTTCACCCGGCGCGGTAATGAACTTGTCCTGGGAAAGGGTCAGGTGCTGTTTAAAGGTGCGGAAGCGCTCGGTCTTTCCCTGCTTCGCCCGACCCATGACGGTATACAACTCGCTGATGGGTTTGGTCGGAAGGATCGAGCGCAGGAATACCAGCGCATCGCCCACCGTTTCCAGGTCCACGTGGAAGTACCAGCGGGTAAAGCTGAATAGGATGCTGACATCTTTCTGGGACATGAGAACCGCGTCTACCAGGATGCCTTCATCAGTATTTTTCAGTGCCAGCACCAGGGGGGAGGTGCCCATCGAGGAGTCTATCCGGCCAACGATGAAGGCGCGGGGGCCCTGGTAGAAAACCGCCTGTATGGTTTCTATCGAGCGAATCTTTTCGCTCCCATGATGCAGTTCCCAGTAGGCGTCGATTTCCTTGGCAACGTATTTGATACTTGAGTCGATGTTTCGATAGCGGACGCCAAGGGTATATTTGCTCAGCAGGTCGTCCAGTAGCCAGCGGGTGGATCCCAGGTGCTGCATACGGAAGGTTGGTACCGGCTTGGCGATATTCTTCAGCGGCATGACGTCCAGTGCCAGGTATTCCACCCTGGGGTCAACGCCGATGGTTTTGAAAATACGACGGGTTACCGAACTGAAAAAAGTCTTGTTGAATTCAGAGTCGACCAGGTTCGCGATCATCTGGGTGTGGATGTCCTTGGTACGGATCCAGATATCCACATCATTGGAACGTTCGCCCAGCAGAGCTTCCAGTTCTTCCCTGGTGCGCTGAACGGATTCTTCATACAAGTCGATTCGTTCTACGGTGTCATCTTGCGCCTGGTGCCACTCGCGCTTGATGAACCGATCCTTCGCGCGCCTGGATATGGCGACGAAGCCGCGGTTGTATTTTCGGAATGCTTCGAACATGACCCTGGCGCATTGCTGCGCCAGGGCCTCATCATGGTCTGAAATCATGCCTTGATCATAGATTGGAGATCATGTGGTCAGCAAATTCGCTGCACTTGACCTCGGTGGCGCCTTCCATCAATCGGGCAAAGTCATAGGTCACGAACTTGGAACCGATGGTCTTGTCCATGCTGGAGATGATCAGGTCTGCCGCCTCGGTCCAGCCCAGGTAGCGGAGCATCATTTCGCCCGACAAGATAAGGGAACCAGGGTTCACCTTGTCCAGGTTGGCGTACTTGGGTGCGGTGCCATGGGTAGCCTCAAATACTGCGTGACCCGTGTCGTTGTTGACGTTGCCGCCGGGGGCAATGCCAATACCGCCAACCTGGGCGGCCAGGGCGTCGGACAGGTAGTCGCCATTGAGGTTCATGGTGGCGATGACATCGAATTCCTTCGGACGGGTAAGTACCTGCTGGAGCGTGATGTCTGCGATGGCGTCCTTGACCAGGATCTTGCCACTAGCCAGGGCAGCTTCCTGCTCGGCATTGGCTGCCTCCGAGCCTTTTTCGGCACGGGTGCGCTCCCACTGGTCCCAGGTGTAAGTGTGCTCCGGGAACTCCGTCTCAGCCAGGGCATAACCCCAGTTGCGGAAGGCGCCCTCGGTGTATTTCATGATGTTGCCCTTGTGCACGAAGGTCAGGCTCTTGCGATTATTGTCGATCGCATAACGAATGGCCGCTCTTACCAGGCGCTCGGTACCTTCCCGGGAGATGGATTTCAGACCCAGACCGGTGGTGTTGGGGAAACGAATCTTCCCGTAAAGCTTGGGGAATGCTTCTTCGAATATGGACATGAAACGCTTGATTTCAGGGCTGCCGGCCTCGAATTCGATGCCTGCATATATGTCCTCGGTGTTCTCGCGGAAGATCACCATGTCCACATCCTGGGGCTTGCGCACCGGGGAAGGAACGCCTTTGAACCAGCGTACGGGGCGCAGGCAGACATACAGGTCCAGCATCTGGCGCAGGGCTACATTCAGGGAGCGAATGCCGCCGCCGATAGGCGTGGTCAGGGGGCCCTTGATGGATACCAGGTAATCACGACAGGCCTGCACGGTGCTTTCGGGCAGCCAGGTGCCGAACTGGTTATAGGACTTCTCTCCAGCAAAGATTTCTACCCATTTAATCTGCTTCTGGCCGCCGTAGGCTTTTTCAACCGCTGCGTCCAGGAGTCGGACAGTGGCCCGCCAAATATCGGGGCCGGTTCCATCACCCTCGATAAACGGGATGATCGGGTGGTCAGGCACCTGCAGTACGCCATCTTTAATAGTAATTTTTTCGCCGCCTTCAGGTGCCGAAATCGTGGGGTCACTCATATTCTTCTCCCTTCCCAAGTCCCGTTTCGTGGCCCGCTGAGAGGTTTCACGACCAGGGTGCATGGGCTAGATTGTGTAGTCAGTGCGAGTTACAGCTTCGACCATGCTATCAGCTTTGCAGGATTTCCGGCATGAGTAGGATTAACTATGGAAGCTTCGCGGTTGCGTTACATCCCGGTGCCTGCCTGGCGGGATTGCTGGAAGCTGATATCGGCAAATACTGCCCGTCCGCGGCCCGGGAAATAGCGGAAATTACCAAATGCGTAGTCGGCCCTCTCGGCGTAGGCCGTATCGGCCAGGTTCGTGACCCTGAACCCAATTGACCAGTTGCGGCCGATTTTCTGCCTCAGGCTGAGATTGAAAATCCCATGCCCGGGGTATCGCGGCTCGTTGCTGGCATCCAGGTAGTAGCCGCCGGTGTGCTGCCATTCAAGCTCGGTTTCGGTGTTGCTGCCCGGGGTCCAGGCGAGTCTGGCGCTGCCAAGGGTTCGGGGTGCTGTGTCTATGTCATTGCCGCTGATGATTTGTTCGCCTAGCGGGGCCGAGTAGTCCGACGCGTAACGATGCAAAGCCCAGGTACCGTTCAGCGCCAGTGCCCAGCGCTCGCCAAGGCGGGCCTGGTAATCCAGTTCGATGCCCTGGTGGCGGGTCCGGGCGCCGCTGATATTGAAGCCCTCACTGTCCCGGTAAATCGCGTTGCGTTTGCTCATGAAGAAGGCGGCCAGTTCCAGGTAGTGGTCGTCGTCCAGGGTCCTGAAGCCCAGTTCAATCGCATCCAGTGTCTCGGGCTCCAGCTCGGCGATTTCCTGTTGCGACTGCAATCGGTACAACTCGGTGGCCTGTGGCGCCCTGAACCCGCGGTTTGCGGTGATGTAGAGCTGGCGATTTTCATCAAGCCGGTAGGAGAGTCCAAGCTTGGGTCCCAGGCTGGTGAACCGGTCCTTTCGATCTGCCGGGCGGGTATACAGGCAGCCCCCGAAACCGCAGGGCTGGCCATTATCATCGGTGTTTCCGTCCAGCATATTGTTCTGATAGTCATACTGGAGAGTTTCAAGACGCAGGCCGGCACTGAATTGTATTCGCTCTGCCAAGGGGTATTCCCATTGCACAAACGGGGCGGCCATCCGGCTGGAGACCGAGTAGTCGTAATGTTTCCCTGCCGGCCGGGTGGCTATCAGGTAGTCGCTGCCGTCCTGGATCGGAGCGTCCTGGTATTGCCACAGGTAACCGTCGGCCAGTTCAAGGTCCAGCCCGAGGGCCAGGCTGGCCCTGGTGAGTTCCTGTCGCCATAGCAAGGAGGCCTGGGCACTGTTCTGGCCATTGCGCTCCAGGGGGTTGCCGGGCAGGAAGTGCTGCAGGAACTCCATGTCCGAATGCCGAACGATCATTCCGAGCTCCAGGGTGTCTTCGCCTGGCAGGTTGTGAATCCAGCGCCCACTCAGGCGCTGGGCATCGGCCTTCCTGTATGCCTCGGGATTGAGATTGCCACTACTGAGGTCCGGATCCTTGTAGGCATTCTCGCCGTAGATGTAGCCGGCGGTTTCCTGGTCCAGGTTGGTGGCTGCGAATCCGAACTGGACTCGATCAGCCTGCCTGTGTACCTCGTAGCCAAGGTTAATTTTTTGCTGGGAGTAACTTTCCTGGTCGCGCCAGCCACCGTCTTCAAGCAGGTTCACCAGGGCTCTGAAACCGCCGCTATTGAGGTCTGCGCTGCCACGCCAGTAATTATCCTGACCGGTCTCAAGGGAAAACCGGTTAACTGCGCCGGGCTGGGCGACCAGCGCGTTGATCAGTCCGTGCATGGCGTTGGATCCATACAGACTGCTGCCCGGACCACGAATGACTTCCACCGCGTCGGCTTGCTCCAGGTTCACCTCGAACAATTGATTCACATTGCAGAAACCTGCCGGACGCGTGGGGAAGCCATTTTCCGCCACCAGGAACGCGCCGCAGGAACCCGCGCCGGTCAGAACCGGTGACCTGATAGCCGCCAGGCTCTCCTGGCCACTGCCCCGGGTTATCCAGGTGCCCGGTACCCGGTGCATGAGTTGGCTGGCGTGGGTGGGCCTGGTCAGTTGCGCAACCTCGCCGTCCACCCGGCTGGTGTTTCCCGCTTGATCCAGCAAGGGTTGGTACTCGCCGCTGGCGGTCACCACCATGCTTTCAATATTTTTCCTGGCAGGTTCCGGGTTGTCACCGGATTCGGCGGCGAGCGCCGGGGCGGTACTCGTGAGCCCGAAAACCAGGCCACAGAAAGCCAGGCCACAGAGGACTCGAGAAATTGACCGCTTGGAAATTTGGAATGGATGCATTCCCTGCCTCACCGGTTTGAAGCGAAACAGCATACAGGACAATGGCTATAATGGCCCCGATACAGGGACAGGATAAAGGGCGGATGGGTATGCGCATGGCGTCGCGGATAAGCAAACTTTGGTGGCTGACGGGGTCGGTGTTGCTATGGGCCGGATCGACCACCGCGGCGGAAGACCAGCAAGCGCCCGCGGCACAGGCGCAACGTCCCCGTATCTGCCTGGCGCTTGGCGGCGGCGGCGCCCGTGGGATGGCCCATGTGGGAATTTTGCGCTTGCTGGATGAGATGCGGATTCCTGTGGATTGTGTTGCCGGCACCAGTATCGGTGCGATTGTCGGCGGTCTGCATGCCCTGGGGTTCAGCCAGGAAGAAATGGAAGAGGTGGTGCTGACCACTGACTGGGAAGCGATGTTTTCTGATCGCCCACCGCGGCGGGAAATGACTCACCGCCGCCGGCAGGATGACCTGTCACAGATGATCGAACTGGATCTTGGCGTAGACTCCAGCGGATTGAAAATACCGCGTGGCTTGATCCAGGGGCAGAACATGCTGGTGTTCCTTCGTCGCCTGAGCAAGGACTACGCACTGGTAAAGAATTTTGATGACTTCCCCATTCCGTTTCGCGCGGTGGCTACCGATATCGAAACCGGTGAGAGTGTGGCGATCAGTTCTGGAGATCTATCCACGGCGGTCAGGGCGAGCATCGGAATCCCGGCCTTGCTGGCGCCTGCGGAAATAGATGGGCGCTGGCTGGTGGACGGAGGGTTGTTTGCCAATGTCCCGGTGGATGCCGCCCACTCCATGGGCGCCAATGTGGTCATTGCGGTTGATGTGGGTTTCCCGACCCGTACCCGTGAAGAACTTGCTTCTGCGATTGAAATTGCGGACCAGACCGTCACCTTGATGATGCGCAAGGGCACCGAGGAGCAGCTTAAAAAGCTTGGCGAGGCGGATGTAATTATCGTGCCGGAGTTGGGTGATATCTCCTCGGCCGCTTTCGATAGTGCAATCGAATTGATGGAGATCGGTTACCAGGCAGCCAGGGCCATGGCAGATAGCCTGGCCAGGTATTCCATGGGGCCTGATGAATATGCGGCCCACCTTAAGCTTCGCGGTAACCGGATTCGGGTCGCCAGCGTGCCGGTGGTGAAAGACATCGAGTTGGATGTTGATGGCAGGATTTCCGACAAGGCGATTCTGGCCTGGATGAGCCAGGGTGCCGGCAGTGCGCTGGACCTGGATACGCTTGAAAGAGATGTGCAGCGTATCTACGGTCAGGGGGTATTTGAGTCGGTGGACTATTCACTGATTCCGGAGGGTGACCAGGCGATTCTGGAGATTAGCGCCACCCAGAAAAGCTGGGGCCCGAATTTCCTGAAGTTCGGGGTGATGCTGCAAGAAAACTTTGAGGGCGACAGTGATCTGAGTGTCAGCACCCGGTACACCATGACCCAGGTAAACCCGCTGGCCGCGGAATGGCGAAGTGAGCTTGAAATGGGTTCCGACAGCAGGCTGTTTACCGAGTTCTACCAGCCACTGAATTACGGTTCTGCATATTTCCTGGCAGTGAGTGCCGAGGGCACTCAGCGCATTTTGACAATTTATGAGGACGCTGCTGATGATCCAATTGGCGAGGTTCGCTACCGCAATCTGGAATTCCGCTTCGATGTGGGGAAAGAGGCTTTCGGTCTAGGAGAGTTCCGACTTGGTATGTTGAGAGGTAGAGCCCAGCGACGTCTGCGGGTGGGCGATCCAAATGAACCGCGACTGGCCGATAGCGATTTTGACCAAGGGGAAGTTTCTTTCAGGTTCGAGCATGATTCGCTGGACCAGGTTCCGTTCGCCCTTGACGGCTCAATTGTCTATTTCGAAGCTGCAGCATCCCGGGATGGACTGGGCGCCACGGCAAATTTTGATCGTTACCAGTTCCGTGGAACCTCGGCCTGGTCGACGGGCGGATTCACCGCCATGTTCGGTCTGGAACTGGGTTCGTATCGCAATGCCTCATCGGTAGATTCTATCGAGCCGTTTTCCCTGGGCGGATTCCTGCGGCTTTCCGGTTTGAATCGTAATGAACTGACCGGTCAGCACCTGCTGCTGGGCAAGGTGATACTCATGCAGCGTCTGGACGAGATGAACTTCGGTTCAATTCCGCTTTACCTGGGCGGGTCCATGGAGTTGGGGAATACCTGGCAGGACCTGGATAATGTCAATTTTAACAGCACCCTGTGGTCTGGCAGCGCATTCATCGCGGCGGATACGTTCCTGGGTCCGGTATACCTGGGTACGGGTCTGACAGAGGGCGAGCGTGGTTCTGTATTCCTGGCGATTGGTCACCAGTACTAGCGGGGTTTTTATTTACCCGGGCGGGCGCTCAATCCCGGGTGATCTTCTCGTATACATAAGTAGGGAAGTCGCCGGGCCTGGAGTAGCTGTGCTTGGCGCGAATTTCAGCCAGGGCCTTGTCGCGCTCCCCGGCTGTCGCGTACCAGTGAAAGGCTTCCCAGTCCTGTCCCAGCAAGTGACCAAGGGTGTCCCCTTGCGGAAGACTCAGGCGGATTCCAAAGGATTTCTCTGAAATTGGTCGGGACAGGTTGTGTTCGTTGCAAATCGACATTCTGGTTCTCTCGCTGGGTTCAACGGCGTCGCAAGGTTAGTGTGAATCATAGCAGGCGGCAAGCCCCGGCAGCGCTTGGCGCGACCTTACATAGTGTTGCCAGTGGCGAAGCACGCGGGCTTCCGCCAGAATGGTGCTCCAGTTTGAAAAAGGTAT
>Ga0316195_10000304_pt1 | contig 18670 bp, 16 predicted proteins | sample Phised1_MG_FD_204937 | JGI IMG/M metagenome (GOLD analysis project Ga0316195, IMG submission 204937) | Coastal sediment microbial communities from Maine, United States - Phippsburg sediment 1 | ecosystem: Environmental > Aquatic > Marine > Coastal > Sediment | place: USA: Maine | collected...
AAGCCGTTGAACACCCACGGAAACTCGATCAGCGGGTCGTTGCCGCACAGGAGGCCCGGCGGGTCCTCGATCGGTTGTTCGGATACGAAGTCTCGCCGGTGTTGTGGCGCAAAGTTCAACGAGGCCTCTCGGCCGGGCGGGTCCAATCTCCGGCGACGCGCATCATCGTCGAGCGCGAACGGGAGCGGATTGCCTTCGTCGGCGCGGAGTACGCCGGTGTGGCCGGCACCTTCACACCGATTGGAGAGGACGCCCCGTTCGAGGCGAAACTCGTCACCGTCGATGGCGAGCGAGTGGCGACCGGCACGGACTTCGATCAGTCCGGTATTCCGAGAGCGGACCGACGTGTCCTCGAACCCGCGACTGCCGCCACCCTCTCCGACGAGCTTGCCGGTGCGCCGTTCACCGTGGTGGCCGTCGAGCGAAAGCCATACACGCGTCGACCGTACGCTCCGTTCCGAACCGCCACGCTGCAGCAGGAAGCAGGACGCAAACTCCGTTTCGCCACGCGGCGAACGATGTCCGCGGCCCAGCGCCTCTACGAGGGTGGGTTCATCACCTACATGCGCACCGACTCCACCAATATGTCGGGGACGGCCCTCAACGCAGCCCGATCTATTGTCGCCGCCCGTTTCGGCGAGGAATACCTGCCGAACGCACCTCGCTTCTACGGAAAGAAGGCCAAGGGCGCGCAGGAAGCGCATGAAGCAATTCGACCGGCCGGCGAACGATTCCAGGACCCCAAGGCCGTCGCGCGCTCGTTCGGAGCGAGCTCCGACGAGGCCCGACTCTACGACCTGATCTGGAAGCGCACGGTTGCCAGTCAGATGAAGGATGCGAAAGGCGAGAGCCTGCAGCTCCGGCTCGGCGGCTCCGCGGCGGAGAGCGGGCGCGCCTGCGAGTTCTCTGCGACCGGTCGCACGATCCTGTTCGGCGGATTCTTGAAGGCCTACGTCGAGGACATCGATGACCCGGATGCCGCGAGGGACGACCAGGAACGGCATCTTCCCGAACTGGATGAAGGACAGGCGCTCGAAGCGGTCGCTATGGATTCGACAGTGCATGAGACGAAGCCTCCGGCTCGGTACACCGAAGCCAGCCTCGTGAAGAGACTCGAGGAACTCGGCATCGGCCGACCCTCGACGTATGCATCGATCATCTCGACCATCCAGGATCGGGGATACGTTCGCAACCAGGGCTCGGCTCTGGTTCCAACACTCAAGGCCTTCGCTGTCATCGGCCTCCTCGAGGAGTACTTCGGCGACTACGTCGACTACGACTTCACCGCGCTCATGGAGGAGGACCTTGACAGGATCGCCGACGGCGAAGAAGAGATGGCCCCATATCTCGAGCGTTTCTACTCGGGGAGCGGCGGCCATCCGGGGTTGAAGGACCTCGTCTCGGTCGGCGCCCTCGAGGCGATCGATCCGCGAGCCGTCAACTCGTTTCCCATCGGAGATACCGCAGATGGCGTGCCGATCGTGGCGCGGTGCGGTCAGTACGGGCCGTACCTCATGCGCGGCGAGGACCGTGCATCGATCCCGGAAGATCTCCCGATCGATGAGCTCACGATGGAGAGAGCAACCGAATTGCTCGAGACTCCATCCGGGGATCGCACCATCGGCGAAGATCCCGAGACGGGCCTCACGGTGCTCGCCAAAGCAGGACGTTATGGGGCGTACGTGCAGCTCGGAGAACGCGACGCGGACTCGAAGGCGAAGCCGAAGACGGCGTCGCTTTTCAAGACGATGACACCCGAGACGGTGACGCTCGACGAAGCGCTCCGACTCCTCACGCAGCCCCGAACCGTGGGGGAGCATCCCGAGGATGGGGAGCCGATCACCGCCCAGAACGGCCGCTACGGGCCGTATGTGAAGTGGGGGACGGAGAGCCGCAGCCTGGATGAGGAGGAGGCGATCTTCACGGTCGACCTCGACGCGGCCGTCGCATTACTCGCCCAGCCGAAGAAGCGTGGTGGCCGGAAGGCGGCGGCGCCGTTGAAGGAGTTCGGGGACGATCCCAACACCGGGAAGCCAATCGCTCTGAAGAACGGACGCTTCGGTCCGTACGTCACCGACGGAGAGACGAACGCGTCGCTCAGAGTCGCCGACTCGGTCGACACCATCACACTTGATCGAGCCATAGAGCTTCTTGCGGAACGCCGGGCGAAGGGCCCTGCGCCGAAACGGAAGACAACGCCGAAGAAGACGCCGAAGAAGACGCCGAAGAAGACGCCGAAGAAGAAGCCGAAGGCGTCCTGACGTCGGCACTCCGGCCCCCGCGGCGCCGAACTCTGCGAAACTGGAGCGGGAACCCCGAGGATGAGGAACGTGATCAGGTGAGCCTTCCGTACGTCGCTTTCGAGGGCATCGAAGGTGCAGGCAAGTCGACGGTCGCCGAACGCGTCGGTGAGCGGCTCGAGGCTGAGGGTTACCGGGTGGTTCGGGTTCGCGAGCCGGGTGGCACCGCGGCCGGTGAGCGCATCCGGGCAATACTTCTGGGCCACGATCTCGCGCCCGATCCGTGGACCGAAGCTCTGCTCTTCGCCGCCGCTCGAGCACAGCTCGCAGCCGAAGTCGTCGGCCCGGCTCTTGCCGATGGGGCGTGGGTTCTGTCCGACCGGTCCGTCTACTCCTCGCTGGCGTATCAGGGAGCGGGTCGGGGTCTGGGAATCGACGCGGTGAGGAGCGTGAACGAACCGGGTCTTCTGGGTGTTTGGCCGAGCCTTGTCATCCTCCTCAACGTCGATCCCGCTGAGGGGCTCCTTCGCCAGGACGTCGGCGATCGCATCGGCGACGAAGGGGTTGACTTCCAACGGAGCGTGGCGGACGGATTCATCGCCGCGGCGGCGTCCGAGCCGGATCGTTTCGCGGTGATCGACGCCGGGGACCCGCTCGATGACGTGGTTGATGCGGCCTATCGAGAGGTTCGGAGACGATGGTGAGTTCGTTCGACGGGATCATCGGTCACCGGCGTGTTGTTGACTTCTTGCGCCGCGAGATCAGTCGACCGGCTCAGTCGTATCTCTTCGTAGGTCCATCGAACGTTGGGAAGTCGACGATTGCTCGCAGGTTCGCGGCGATGCTCATGTGTGGGGAGGACCGGGGCTGTTTCGGACGGGTGATGTCAGGAGTTCACTCGGACCTCGTCCTCATCGAACCGGAGGGTCGAGCATCCATCACGGTCGACCAGGCTCGCCGGGTCGTGTCTCAGGCAACACTCACGCCCCTCGAGTCCGACCACAAGATCTTCCTCTTCGAGGAGGGTGGCATGATGAATGACGAAGCCGCCAACGCCCTCCTGAAGACGCTGGAGGAGCCCACGCCGGCGACGTTGCTCGTCATTGTCGCCGAGACCGAAGACGATCTACCCGCAACCGTCGCGAGCCGGTGCCGAACGGTCGTATTCGGCCGGGTGTCCGAGAGCGAGGTCATCGAAGGTCTTGCCGCCCTCGGTGTCGCTGAGGAACAGGCGACCGAGGCAGCTCGTATTGCCGGAGGCAGGCCCGGGCTAGCCCTTGCCCTTGCGACCGAACCCCAGGTCGCCGTGTACCGGAGGCTCTGGTTGGGCATCCCGATGCGGCTCGGCGAACATCCCGGTGACGCGTTCCGTCTCGCCGACGAGACCATGGCCTCGGCCGAACCGCTCCTTGCCGCACTGAAGAAGAGGCAACAGGTGGAGCGCGATGCTCTCGGTGACACCGCACCGAAGTCGCATCGCGACCGTCAGATCCGGGAACTCAAGCGCACCACGGATGCTCTATTCGTGACCGGCCTCGAGATCCTCGCTTCGTTCTATCGCGATGTTGCCGCTGCGCAGTTCGGTGTGCCGGTCCGCAACACAGATGTTCCCATTGCCGCTCTGTCGTCGATCACGCCAAGGCAGGCGGTCGCCGGGGTGGAACGAGTCCTGACTGCCATCGAAGCGCTGGCCGCGAACCAGCGCCCGCAGCTCGCCTTCGCCAACCTCTTCGCCGAACTGGCGCGCGATGCGTAGGCTCCGGCGCATTCCGTCTGAGCTCGCGACGCGAGTTGTGAGTGTTCCTGCACGATTGGCGGCGCGGGGATTCCTCGACTTCGAGGTCAGCGGCACAGAGCACATCCCAAAGACCGGACCGCTCGTCGTGTCAGCCAATCACCTTTCGCATCTTGATCCGCCGCTCGTCGTGAACGCCGTCGGTCGGCTCATTCGTTTCATCGCCGTCGACGAACTGTTCGGCAACCATCTGGCGTTCGACGTCGTCACCGGATTCTTCGGTGCGATCCCCACCGATCGAGACGGTGTGCCGCTGAGGGCCCTCGAAGAGGCCGTCGCACACCTGAGAAACAGCGGAACCGTTGGGGTCTTTCCGGAGGGGCGGCGGGTCGAGTACTGGGGAGAAACGGCACCGAAACGCGGGGCGGCCTGGTTGTCCTGGATGGGGGGAGCATCGCTGCTCCCGGTGGCGATCCATGGAACGGAGCGCACGCTCGCGCCCGCCAATCGGGGGATCCACCGAACCTCAGTTCGCCTCTGGATCGGCGAGCCGCTCGTCTGGCACGACTTCGCAGATCGTGAGGATCCTCTCGGTTCCATGACCGATGCATGGAGTGAGTTCGTCGACTCCAAGCTCAGGCCCTGGTGGCCACGGGTACGCTCGAGTCGATGAGTTCGGTGATCCGACCAGAGATCGACGGCGTTCTTGCAGCTGCCGAGGAACCGAGGGCGACACCGGCCGTCGCGGGCGGTATCTAGCCAGCGGTCCGGAGACGGTGACGACTCCCTCCTGCTCACGGACCGATCTACCGATCTGCTGATCTACTGCCCAGAAACGCGTCCACTTCTTCCGTACCGGGAATTCCCGATCGGCCGCCGAAGCGAGTGCACTTCAAGGCTGCGACGGCGGACGCGCGCCGGATCACGTCCTCGATGGGGCGGCCTTCGGCGAGACCGAGGGTGAATGCGCCGTGGAATACATCCCCCGCCCCGAGTGTGTCGATGGCGTCGACGTCAAATGCTGGTGATTGGCGAGACTCGTCTGCATCGTCGAGCCACAGAATTCCTCCGGCCCCCAGGGTGACGGCGATCCAGGATGGCGTCATGGTTCGAACGGAACGTAGTCCCGACACTGGATCTTGCTCGCCGCTCACGGCTGCGAGCGCGGGAGCGGAGAAGATGATATGTGTCGGCGCCGTGAGCACGACGCCGACCGGGCCATGGGGAGTTTCGTCGAAGTCCAGCACGGCTGGGATGCCGGCGGCCCGTGCGGCGTGCATCGCCGATATGGCACCAGTGGGCCAGAGCAGATCGCCGAGGACGGCATCCACGCCGTTGAGGTCGCCTGGCGCGACGCGATCGTCGGGAGCGAACAGCCGTTGGTCGGAGTGATTGACGATCGTTCGCTCTCCATCTGCCTCCACGACGATTGATGAGACCGGGGAAGGTACCGACGGGATACGTCGAACCCCGGATGCGTCGACACCCCACCTGGCGAAGTCATCGATGATCAGGTCTCCGACGATGTCGTCTCCGAGACGCCCGATGAATCGAGCATCGCCGTCGAGTCGGGCCACTGTTACGGCCGCGTTTGCGGCGGGACCGCCGCCGATCACCGTCATCGCATCGGCGAATGTCTTCCGTCCGCGGTCCGGGTGTGTTTCCACGCTGAACACGATATCGAGGACGGCGAGACCGACGCAGGCGACGGTGGTCACGACCCCGACCCGGCGAGTTCGTAGCGAACCAGGAGCGGCGAGCCGGTCGGTGAGCGTCCGTGAATCCATTCGGGTGGCAGCCTTTCGCCGGCAACGGAGCGCTCGGCATGCGTGACGAACGTGGAACCAACCGGAAGTCTCTCGTACCTCATCGCACAGAGTCTAGAAACCGCACTCGGGACCGGCGTTGTCGGTTGGTCAGGGGCGCGCGACGCTGGACGCGGCAACCGGTTCGCTCGTAGGATTGAGTCATGAAAGTGGTCGCCGTCTTCCTTGCCGTTGTTGTCGCTGCGAGTTGTAGCTCGCCGGACGAGTCCCAGGACGCCGCCGCATCCGCCACATCCGCCGCATCCGCCACAAGCGTCGCCGCGGAGTCAACCGTGGTGACCACCGTGCCCCCGACCACAACGGAGGCCACCGCGACCACGACGGTTGCCCCGACGACCACTGCAGCGACGACCACAACGACGACACAACCGACGACAACGACGACCTCCGGGGGGCCGTACGTGGTCGGCACACCCGAGTTCCACCCGCTGACGCCACTCCCAGGGAGTGGCGGTGCAGGCGGCTCTGGGTGCGCCCCGGGTTCCGGTCCGCTGCCGGACGGTGTCTGGTTTGGGAATGTCGGTGGCATCGGGGCGGCATCGGTCGACTTCGACCTGGCCTGCTTCTACTTCGGAGACATCGCATACACCGAGGGTGCCAAGGACGGGGAAGAGGTCAACAACGATTACTACGTTCGCAACGTCAACCCGGCGCTTCGAACGGTCCCCATCGCGACGGGTGCGATGGTCTTCGAGATCGATGCAGCATCGATCGGCTATCTGAATGTTCCGTTCGCTGACTGGCCGGTAGATCCGGCTGGCTACATCGCCTGCCCGTCGAACTGGTGTGGCGTCTGGCTCTTCGTCAATGGTGGACAAGTCACCGAGATCCTCGAGCAGTACCTGCCATAGCGCTCATCCGGCGAAGCCGGATGAACAAGCACTCAGCGGCTCTGCGGATAGGGCCAATTCACGCCGTGATGAAGCTCGCGGCCCCATCCGCTGCGCTTCTCGGTACTTCGAGAGTCGGTACGGGAACTATGTGGGGGGCTGTGGCGTCAGATGAGTACTGCACTCGATCGCTAGGTTTGTACTGATGTCGCGACGCGCCGTATTACTGGGTACCGTTCTTGGTCTACTGATGGCCCTGGCCATTCCGGTCTCGGCATTGGCGCCGCCGCCGGAGCAGCTGCCCGATGGTGATACGCGACCGGTCATCGCGTCGGCGGAACTTCTCGAGCCTCAGGCCCACAATGACCTCCTCGCAGCGGACCTTCGCATAGCGGCTGATGACAACGACGGCATACTGCGCTACGACTACCGCTGGAATCAAGCCACGCCCGGCGAGGTCTTCACGACCGCGCCCGAGCGTCCAACCGTGTCCTACACCTCAATCCTGCCCAACACTGGTTACACCCTCGAGCTGCGTGCCGTGGATCTCCACGGTTGGGAGTCCGACTGGTACACGGTCTGGTCGGGTCTCACGCCTTCTGCCCCGAAGATCGTCGTCGCCGGTGACTCGATCGCTTCCGGCTACACGCGCCGGTGGTTCTCCGGGAGCGCAACCTGCCGTGATGTCGACTACTCCTATGGCAGCACCGTGCGGGACGCCGTTGCTGCCGTCCTTCCAGCTGCGTGGGCACCGGGATACGCAAACGTTGCCTTCCCCGGCGCGGGGGTGAGCTCGGTGCTCAACGGCGGATCCGACTCCTGTTCGGACCGGCATCCCAGCCAGGTCGACGACATTGTCCGGTACACGGACGCGACAACATGGAATGTTGTGGTTGTGACGGCGGGGATCAACTCGACGAACTGGGTCGACGTCGTGAAGGAGCTAACGAAGGACACCGCGTTCTCACTGACCGACTCGGGTGACAAACTCGTGTGTGAGGAGGCGGTGACCGAACGATGGGATCTCGAGGCGCGGCGTGACGAAATCACGGCCCGAACGTCGGATGTCATTGAAGCGATTGAGACTCGAACGAACGCCTCCGTGTTCTGGACGGGCTACTTCGCGATCGACGGCTCACTGATCGCGCCCGGATGGTCCCCTATCGGATCGGAGTGCGCCGACGAGATGGGCTACGCCCTCGGAGAGTTGCACGCCGCCATCCAGGCAGGTCTCGACCGCAACGTAACGTGGGTAGACATCGATGACGTGCCCGTCTCGACACAGATGTGGGCCGGCTGGCCACACCCGAACCCCGAAGGTCACCGAGCAATCGGTCTGGCCGTAGCCAAAGCCATCGTTGGCTGAGAGATCTGCGAGCTGCGACCCGCCGGTCACCGGCTACGAACAGAAGCCTCCAAGACTTGGTACTGACAACCGACAGCGTTCGATCGCGTAGCGATCGGATCGAGCCGGAGATGGGATTCGAACCCATGACCTACGCATTACGAGTGCGTTGCTCTGCCGGACTGAGCTACCCCGGCGGGGGAACGGGAATGGTAGCGAACCTCCGCTCGTTGCGGCACCTGCATAGGATGGCAGAGCACGACGAGGGAGACCCGTGGCGGACCAGGCGAACTTCGAGCGCGACGCTATGCAGTACGCACCACAGCTGTACTCGGCAGCGTTGCGTATGACGCGAAATCCGACCGACGCTGAGGACGTGGTGCAGGAGACGTTCCTCAAGGCGTACCGAGCCTATGACTCGTACACCGAGGGTACGAATCTGAAGGCCTGGCTCTACCGGATCCTCACGAATACCTACATCAACAAGTACCGCAAGGCGCAGCGGCGCCCCTCCGAAGTGGAACTTGGGGAACTCCAGGATCTCTACCTCTACAAACGTCTTGGTGAAGCATCAGGAGCGTCACCGAGCGCCGAGGCAGACATGCTTGATGCGTTCGTCGATACCGACGTTATCGAGGCGCTCGAGTCCCTTCCCGAGACGTTCCGGATGCCGGTGCTGCTCGCCGACGTCGACGGATTCTCGTACAAGGAGATCGCGGAGATACTCGACGTTCCGATTGGCACCGTTATGTCTCGTCTCCATCGGGGAAGAAATGCCCTCCAGAAGAAGTTGTGGGACGTAGCACAGGAGCACGGCATCACAGGGAACCAATCATGAGCGGTTGCGAACACGCCATCGAGTATGTGTATCAGTACCTGGACGAGGAGATCTCGTTCTTCAGGAAGTCCCGCGTCCGCGTGCACCTGCGCCGATGTCCTCCTTGCATGGACGCCTTCCAGTTCGAGGAAAAACTCAAAGGCGTCATCCGCGATCGTGGACGATCCGATCCTCCACCGGAACTTTTTGACACCCTCAGAGCGTTGTTACAAGAGGAACGACAAAGAGACGAGCCGGGGATCTGATTCCTTCTGGCTCGACTGGAGGGAATCGATGATGAACGACAACGTCATGAGAGGCCGCCGCCTCGACGGTGGGTCTCGCGCTCCGAAGACGTATTCCGCGGAGCGCATGTGCGCCGACACCGGCTGTGAAACGAAGCTCTCCCGGTACAACCGCCGCGAGTTCTGCTTCGCCCATGCACCCGTCAGGTACCCCCGCCTCCGCGGGCGCATCGTCAACAACGAAGCCTGACCGCCAAGACCATCGATGAAGCGCCCCTGAGAGGGCGCTTCATCGCGCTCGAGCTGTCGTCTATCCTCGGCAGATGCACCGACGACTCCAATCACTGATCGCAACGGCCCTCGTCGTCTTGATTCTGGCCATCCCAGGCGTTGCCGCGGCCTCAGGATCCGACGCGAGCGACGATGCCGAAGCGGTTCTGATCTTGGCGCAGAGCGGCGCAGCCGTTGAGGTCCAGCCGCCCGACGCGATCGACGACTCGCAGCCGTGGACCGTCCGGTATGTCTTCCCCCTCCTCGTCACCCTGACGGTCGTAGTGATCGGCGGCATCGGCGTGCTCTACCTCGTTCGAGTCAAGGGCCGGTACCGTCCGGCGCCGGAGTAGTCGACAGCGGACCTCCGATATTCGGCGTAGGCCATCGCTCCCCGTTGCCTGTTGCCCGTTGCCTGTTGCCTGTTGCCTCCTTCCTGCTGTCTGCTGTCGGCTGCCTCTTCCCTGAGCGGTTCTTCTGGTCCTACGGCCCTACAAGGATCCCGGCGGCGATTGCAGACTCGACCGGAAGCAGACTCGATCGAGGGGAGGGCCCGTGGAGGACCTGGCGCTGTTGTTGGCGCGGTGGCAGTTCGGTATCACAACGGTGTACCACTGGTTGTTCGTACCGATCACCCTCGGCATCACCTGGATGGTCGCCATCATGGAGACCTCGTGGGTTCGGACGAAGGACCCCGTGTACCTACGCATGGCGAAGTTCTGGGGCAAGTTGATGTTGATCAACTTTGCCATCGGCGTCGTCACCGGGATCGTCCAGGAATTCCAGTTCGGGATGAACTGGTCCACCTACTCACGATTCGTTGGTGACATCTTCGGAGCACCGCTCGCTATCGAGGCGCTGCTGGCGTTCTTCATCGAATCGACCTTCCTCGGTCTCTGGATCTTCGGATGGAAGAAGCTCAGCCCGAAGGTCCACGTCTTCACCATCTGGATGGTGGCGTTCGGGACCCTGGCATCGTCGTTCTGGATCCTGGTTGCGGGCTCCTGGATGCAGTACCCGATCGGGTATGTACTGAATCCAGTGACGGGTCGGGCCGAGATGACCAACTTCCTGGAGATCATCACCAGCAAAGTGCTCTGGGCGCACTTCCCCCACACGATCTTCGTCGGCTTCGCCACAGCCGGGGCGTTGATCCTTGGCGTATCGGCGTGGCACCTGATGCGGCAGCAACACATGGAGATCATGCGCAAGTCGGCGGCATTCGCCAGCGTGGCCCTCCTCGTCGGATCGCTCGGTGTCGCGCTCACCGGCCACTGGATGGGACAGGTCATGGTCGAAGTGCAGCCAATGAAGATGGCCGCCGCCGAAGCGCTTTGGGACGATGAGCAACCGGCGTCGTTTTCGCTGTTCGCAGTCGGGGACAAGGAGAACAGCCGCAACGCGATCAACGTGGCCATCCCGAGAGGGTTGAGTTTGCTGGCCTGCAACAACCTCGACTGCGAGGTGAAGGGCATCAACACCCTTCAAGCGGAGATGGTCGAGAAGCATGGCCCCGGTGACTACATCCCCAACTTGTTCGTCACCTACTGGGGATTCCGGATCATGGTCGGCGCCGGGTCGCTGCTGATCCTTCTCGGTGCGATCGGCGTGTGGTTCCACTCGAGGGGGAGGCTCGGGGAGCATTGGTGGTTCTTGAAGTTGGCTCTCTGGGTTGGTGTCGCCGCTGCGTTCATCGGGAACGCGACCGGGTGGATCTTCACTGAGATGGGTCGACAGCCGTGGGTCGTGTATGAGGTGCTTCTGACCGAGGGATCCAACTCTCCGACCGTTCCTGCGGGATGGGTCTGGATCTCTCTTGTCGGCTACAGCGTGCTCTACGGCCTTCTTGCCATCCCGGCGGTGTACTTGTTCGTCAAGTTCGCGAAGGCCGGACCCGGTGAAGAGAACGACAACGAAGACGTTGCTGCGTCGATGGTGTACTGAGGAGGATGACTATGGATCAGGGAATATTGAACCTGGAAACCCTCTGGTTCGTCCTCATCGCCGTGCTCTGGATCGGATTCTTCTTCCTCGAAGGATTCGACTTCGGCGTCGGCATCCTGCTGCCGGTCATCGGCAAGGATGACACGGACCGGCGGGTCATGATCAACACTATCGGGCCGACGTGGGATGGGAACGAGGTGTGGCTGCTCACGGCCGGAGGGGCAATGTTCGCCGCCTTCCCCGAGTGGTATGCCACGATGTTCTCGGGCTTCTACCTCGCGTTGTTCCTGGTGCTCATCGCCCTCATCGTGAGAGGGGTCGCGTTCGAGTATCGAAGTAAGCACCCGACGTCCGAATGGCGGACCATGTGGGACGGAGCAATCTTCTTTGGAAGCGCCGTGCCTGCGCTGCTCTTCGGTGTTGCGTTTGGGAACCTCGTTCGGGGCCTCGAGATCGATGCCGCCGGCGAGTACGTTGGAGGCTTCTGGGCCTTGCTCAATCCGTACTCACTTCTCATGGGCGTCACCTCGCTCGTGTTGTTCACCCTTCATGGGGCGTTGTTCCTCTCGATGAAGGCGGAGGGTGATGTTCGCGACCGGGCATCCGCGGCGACGAAGCCGCTGTCGATCGCCGCAACGGGTGTGATGGCCGTCGCGATGATCTGGTCGTACCTTCAGGCCGAGAGCGGCGTCATACCCGGTCTCCTTCCGATCGCAGCAGTCGCCCTGCTTGGGATTGTGATCTGGCTTGTCCGCTCGAAGATGGTCGGATGGGCGTTCGTGGCTACGGGCCTGACGATCGTCACCGTGGTCGCTGCGATCTTCATCGGGATGTATCCGAACGTGATGACGTCGACGATCGATCCGGCATACAGCTTGACCGTGTTCAACGCATCGTCGACGACGATGACCCTGCGGATCATGACGGTCGTGGCGCTCATATTCGTTCCGATCGTGCTTGGCTATCAGACATGGTCCTACTGGGTGTTCCGCAAGCGCGTCGGTCGTGAGGATGTCCCGGCATCCACGCACTGAGAAGGCGACACCAGTAACGGATCGCACAAGACCGATCGACCGGCGCCTCTTCGGGATAACCGAAGGGGTGCGTTGGTACCTGGGAGTGACGGTTGTCCTCGGGCTTACCTCCGCGATCGCCGTGATCGCAGGAGCGGCGGTCCTTGCCGGAACCGTCAACAGGATCTTTCTCGATGGAGTCGCTCCGAGCGACCTGATCGGTGGGCTTGTCGCTCTCGGGTTCATCTATCTCGCACGGGGCGTTCTCGAATGGGGACGCTCCGTGGCGGCGCACCGGGCGGCGGCCGACGTGAAACGTGTGATGCGCGATCGGCTCATGCGGGCCGTTCTTGTTCAGACGTCGCAAGGACGACCGTCCGGGAGTGGCGACCTTGCCGTGACGGCGACGACCGGGATCGACGCCCTCGACGCCTACTTCTCGCGCTACCTCCCACAGCTCGTCCTTGGTGCCCTCATTCCGTTGCTCGCGATCGTATGGATCGTGTCGGTCGATCCGCTCACGGCCGTGATCACTGCTATCACGGTTCCGCTCATCCCCGTATTCATGGTGCTCATTGGCAACTACGCCGACCAGGCGACGCAGTCACGGTGGAGGACCATCCGCATGCTCGGGGATGGCCTGGTCGAGACCCTGCGTGGGCTGCTGACACTCGAGGTGTACGGAGCGGGGGAGGGGCGACTCGATCGAGTACGGAGGCTCTCGAACGAGTACCGGAAGCAGACGATGGCGACGCTGCGAATCGCTTTCCTCTCCGCGTTCGTGCTCGAACTCGTAGCGACGATCTCCACAGCAGTTGTCGCCGTCGCAGTGGGGCTCCGCGTTGTTAGCGGGAGTCTGGATTTCGAGCCGGCCCTCGCAATTCTGATACTTGCTCCGGAGGTATATGCACCACTCCGAAAGGCCGGATCAGAGTTCCACGCGGCCATGAACGGCATGGAGGCAGCCCGGTCGGTGTTCGATGTGCTCGAGGCGTCGCCTCCGATGGGAGGTCGAGCCACGATTCGACCCGCTTCATCCCCCGGCACGTCGTTCGTCGAGTTCGCTTCCGTGACCTACCAGTACCCGACGTGGAATACGGAAAGGACAGCGACCGTCCTCGACGGTGTCGATCTCCGTATCGAACGGGGTGAACATCTCGCGGTGATCGGATCTTCCGGGGCTGGAAAGTCGACGCTCATCCGGCTGATCCTCGGTTTCGGTGCACCAACCACGGGGTCGCTCGCCGTTGATGGGATCCCGATCGACCGGCTCGACCTGAAGGCATGGCGTTCGAGAATCGGCTGGGTCGGACAGGACCCGTTTCTGATCGCAGGAACGGTGTTTGACAACGTGCGGCTCGGTAGTCCCGATGCAGATCGAGACCGCGTTGCAGGCGTGTTGGAGCTGGTCGGTGCGCTTGACTTGATCCCGAGGATCGACGAGACCATCGGCGAGCGTGGAACTGGTTTGAGCAACGGTCAACGGCGCATGGTGACCCTCGCCAGGGCCATTCTGCGAGAACCCGATCTGCTTCTTCTCGACGAGCCGACGAGCGGTATCGACAGCGAGACGCAACTTCGCATCGCACGATCGTTCGACCGCGTCGCGGCGGGTCGTACGGTGCTGACGGTGGCCCATCAACGAGTACTGGTGGATCTCGCCGACCGTGTCGTCGTCATCGATCATGGTTCGATCGCTGCACCGGCCGGTGGAGGTCCTCGATGAGAGGATTCCTTCGGCTCCTGGGCTCCCTCGGATCCCACCCCGGGCGTCTGGCCGCGTCGATCGCAGCGGGGGCTGCCACGATCGGTGCATCGATCGGGCTTCTCACGACGTCCGCGTATCTCATCTCCGCCGCAGCACTCCACCCGCCGATCCTGGACCTCACGGTTGCGATCGTTGGAGTTCGCTTCTTCGGCATCTCACGTGCCGTATTTCGCTATCTCGAACGGATCGAGTCCCACGAATTGAGTCTGCGTCTCCTTGCCGACCTCCGCGGCAGCTTGGCTAGAGCTATCCACCGCCTGGGTCCTGCGGGCGTTGCATCGTTCCGTGCAGGAGATCTCGTCGGGCGGGTGCTTGACGATGTCGACGAGATCCAGCATGTCTTCGTCCGGGTCATCGCACCGCCGCTTGTCGCCGTCGTCATCTTCGTGGCCACAGCTCTGCTCGCGCTGATCTGGTTTCCGGCCTCCATGGTCACGATCCTCGTGCCTCTCCTGATCGCAGCGATCGCTGTCCCGTGGGTGACTCATCGGGCGGGAGCCGTCGCGGGTCGCGGCGTCGCACATGAACGCGGACGAATGATCGGCCAGACGGTCGAGATCATCGAAGGGGCCCCGGAGATCGTCGCCCTGGGCGAAGAGGATCGGATGCTTGCCACTGCGAACCGGTCCGGCGAGCGAGTCGCGGCGGCGGAACGGCGAACGGCATGGCTCCACGGACTCGGTGACGCCGCGATCCTCGTTCTGGTCGGCGGTGCTTTGGTCGGGACGTTGTGGGTTTCGGCAGTCGCCGTCGAGGCGGGGTCCCTCGATGGGGTTATGGTCGCTGTACTGGCCATGTTGGCGATCACGCCTTTCGAAGCGGTCGCGCCGCTCCCTGCCGCATTCGAGCGTCTTGGTCGCTCACTCGGTGCAGCCGATCGTCTCTTCGAAGTAGTCGACGCCGAGTCGCCGACCGCTCCACCCGAGTCACCAACGGCGGTTCCGGATGATCCGGAGATTCGTGTCGATGGTGCTGTGGTTATCGCTTCCGCGGGTGAGCGGATTCTCGGACCGATCGACCTTTCGATCCGTCCTGGTGAGAGGCTCGGGATCATTGGAGAGACCGGCGCGGGGAAGACGACCCTTGCCCACCTGCTTCGCCGATTCCGGGACCCCGACGAAGGTTCGGTCTCGATCGGAGGGATCAACCTCGCCGACATCGCCTCGGATGATCTCCGGGCGTTCGTTGGCTACGAGGACGATCGAGCATTTCTCTTCGGGGGATCGATCCTCGACAATGTACGGATCGGCGACTCCACCGCATCCGACGACGATGTTCGGGCCGTGATCGATCGGGTTGGATTGGGGCAATGGATCGAGACCCTCCCCAACGGTCTCCAGACCGATGTTGGTGAGGGAGGTGAGGCGGTTTCCGGCGGACAGCGTCGACGCCTTGCTCTTGCTCGTGCTCTCCTTGCCAACTTCCCCATGTTGATTCTCGACGAGCCGATCTCAGGTCTCGACCCGACCGCCGCGGAGGCCGTGATGAACGACATTCTCAACGCCTCCAACGACCAGGCTCTGGTGCTGATTACCCATCGACCCGTCGGCCTCGACCGTATGGACGAGATCATCGTTCTCGAAGATGGCATCATCGTTGATCGGGGGAGCCACAAGAACCTGCTCGAGACCTCCCAGAGGTATCGCGGGATGTGGGCCCTTGTAGCAACCAGCAAGTAGCGAGCTGCAAGCTGCAAGCTGCAAGCTGCAAGGAGCAACGAGCAAGTTCTGAACTACTGCTCTACTGATCTACTGCTCTACTGCTCTACTGATCTACTGCTCTACTGATCTACTGACCCACTGCTCCACCTCCCGACTGCCCTACTCTCCTCCCCATGTCACATGTCGACTGGCCACTCGCCGTTTCTGTCGCTTCGAACGTTGCCGGGCGGTATCCGCTGGAGGACACCTACCACCAGACGCGACTCGAGCGGGACATGCCCGAACTCGTTGTCCGGGCGTCGGCGCTCGTCACCGAGGAGACGGGGCTCGAGGCTCCCGGATTCCCCGACGTCGCCGTCATCGGGCGGTCCGGCTGGGTCGAGAACAACGTCGCCTCGTTCTCGCTCCTGCTCGCCCCCGCCGAGGAGCGGCTCGGATCACAGACCGGGATCGGCTCGGCCATCGCCGGCCGAATCATGGGCGCTGAGATGGGAGCCGTGCTCGGATTCCTGTCGCGCCGCGTCCTGGGTCAGTATGAACTCGTCCTTCCGACCGCTGACGGCGAGGACGGGGATACGGTTCTCTTCGTCGGCCCGAACCTCCTCAAGATGGAACGAGATCACGCCTTTCGATCCGACGAATTCCGATTCTGGGTAGCGCTCCACGAATGCACGCATCGCCTCCAATTCATGGGTGTCCCATGGCTGCGCGGGTACTTCCTGGGTCTTGTCGAGGAATTGGTGGCTGCATCCAAGCCGGAGAGTGGCCGCATCCAACGCTTGACGGCCGAACTCCGGGAGGCCGCCGCAAACGGTTCCCCCCTGATCGATGAGGCAGGAATCTTCGGCCTTTTCGCGACACCGGAACAGCGCGAGATCATCGATCGCGTGCAGGCGCTGATGGCGCTTCTCGAGGGCCACGGCCACGTCGTCATGGATCGGATCGGTGAGCGGGAACTGGTGACCCAGCGGCGTATGTCCTCGGTGCTCAAGGCGCGGCGCGCCGACAAACGAACCGCAGCTCTGATGCGTCTGATCGGTCTCGAGATGAAGCTGCGCCAGTACGAGATGGGGGCCGAGTTCATCAACGAGGTCGAGAGAAGGGCAGATTGGGGCGCACTCGACCACGCATGGGAGAGCCCAGAGTCGCTGCCGACGCTCGACGAGATCGGGAATCCGGAACGGTGGCTGCAACGAATCGCCTGAACCCCGACCAAATCGCGGTCGCGGCCCTCGACCAACTGCCGGACGGCCCGCTGCTCGTTGCGCTCGGTGGAGGTGCCGACTCTGCGGTGGCCGCGTGGGTCTCGGCGCGGCGTCCAGGCACTCGGGGAGTGTTCGTCCAGCACCACCTCGCCGGATCGGCCGATCTCGAAAGGGCGGCGCGTGCGCTCGGAACCGAGGTCGGGATCGTCGTCACGGTCGTCGACGCACCGGTGGATTCGGGCCCGTCGCTCGAGGATCGGGCCAGAAGGATCCGGTGGGGAGCGATCAGTCGAGAGGCCCGAGCGAACGAGACCGTCGTTACCGGGCACACGCGGGACGACCAGGCCGAGACCGTCCTGATGAATCTTCTCCGGGGATCGGGGAGCGCCGGCATTGCGGGGATGCGTCGGAGCCGTCCCGGCGTTGTCCGCCCATTGCTGGAGTTCTCCCGGAGCGACCTTCGCGTCGCAGCCAGGGGCCTCGACCTGCCTTTCGTCGACGACCCCGCAAACGATGACCCCGTCCATCTCAGGAACCGCCTGCGGTCGGATCTCCTACCTGCACTCGAGCGCAACTACCGGCCCGGCATTCGCAAGATCCTCGCGCGGGTGGGATCACTGGCCGCCGCGGACGACACCGTGATCGAGGATCTCGCAGGCGACATCCCACTGATCGACGACGCTGGGGCGATTCTGATCCCCTCTGCCGCCCTGGTCACCGTCCCACGCCCGGTTGCAGCCCGAGCCGTGCGGAGAGCTCTCCGCCGTCTGCTGCCCCCATACGCCGGGACGACCGCCGACGTCGACGCGGTGCTCGCCGTTGCCGAAGAGCGATCCGAATCGGTGATGCTCACGAACGCGCTCATCGTGTCGCGCGAGGGCCCGTTCACCGCCATCGACCGGGGACATGGAGCGACACCGACGCAGGTGACGATCACGGTGCCCTCAGTGATTCAGTTCGGAGGAGTTGAGATCGCCTTCGAGCCGGTCGAAGGAACACTCATCACCCGGCGTTCTACGCTCCTCTTCGAACCTGCGATCTTCGCATCCGACGCGGCCGTCCGCTGCTCCGCCGAAGGAGACCGGATCGAAATCGAAGCAGGATCGAAGACCGTCCGTGCCGTCCTGGCCGAACACGATGTACCGGTCCGTCTGCGGCGCACTTGGCCTGTGGTCGTCGTGGGTGGGAGAATCGCGGCCATCGTTGGGATTCGCGTCGCTTCGTGGGCGAAGCCGAAATCGGGCCGAGCCGTTGCAGTCACTAGGGAGAGAGGTCATTCGTGAAGATCGGAAGAACGCTCGTTTCGGCAGCAGAGATCGATGCCAGGCTCGAGGAGATGGGCGCGGAGATCACCAGGGACTACGAAGGGAAGGATCTCCTGTTGGTTGGGATCCTCAAGGGCGCATTCGTTGTCATGGCCGATCTTGCTCGCCACATCGCTCTGCCGCTCGAATTCGATTTCATGGCGATCTCCTCATACGGTGCGTCGACGAGGTCATCGGGCGTGGTGCGGATCCTGAAGGACCTCGATGAGGAGATCGATGGCCGCCACGTGCTCATCGTTGAGGACATCATCGACACGGGCCTGACGCTCCAGTATCTGATCAACAATCTGAAGGTGCGTAACCCTGCTTCGCTCAAGCTTGCAGCGCTCCTCATCAAAGACGGTATCGAGCGGCCACCACTCGACGTGGCGTACGAGGGATTCCACATCGGCCCCGAGTTCGTGATCGGCTACGGCCTCGACTTTGACGGGAAGTACCGAAACCTC
>Ga0316195_10000305_pt1 | contig 18624 bp, 16 predicted proteins | sample Phised1_MG_FD_204937 | JGI IMG/M metagenome (GOLD analysis project Ga0316195, IMG submission 204937) | Coastal sediment microbial communities from Maine, United States - Phippsburg sediment 1 | ecosystem: Environmental > Aquatic > Marine > Coastal > Sediment | place: USA: Maine | collected...
TGCTACGTATGTATCACGCTGCCCTTATTTGTATGACAATACAAAATGTTATGGACGTGGTATCTGGTATGAAACCTGTCGTACCTCCAACTTAAATGCAATTTTTATTCAAGCAGTTGGATGTGTGGCAAAAAAACGGACGAATCGGTGGGGTTCGTTTCTGTGTGATAGCCATAACGTACTTGCCTGGTAATAAAAACTTCGGCTGTTGACCCCGAAGCCTTTCTATCCCAGGGTTTGACACGCGTCAACGTCGTGGATTACTTTCAAAAATCACCGTCTTCGAAACTGAAAAACTGATCTATGTAAATCACCAATGAGGTAGTGAAAACCTATGGTTCCAAAGTCGTTCTTTGCATACATCACCGATCTGTTGGTTGCCTCCTGCCTATGGCTGTTGGCAACCGGCATGTTGGTTGGGGGTTGCCTATTGCTTCAGGCCCACGCCTCGGAGGATGCAGGAAGTTCTTCCCCAAAAAGGATTATCCGAGTGGGGGGCAGCAACGATTTTGCCCCATACGAGTTCGTCGACACCGATGGCCGCCCTGAAGGGTATACCGTGGAGTTGATGCAGGCCGTAGCGCACCAGGTAGGCCGGGAAGCCGATATCATACTTGGGCCCTGGCAGGAGATGTTGAGACGGCTGGAAAACAAAGAGATCGATGCACTGACGGGGTTGCTCTATTCTAAAGAGCGTGATGAAAAATTTTGTTTTTTCAGTTCCTTACGTCATGATTTCTTATGCCGTCTTTGTGCGTAAGGGCGAACCGTACCAAGCCGTGGATGACCTTAGAAATAAACAGGTCATCGTGGTTCAGGATGTTTATGCTCATGCGTGGTTGAGAACCAACCGTTTCACACCCCACATCATTCCCGTGAAAGGACCTCAGGAGGCGCTGCGTGTGCTGAGCTCTGGCAGATATGATTTTGCCGTTTTGCCGCGGTTGCAGGGTTTGGAGTTGATCCGCCGGGCAGACTTGAAGAATATCGAAACTATCGGACCACCGGTGCTTACCCAGAAATTATGTTTTGCCGTGGCGGCGGGCAACGCCGATCTCTTGGCCGAGTTGAATGAAGGCTTGGTGCGATTTCAGAAAACCGGCGAGTACGATCGGCTGTTCCTGAAATGGTTTTCGCTCTACGAACAAAAATTGCACTATTGGCGCTACGGCATGTGGATTGGGCTAATCGTATTCGGCGCCATGTCGATCATCGTCCTGTGGAACAGAACCCTCCAAAAGAGCGTCGCCCGCAAAACCAGTGCATTGCAAGCCAACCGGGTCCTCTTGAACCAGATTGTGCAGGGGCTGCCCATGCCTACGTTTGTGGTGGACCGCGGCAACCATGTTACCCACTGGAACAAGGCCTGCGAATCGTTGACCGGTGCGGATGCGGACCAGGTTCTGGGTACATCGGAGCACCGACGTGTTTTTTACGGAGAGGAACGCCCGCCGCTGAGCCAACCGATTCTCGAAAAAACGTCGGGCGACACGTTATCTGCCTGGCAGGCGTACACCTTGGTGGATGGCGCGTGCGAAATGGAGTTTCACTTTCAACGCGAAGGCCTGCCGGACAGGTGGCTCTATGGAACGGCGACCGCATTGCACGCGCCGGATGGTGAGCTGATTGGGGCCATCGAATCGTGGCAGGACATTTCCGAATACAAGCGGCTGGAGGCCCAATTGATTCAAACCCAGAAAATGGAGGCCATCGGCACCCTGGCCGGTGGCATCGCCCACGATTTTAACAATATGTTGACCGTCATTATGGCTAACACGGAACTGGCCCGGCGCGCTTCGCCGCCCGGTACCCCGGTTGTGGAGACATTGCAGAAGGTGATGGATGTTTGCGAGCACGCCAGACGTCTGATAAAAAGAATCCTGCTCTTCAGCCGGCAGACTGAATTGGAAATCAAGCCTGGCTATATCGACAGACTGGTCAGTCAGGCCATCAATCTGATCCGCGCCACGTTGCCTTCGACCATACAGCTCGAACATCGCCTTCAAAGTCGTTCACGGGTTTGTGTGGACGCCACCCAATTACAGCAAGTGCTGATGAACCTTTGCGTCAATGCGACTCATGCCATGGGAGGCCGCGACGGGACCCTGACCGTCCGGTTGACGACGGTGGATCGGAGCCACAAATGCCTGCCCGATGATCTCACGTCAGGGCGGGAGACCTATGTCAAGCTGTCGGTGAGCGATACCGGCCATGGAATACCCGAAGCGATCGTCGATCGCATCTTTGATCCTTTTTTTACGACAAAGCAACGCGGCGAGGGAACGGGCATGGGGCTGTCGGTTTCGCATGGCATTGTCAAAGGTTTTGGTGGTGCCATCACCGTTGACAGCCATGTGGGGCATGGGACCACCTTCAACATTTTTTTGCCGGTCATCCAGGATGAGGCGACGACAGACCCTGCGAGTATCGAAAACATGCCCAGAGGTGGGGAACGTCTGCTGGTGGTCGATTCCCATCACCAACCGATTTCCGGCGCATCACCCACACTTGAACGGCTGGGATACAGCTTGACGACCTGCGAAAATGCCCAACAGGCCATGGCGCTCCTGGAATCCGCTGCCGATGGTGTTGATCTGGCGATTGTGTCCAGTTGGCCCTCAGAGGCTATTTCGATCGACATATTGCGGGACATCCGAAAACTCCGGCCAGGTTTGCCGGTTGTCCTGACTGCCGGCTATGGCGTGGACAACGAACGGACCATGGCCGCCCAACTCGGCGTTGACGCCGTGATCCGGGAACCGATCATTTTCGGCGAACTGGCCGTGCTCTTGCGAAAGCTGTTAGATCATCAGGAAGAGGAGGGAAGCAGATACAAAAGCGCCAAGCAAACTGAAGTCCCTTTTTGAGATGTGGTCAATATTCCACAACCGCTGAACCACTGAACGTATCCTTTTAAAATTGATACTTCCAGAGCGGAAAATTCCATGCTGCTTCAACGGCTCCCTCCTCGAAACCCGACTCAATATTGTTGCGCAGCAAGAGACTAAAGGTGTTGTCGTGCCATTCATATGATGTGCGCAATCCACTTGACCTATATAATCGGTTGGTAAAAGTCGTAAATCTTAACAATGCCACGCATAGACAATAGCCACAACAAACCTTTACCCAACCACGCGTTCATGTACCTGCTATAGACATTTATGTAAATAAAATCAGAATAATAAGCCACTTCATACAACATCTTGTGGCTCCCATATCCCGATAAAATCAACGGTTAGTTCTGCGTATCTTTACTGGCCAATCTGAATGGGGTGAAACCGGAAACCGGCATCACCCCTTTTCTTTTTTACCCGTAGATGTTCTCAATCCATCGGATCGCTTCTACATCACTAATGGTTCCCAGATACCTTTGTGTGGTTGAAAGATTTGCGTGCCGGAGGATGACTTTTGAAATAATTTCAATAGGTACGCCAGATCGACTTGCATAGGTGGCAGAATGCCGACGCAGGTCATGCGGTCTGAGTTTGACACCGACCAGTTTGCCGGATTTGATCACCATGATCCTGGCTGCCTCATAGGAAATCGGAAAAATCCGATCACTGGGTGCATTGCACACCTGAAACGCGTATTCACGTAATCGATCCGCCACTTTCTGTGGGATGAACACAAACTCATATTCCTTGCCGCTTTTGGGTTCACGCAAGACAAGCTTGCGATCCTGCAGGTCTCCCAATCGCAGCTTTAGCACTTCACCGATACGCATGCCGCCGCGGGCCATCAATTCAAGGATCAAACGATTGCGAACCTTGGTGGTGCGGAAAATGATTTCGTCGATGGTTTCCTTTTCGATGATTTTCCATCTCAGAGGCACCCTCTCTCGATACAGCTTGCGGATCATGGGCCTGTCGCATGGGTTCCTAAGCTCGGGATCGATATTGTTGCGGACGAAATTGAAAAAAGAAGAGAGTTGGGAAAAACGGATCCGTTTGGTGTAAGGCTTGTTACCTTCGGTGAGGCGATTCAGGAATGAAAGGATTTGTTCCGGGGTGACCTGGTCGACAGGTCCATCACCAAATTTCTGGATATACCGCTCGATGATGGCCTGGTAGGATCGCACCGTATTTTTTTTTAGAATGGGTCTTGTGGTAATCGATCCAGATTTTGGCTGCCTTGGAAAGTTTCATGGCCTTCCTCCTTGGGTAAAAGGGTTGATGTTCTGGGCACCTTGCCCAAGGTAAGCCTATGATATCCAGATGCTAAATGCAAATTCTATGTCTTCTCTGATACCTATGGAGGCTGGCAAGTAAACACACAAATCGGTGACGCCCGTTTTTGTGAGATTGCCAGAACGTACTTGCAGCTCGATTTGAATGCCATCCTACACCAACATCTTATATTTTCCTCTAAGTGGACCTCTGAGTTCGACTTTGGTGGGAGAAACATATCAGAGCAATCCACTACCGTGTGGCTGCACGACCAGAAGTTCCTCCGCACAAAATGGAAATTCATTGCCGGTGAGGAAAACGTACATCAACGCGAAATAACCTGGTATTGGGACCCGGTGAAGCAGGTGGTTAGGAATCAGATCTTTGACAGCGATGGCGAGTGGGGCCAAACTACAATCGAGATCGAGAAAGACTCCTTACACAACCGTAGGGAATTTGCTGATAGGATCGGTGATCCACACTCTTCTGTTTTTTTAATGAAACGAACTGAGCCTGACTCATTCACATTTCATGAAGAAGGTGGATTGACTCTAAAGTTTCAAAGCAAGAATTGAAGCGACTGGCTGCCCAAAAGGACCACATAGCAAATGCATGCAGACCGAATTCACTCGTGGCAAGCCCGCTCCTTAATCGGCTGATGCCGGTGTTCAACTCAAGAATAATTATCCTAAGCGATACTTGTGAAACACGTGCAATAAACAACAATGCCCGATAAAATCATAAACGGATTTCGCCTGTCTTAAGACCGGTTTTTTAAGAAAAAGGAAACCGGTTAGCTGGTTTCGGCTTTGCGCACCTTCTTGGCATGGCCGATGGCCGCCCGGGCCGCCAAGGCCCCTTCCCCCACGGCCACGCTGATCTGTAGAAACCGGCCCACACAGTCGCCGGCGGCGAATACGCCAGGCAGGTTGGTCTGCTGTCGGCCGTCCACTTCGATAAACTCACCGTTTCGCACCAAACCAAGGCTGTAGGCGAAATCCGATGCACTGGCCTGGCCCATGGCGATAAAAAGACCGTCCATGGGCACTTTCTTCTGGTCGGAAAAAACGACGGTGGCCAGTTCGCTCTCTCCTTCCAGGGAGACGATCTTGTCCTCGGAGATGGCAATGCCCGCCTCGTCGAGCATACCGGTAAAGGCCGGGGTCATGTCCAACGCTTTTCCCTGGGTATAGATGGTCACATGGGGGGTATACTGGAGCAGTTCCAGGGCTTGGTTGGCGGCAAATATCCCCTCGCCGAGCACCGCCACCGTCTTGTTGCGGTAAAAGAACCCATCGCAGCTCACGCAATAGGAAACCCCTTTCCCCTCGTAGTCGGCGATATTTGCGATGCCGGGCCGCACGCGGGACACCCCGGTGGCCAGGATCAGGGCCGCCGTTGCGATCTCTCCGGCCTCGGTGCGCACCACATATCCTTCTTCTTCGGCATGAACCCCCAACACTCGTTCGCAGCGCATGTCCGCGCCGAACCGCTCCGCCTGGCTGAAACCGCGTGCGATGAGTTCCTTTCCGGTGATCGGTTCGGGAAACCCGAAATAGTTGTCGATGATGTAGTCGCCGGCCACCTTGGGATCGCAGCCCAGTACCAGGGTTCGCATGCCAGCTCGGCTCGCATAGATGGCGGCGGACAGGCCCGCCGGCCCCTGACCAATGATGAGGATATCAACTCGATCCATGTCTTCTCCTTTTGGGGCTTCGGCATCGGAGAGCGGAACCGCACCGATTCCTGTATCCGAAAATTTAAAGTTTCACTTTTAATTTAACCCGGATATTCATCTTGGCAAGCTAAGGAAAAGCCTGAGAAGGTCCTGGGGTAAAAGCCGATTGACGCACACGGGATAAGGATGGCACCCAAGGTAAGCCTATGATATCCAGTTGCTAAATGCAAATTCTATGTCTTGTCTAATACTTATGGGGGCTGGCAAGCTAACACACGAATCGGTGGGGTTCGTTTCTGTGGGGTAGCCATAGCGTACTTGCCTGGTGATTAAGATTTTCCCCACCGATCCCGAAGCCTGTCTGTCCCATGAGTTGACATGTCTACCGTCGTGGATGGGTCTCAATGTTCAACAACCAACCGGAATCAAATGATATATAGAGATTGCAGCATGTAATTATTATCGGCGAGGAGTGTTGTCGAACCACAATATAATCCAGAGATAGCGGAAGCTTGCAATTCATTATCCCGTGGTTATTATGCCTCTACGGATCTTTTTTCTATAATTTTCTATAAATTTAGGCAAAAGGATTAGCTTCACCACACAGAATACCTTCTGAGGCTTTTACTCATCTGGATATCCCTCCATCTTCTAAACAGTCTTCAGCGAATCAAGACAGGCATTCTCCAATCATAAACAACCAAAGCCATCAACAACGAGAGCAGAGGAAGACCAAATGAAAACACAATCCCGGTTCCTGTTTCTGTATTTTGGATTAATTTTTATTGCTGCTTGTGCGACAACGCAGCCAGAGCCCGTCTCTACGGGAAACCCCGGACAACTAGTCGGCCAATTGGAAGCAGACTTGGTCACCGCAAAATCCAATCAGGTAGACGTTCTTGCACCGGGCCTGTTCAACGATGCCCAATCCGCATTGATGAAGGCCAAACAAGGCTTGGAAAAAGGCACCAAACTCTCTGCAATCAGCGATTATGTCGCTAAGGGAAGCGCCAGTTTGAAGAAGGCCGAAGAGATCGCCCAGGTCTCGCGGACCATTCTGGGTGAAACGAACCAAGCCAGGGATAAAGCACTCAAGGTAGGTGCCGATAGACTCGTTGAACCGTATATGAAGGTGGAAAACCAATATCTGAAACTCACCAAGGCCATCGAGAGCGACAATTTGAGCTATGCGCAGAAGAATGCCGCTGACGTTCAGGCAGGCTTCCGGGATTTAGAAATCATGGCCATCAAAAACAGTGCCATCGGCGATGCGCGCAAGATGATGTCCGACGCCGATAAGGCCAAGGTCCAGAAAATCGCCCCGATGGCCTATGACGAGGCCCTCCAGGCCTTGAACGAGGCCGACGCCTATATCGGCCAGAACCCTTACGAGGCAGACACCATCAGCCAAAAGGCCGCCCATGCCGAATTCATGGCCCGGCGGATGATGACGATCAACGAGAGCGGTATGAAGTTCCAGGAGATGACACCGGAAGCCTCCGCCCTGTACGTGGAAGGCCTACTGGGCCGCCTGGGAAAAACCATGGACGCCGGCGATTTACGGGACCAGGGCGTTGATGCCCAGGTCAGTGCGTTGAGTGGGTCGGTTGAAACCATTCAACAAAAGAACCAGACCCTGGATAAGACCAACCAGAGCTACCAAGCCCAGCTGGCCACCCTGGAGCAGCAGCTCAGCGGGTTGAAGGGCTATTCTCGCGAGCAGGAAGCGGCCAAGCAACAACTCTCCGCTGAACGCGAATTCAACGAGCAGTTCAATACCGTTCAGCGCTTTTTTCGACCTGACGAAGCGGAAGTTTACAAGCAGGGCAACCAACTGGTCATTCGCATGCGCGGCATTCAGTTCCCGGTGGGACAGGCGACTCTGACTCCGGAAAATTATACCCTGCTCAGCAAAGTGCAGCAGGCCATTGGGACATTTGGCCAGCCGACCGTGACCATCGAGGGTCATACCGACAGTACCGGTTCCGCCCAGACAAACCAGGAGCTGTCGCAGAAACGGGCTGAGGCCGTTAAAACCTACCTGGTGGCCAACAAAACCCTGCCGGAGAGTCGCATCCGGGCGACCGGTTATGGGCCGAGCCGGCCACTGGCACCGGAGACCACACCCGAGGGTCGGGCCATGAACCGGCGCATCGATGTACTGATCACACCATCCCAGGCATAATAGCCCCATGGTATTGCCAATACGATTGCGCGGGTCATGCGTGGTTAACCGTTCTGCCTCGTATGGCCCGCGCCCATGCTTTCTTTCACCACACCTTTTTTAAAAGGAGGCGCTATGAAAATTTTTCGATGGGTAGTTTTGCCAGTTTTTATGGTGGTGGCAGCAGCCGGTTTCAACCTGGCCCATGCAGATCAATTCACGGATACCGTTGCCGTTTTTGCCAAATCGCCGGCGGTGAAGCCCTTTATCGACAATTGTTATGGTTATGCGGTGTTCCCGACAGTGGGCAAGGGGGGATTTGTCGTCGGGGGTTCATACGGCACCGGCCAGGTATATGCCCAAGGCAAGGTCACCGGCACCGCCAAACTGATCAAGGCGACCATCGGTTTCCAGGCCGGCGGGCAGGCCTTCAGCCAGATGGTTTTCTTTGAGGACAAGCGGTCTTATGAGGAATTCACCAGCGGCAGCTTCGAATTGGGTGCTGATGTGTCCGCGGTTGCCATTACCGCCGGCGCGCAGGCCAGCGCCGGTACCGGAGGCGCCAGTGCCGGAGCCAGCGCCGGCCCGGCCACGGGCGCTCAAGCCAAAACGAGTTACCACAAGGGAATGGCCGTGTTCGTTCACGCCAAAGGCGGTTTGATGTATGAAGCCGCTGTGGGCGGACAGAAGTTCAGCTTCGAACCCAAGAAGTAACCTGCTGTTGGCTTTCCAACCGGCGCGAACCCAGCTGCCACGCATACCTTGCATCCAAGGGCAATCCGGTCGGGACATGGCAAGATTGCCTTTTAAGCCAAATAAAGGAGAAGAGAAATGCAAAACAAACTATTTGTCGTCACACTGGCTCTTTTAGTTCTGATTGGTATCTCCGCCTGCGGCGGTGGGTACTATCGGGTCAAAGACCCGACTTCTGACAAGACTTACTACACCGACGACCTCAAGGAGGAAAAGGGTGGCTCCATCAAATTGAAGGATGCCAATACCGGCAGTACGGTAACGCTTCAAAATTCGGAAATAACCAAAATAAAAAAAGACGAGTTTAAGGCCAACACCAAAAAAGACTAAACGATCCTTTTGATCAGGTTAAGATTTGGAGAATACGCGGGCAAATATAACAACTCAATGTCAAATCGTCTTGCAGTTGCTACCGCCAGCCTACACTTTTGGTATCTGGCATTATCCAAAACAATGGAAATGAGGAGACTACCGCAGTTTCGGGTTAACTTGATCAGGAGTTCACAAACGCTGTATGCATTAATGTATCTCGTATTGGTTATCACAACCATCTCGTGACTGATGGCATTGAGTGCGCCAAGCATATTAAATTCAGTCTGGAAGGTGCCCTTTGTCTGTTTTCTCGAGATCATTTCACCGCAACATAAAAGGCCCTGGTTTTCCTAACAGCAATTGGTAGTTTTCGCCTACTCGTTTCCTCCACTTTTCTCATCATTGCTGTTTTGTGTGAAATGCGATGATAATCGGCCTATTGAAATCTATTACAGGTTTACTTCACCAAAAACACTGCCAATCGGGGTGAACAGCATTCAAGCTCAGATTAGCAAGGTGGAGATGGTGAACCCGAAGATCCCCGCCACCATCGACGCCGCCGCCTTGTGTAAAATGGCCGATCGCGGGCAAATCAAAGGGGCCCTTGTCGACGGCCCCCTGGCCTTCGACAATGCCGTCAGCAAAGAGGCCGCCCTTGATTGACATAATCATAAAGGAGAAAGAACATGCCCGCAGCCGATTACAAAACCTATTGCAGAATGATCGATCATGCCCTGGAAAAGAAATTTGCCTACCCCGCCATCAATGTCACCTCCCTGACAACGGCCAATGGCGTCTTAAAGGGCCTGGCCGAGAGCAAGAGCGACGGCATCATCCAGGTTTCGACGGGAGGGGCGGCCTTTGCCTCCGGGTTGACCGTCAAGGACATGCCATTGGGGGCCATCTCCATCGCCGAGCACGTGCACCGCGCGGCGGCGCGATACCCCATCTATGTGGCCCTGCACACGGATCACTGCCAGGCCAAGATGCTCGATCAATTTGTGGTTCCGCTGATCGAGGAGACGGAGAAGCGCCGCGCCGGCGGTCTGCCCAACCTCTTCAACAGCCACATGTTCGACGGCAGCGATCTGTCCCTAAATGAGAACCTCGACGTGGCCGTCAAGCTGCTCGAACGCTGTCACAAGAATGAAATCATCCTCGAAGTGGAGGCCGGTGTCGTCGGCGGAGAGGAAGATGGAATCTCAGGCGGCGGCGGAGAAAAACTCTACACCACGCCGGAAGACATGCTCGAAGTTTATCGCCGGCTCAGTGGGATCAAAGGGGCGCGCTACCTCCTGGCGGCGACCTTCGGCAATGTGCACGGCGTTTACAAACCCGGTGCGGTTAAGCTCAAGCCGGCGATTCTGAAAGCAGGCCAGGAAACCGTTGAAAAGGCTTACGGCAAACAAGCGCGCTTTGGCCTGGTCTTTCACGGAGGTTCGGGATCCGCTCCCGAGGAGATCAGGGAGGCGATCGACTACGGGGTCGTCAAGATGAACATCGATACCGATACCCAGTATGCCTTCACCCGCCCCATCGTGGACCATATGATGAAGCACTACGACGGCGTCCTCAAGATCGAGGGGGATGTGGGGAACAAAGCGAAATACGATCCCCGTTCCTACATGAAACTGGGGGAGGCATCCCTGGCCGAACGGGTAAAGCGGGCGGTGACCGAGCTGGGAGGCGTCGGTACCACCCTTTTTGGAGGCGGTCGTTAAGCAAGGAAATCATGAGGATCGACCAAAAATCACTCGAAGAGGGCGTCATGGCAGTAAAAATTGCAATCAACGGGTTCGGAAGGAGTGGGGGATTGATCTGGTTATTCGAAAAGCGCTTCCATCTGCGACGCCGCCACAACCCTGCGTAACCATTTTGAAGGTGAATAGAGCGGGTTGAAGACCCTCGCAGCAAGCTGCGAGGAATCCTCGACCGTAAGGAATTCTGTCTATTTTTATTCACTCGCTGTTGCGGTTCAAGATCATTACCTGGTGCGACAGCGAATGGGGGTATTCAAACCGGGTGGTTGATCTGCTGCAATATAGGGTGTCGCAAAAGGGTTGAATGCGCTTGGGGCAAAAGGAGCGGCCATGATGTCGGGTGATCTTAATTTTGAGATTTTACGCTTGGGAGAAGGCCGAATACCTTCTCCCATGAAGGATATATGTTTTGTGAAGGATCAGGAGCGGATCATTTTTCATTCGGCTTTGAGCGAGATCAATGAATATGTCCGGGAGGTAAAACCCATTCCATCCTTTGAGCGGGCGGGCCCCAGGGAAACGATCTACTTCGATCCTTCCAAGCTCAAATGCGGCATCGTCACCTGCGGAGGGCTCTGTCCAGGCCTGAACAGCGTCATCCGGGCAATCGTCTTGTGTCTGCACCACAATTACGGGGTACGAACGATTGTTGGTTTTCCCTACGGTTACGAGGGCCTTACCTATCGCTACGGGCATGCGCCGATGGTTTTGACGCCTATTGTTGTGGAACGCATCCATGAGCAGGGCGGGACGATTCTGGGTTCGTCACGGGGAAATCAAGATGTGGGGGAGATGGTGGACACCCTGGAGCAGATGAATATCGGCATTCTTTTCACCATCGGGGGAGATGGGACCTTGCGCGGCGCCAGTGCCATCGCCGAGGAGATCGACCGCCGGAAATTGAAGATCGCCGTGATCGGCATCCCCAAGACGATTGATAATGACATCGCTTATGTCCAGCGCTCCTTCGGCTTTGCGACAGCGGTCTCCGAAGCAGGCAGGGCGATCACCTCCGCCCATGTCGAAGCCCAGGGTGCCAAAAATGGAATCGGGCTGGTCAAGTTGATGGGCCGGGAGTCTGGATTCATTGCCGCCTATGCCGCCCTGGCCTACAGCGATGTGAACTTCTGCCTCATCCCCGAGGTTCCTTTCACGATAGAGGGTCTCCTCAATAGCCTGAACGACAGACTGACCAAAAGAGGGCATGCGGTCATCGTGGTGGCGGAAGGTGCGGGCCAGGACCTTCTGGAGGCCAGCGGTGAGCGGGATACCTCCGGCAACATCCGTTTCGGGGACGTGGGGATCTTTCTGAAAGACCGGATCCACGCCTACTTCAAAAACAAGGGTACCAAGATCGTCCTGAAGAGCATCGATCCCAGTTACACCATCCGAAGTGTACCGGCCGATGCCAATGATTCCGCCTTCTGTCTGCTGTTGGGGCAAAATGCCGTTCATGCGGGTATGACCGGACGAACCAACATGGTGGCGGGTGTCTGGCATAATGAATTTACCCATGTGCCCATGCCCATGGCCACCTCGACGCGCAAAAAGATGGATCCGGAGGGATGGGTCTGGAACAGTGTCATTACCGTAACCGGTCAGCCCAGAGAGTTGCGCTGATGCCCGCAGAGGACGAATCCCATGGGAGGAATCAACATGGCTTTGCCGACTCATAAAACCAAAATCGTTTGTACCATCGGGCCCGCCTCGGAGTCGCCGGCGGTGCTTGCGCAGATGATCGAAGCCGGCATGAACATCGCCCGGATGAACTTTTCACACGGCGACTTTGCGGCTCACAAGCAGATCATCGAAAACCTGCGGGCGGCCTCGGCGTCCGTGGGGCGTCGCATCGCGATCATGGCCGACCTCTCTGGCCCGAAGATGCGGATCGGGACGATCGACCCGGATCCCATCGAGCTCAGGCCGGACGACCTTTTCACGCTGACCACCGATGACATCGTCGGGGACAGGACCCGCGTCTCCGTCTCCTTTGACGCCCTTCCCCGGGCCGTGAACCAAGGAGATACACTTTTTCTGAATGACGGCAATATCCAGCTTAACGTGACCGACGTGAAGGCACGGGACATCCACTGTGTGGTCAAGGTCGGTGGAGACCTCCGGTCGCGCAAAGGGCTCAATCTGCCGGGCATCGATCTCGGGATCGACGCGTTCACCCGAAGAGACCACGAATGCCTCAAGTTCGCCTTGGAAAACGGCGTGGATGCGGTCAGCCAGTCCTTTGTCGAAAGGGCCGCGGACATCGACGCCGTCCGCAAGGCGGCCGCGGACTTCGGGCATCAACCTTTCATCATCGCCAAGATCGAGCGCTCCAGGGCGCTCGATCACATCGACGCGATCATGGATGCGGCCGACGGGATCATGATCGCACGCGGCGACCTGGGTGTCGAGGTCCCGATCGAAGAGATCGCCGTGGTGCAGAAGCGTCTGATACGTCTTGCGAACATGCGCGCGAAACCCGTGATCACGGCGACCCAGATGCTTGAATCCATGACGGACAACCGGCGCCCGACGAGAGCCGAGGTGACGGACGTGGCCAATGCGATCCTTGACGGAACCGATTGTGTGATGCTCTCGGGAGAATCGGCCATGGGAAAATACCCCGTTGACGCCGTTGCGATGCTCGCGAAGATCGCGGCCTCCGTGGAGGCGCGTCGTCCCCCCATTGCGGTGAAAGAGCTGTATCGGGGGATCGATCTCACCGGGAAGATCCGGCCCGAACATCTGGTAGCCATCGGCGTTGAGGCATGCCTCGGATACACATCTCCCGCAGCCGTGTTCGTCCCGACCCATGGCGGCGCCACCGCGAGGAGCATTGCGCGGTTCCGGTTCCCTGTCTGGACCGTGGCCCTGAGCGCGCAGGAGTCTACCTGCCGGCAACTCCAGTTCTCTTCGGGTGTTTATCCGGTGCACGAGCCGGAGCACCCGGATCAGTGGAAAGGCTACCTGAAGCAATGGCTGAGCGCGCAAGGCCTGGCAGCGACGCTCGCCATCCTGACGGAAGGGCCTTCCACGAAACACCCGGAAACGAACCATCGCATGGAAATCGTCGATCTTCGTCAAGGGTCCGGAAGCGGTTAGGCCGGACAAGGCCGTATCGTTGGCGACTTTGGTTTGGCATTGCATCACCACTCATTCCCTATGAAAGCGTCTGGAGGCGAGTTCAATGAAAAAAATAAACGAAAGCAACATTTCCAAGAAAAAAGCAGGCCAAAAGTCATTGTCCAAGGCCACAGGCCCCGACAATAAGACTCAGGATTTCACCCGGGATTTTCTGCGGCACCTTTTCTACACCCAGGGAAGGGTCCTTGAAACGGCAACCCCGAACGATCTCTATATGGCCCTTGCGTATACGGTTCGCAATCAGCTCCTGGAGCGATGGTTGCACACCGTCCAAAACTACGACAAGCCGGAGGTTCGCATTGTGAGCTACCTGTCGGCGGAATTTCTCCTCGGCCCCCACCTGGAGAATAATCTGGTCAACCTGGGAATCGATGATGAGGTGCGCCGTGCCATGGAGGATCTTGGGATAGATCTCCAGAAACTGATTGAACAGGAGGAAGAACCGGGTCTGGGGAACGGGGGGCTGGGAAGGCTGGCCGCCTGCTATCTGGATAGCCTGGCCACGCTCGAAATTCCGGCCGTGGGCTACGGGATCCGATATGAATTCGGCATGTTTGACCAGGAGATTCGGGACGGTTGGCAGATGGAGGTCACCGACCCCTGGCTCCACCTGGGCAACCCCTGGGAGATCCACCGGCCCGAGATCGCTTACTATGTCAAATGGGGCGGGCACACCACATCCGATTACGATGATCAGGGACGTTATCGGGTGCGCTGGATTCCCGGCCGCGAAGTGAAGGGAACGGCCTATGATACGCCCATTGCCGGGTACCGGGTCAACACCTGCAACACCCTGCGCCTGTGGAAGGCAGAGGCCGTCGAGTCTTTCGACTTTCAGGAATTCAATGTGGGGGACTATTACGGTGCGGTGGAGGAGAAGGTCGCTTCGGAGACGGTTACCAAAGTACTCTATCCCAATGATGAGCCGGAAGCCGGGAAAAGACTAAGACTCGCGCAGCAATACTTCTTCGTCTCCTGCTCCGTCCAGGACATGATGCGGGTCCACCTCTCGATGGGGGGCAAGCCCGAGACATTTCACGAGAAAATCGCCATCCAGCTCAACGACACGCACCCTTCGATTGCCGTGGCCGAATTGATGAGACTGCTGGTGGACGACTATCAGATCGAGTGGGCTCAGGCGTGGCACACGACCCGAAATACGTTCAGCTATACGAACCATACCCTGCTTCCGGAGGCGCTCGAAAAATGGTCCCTCTCTTTGTTCGGAAGCCTGTTGCCGAGGCATCTGGAGATTATCTACGAGATCAATCGACAATTTTTGGACGAGCTTCGTGTGAGATATCCTGGAGACAATCAGCGATTGTCCCGCATGTCCCTGATCGATGAAACAGGGGACCGCTATGTTCGGATGGCCCACCTGGCCAGCGTGGGCAGCCATACCATCAATGGGGTGGCGGAACTTCACAGCGAACTGCTGAAAAGGGACGTCATGCGCGATTTTTACGAATGCATGCCAGAGAAATTCACCAATGTGACCAACGGCGTGACCCCGCGGCGTTTCATGGTGGTAAGCAATCCAAAGCTGACCCGTCTGATCAACAGCAGGATCGGCGAGGGTTGGATCAGGAACCTCACGGAACTGAGAGGTCTTGAAGCCTCCGTGAACGACCCGGATTTTCAAAAAGCGTGGTGGCAGGTCAAAAAGGAAAACAAACAGGATTTGGCCGTTTTGATCCAGAAGCGCACCGGGATCGCCGTCGATGCGGACTCCCTTTTCGACATCCAGGTAAAACGGCTTCACGAATACAAGCGGCAACATCTCAATGTCCTTCACATCATCACCCTATACAACCGGCTCAAGCAAGACCCGAAGGCACCCGTCGTCCCACGGACCTTTATCTTCGGTGGGAAAGCGGCTCCGGGCTACTTCCTGGCCAAGCTGATCATCAAGCTCATCAACGCCGTGGGAGCGGTCATCAACGACGATCCGGATGTGGCCGGACGGCTGAAGGTGGTTTTCTTTCCGGACTACAATGTGAAAAATGCCACAACCATTTATCCGGCGGCCGACCTTTCGGAGCAGATTTCAACGGCGGGGAAAGAGGCATCCGGTACGGGCAACATGAAATTCGCCCTCAACGGGGCCCTGACGATCGGTACGCTCGACGGCGCCAATATCGAGATCCGCGAGGAAGTGGGGGCCGACAACTTCTTTCTTTTCGGCCTCACTGCAGACCAGGTCTATGATCTGAAGGCGAAGGGCTACAACCCGAAACAGCACTACGATTCTGATCCGGAGCTTCGGGAGGCCGTTGACCGGATCGCCTCCGGGTTTTTTTCCGGTGGGGACAGAAACCTATTCAAACCCCTTGTCGATTCCATGCTATACGGCGATCCCTATCTCCTGATGGCCGATTATCGGTCGTATGTACAAAGCCAAGAACAGGTAAGCCTTGCCTATGAGGACCAAACCAAATGGACGCGGATGTCGATCCTCAATGCAGCCAGAATGGGCAAGTTTTCTTCGGATCGCTCAATTAAAGCCTACTGCGACAATATCTGGAAGGCCCGTCCGCTAAAGGTGAAACTGGGTAAGTACACGATCGGCTAGGTCGCATGGTGGGCAACCGCATCGAAAACGGATAACGATTCACCAGGAGGGTCGGATATGAAAGTCGGGATTGTCGGTTGCGGGTTTGTAGGCAGTTCAGGGGCCTATGCCATGGCCCTTAAAGGCACGGCCAGCGAAATTGTCCTGGTTGATCTGAACGAGAGGCTTGCCCAGGCGCAGGCTGAAGATATCCTCCACGCAACGCCCTTTTCCTATCCTGTCCGAGTGTCGGCAGGTGGCTATCCGCAGCTGGCGGGCGCCGGTATCGTTATCCTCGCCTGTGGGGTGGGTCAGCGTCCGGGGGAAACGCGTCTTCAACTTCTTGAAAGGAATGTGGAGGTCTTCAAGAAAGTGGTTCCCCAGGTTCTCCAATTCGCACCGGGGGCGTTGCTTCTGGTCGTCTCCAACCCGGTCGATGTGATCACCCAGGTCGTGACGAAGCTTTCGGGACTCAGTCCGGCGAAGGTTATCGGAAGCGGCACCATTCTGGACACGGCCCGTTTTCGCACGCTCTTGGGAGAGCACCTTGGTGTGGCCCCGGTGTCGGTTCACGGATACGTCCTTGGGGAACATGGAGATTCCGAGGTTTTGGTCTGGTCCAGTACGAAGGTGGGCGGGGTTTCCATCCGTGATTACGCCAGCCAGGTGGGTTTGAGCGTGACGCAAGAGATGAAATCGCAAATTGACCACGGGGTGCGACACGCCGCCTACCGCATCATTGAGGGCAAGGGAGCGACCTACTATGGTATCGGGGCGGGCATTGCGCAGATCGTTCAGGCGCTCCGCGACGACGAGCGTCGCGTACTTACCGTATCCAGCCTTACAACCGGCATGGAGGCATTCAACGGCATCTGTCTCTCTCTTCCCCGCGTGGTGGGACTGAAGGGGGTTCTGGCGGAACTCCGGCCCGACCTATCGAACGAGGAACATCTCGCACTGCAAAAGAGCGCCGATATCCTGAAGGAAGCGGTGATCGGGCTTAACATGCTATAATTATTGCATGTTTAGAGATACATAGTGGGGCAACTTTCGATGCCCAAGCAGCGAACTTCTCAATGCGGAATCAGTTGTTGCGCATCGAAGAGAAACGGGGAATGACGGTTCGATTGGCTGGAATGAAGGCATTCAAGCCATTAACAGAGAGGAGCGAATCCTATGCACAAACTCGTATTAATCAGACATGGTGAAAGCACCTGGAACAAGGAAAACCGATTTACGGGTTGGACGGACGTGGACCTTTCCGAGAAAGGCGTCGAAGAGGCCAAGGAAGGTGGTCGGGTGCTCAACGCGCAGGGATATAGGTTCGATATCGCCTATACCTCCGTTTTAAAGCGGGCCATCAGAACCCTTTGGTACGTCATGGACGAGATGGATCTCATGTGGATACCCGTGGTGCGGGACTGGCGCCTGAACGAACGGCATTACGGCGCCCTGCAAGGTCTCAACAAAGCGCAAACGGCCGAGAAGTATGGAGACGAACAGGTCCATATCTGGAGGCGCAGCTACGACATCCGCCCGCCGGCCCTGGAGGAAGCCGATCCTCGAAATCCCGCCAAGGACCCCCGTTATAAGGATTTAAAGGAAGGGCAGGCTCCTCTCACGGAATGTCTCAAGGACATGGTGGCGCGCTTTCTTCCCTTCTGGCATGACGTAATAGCGCCCGCCGTCCGTTCGGGAAAAAGAGTCGTCATCTCCGCCCACGGGAACAGCCTGCGTGCGCTGGTGAAGTATCTTGACAACATCGCTGACGATGTGATCCCCGGCATCAACATCCCAACGGGCATGCCATTAGTCTATGAATTGGCAGATGACCTGAAGCCGATTAAGAATTACTATCTCGGCGACCCTGAGAAGGTGCAGAAGGCAATGGAGGCGGTGGCAAACCAGGCTAAAGCCAAGAAGTAAAACCGCCACTTTTCCCGGCGGTGGCAATGACGCGCGGTGACCTTTGTGCTGAGGAGGGTCGTCCTGTCCGACACTGGCACCACCATATTGTCAATGTTGACAAGCCATTAATGCCGCCATTGAAAGTCGTTGCCATCATTGTTCCGTTTATCGAATTACCTGAAATGAAAAGC
>Ga0316195_10000306_pt1 | contig 18588 bp, 11 predicted proteins | sample Phised1_MG_FD_204937 | JGI IMG/M metagenome (GOLD analysis project Ga0316195, IMG submission 204937) | Coastal sediment microbial communities from Maine, United States - Phippsburg sediment 1 | ecosystem: Environmental > Aquatic > Marine > Coastal > Sediment | place: USA: Maine | collected...
TGCTCAGTCGCATCGCTTCCCCCTGAAGACCTGGAGCGTTTGTCTCCATTCAGCGCGTCAGTATGACGAGATTGCACTTGCCGGTCCAATGCATCGATGAACGATTTTTGATGCATTCATCGAATGGGTATGTCATTCAAACTGATCGAACAAGCGCTTGCGCTTGGCGAGACCGGCAATTTCGCGCGTGCGGCCGAACGCTTGGGCATCACTCAGCCCACGCTGACGCGAAACATCGCGGCGCTGGAAGCCGAACTGGGTGTGCGGCTGTTCGACCGTGGGCGCCGCGGAGGGGTATCCACGGCCTTCGGCCGCGCGGTCATCGGGCGAGGCGCTTTGCTGCTGCGCGATGCTCAGGCGCTGCAGGGCGAGTTGCGTGCATTGGCCAGGTTGGAAGTACGAGTGCTGGAAGTGGTCGCCGGCCCCTACGCCGCCGCTGACCTGGTGGGGCCGGCAGTGGCGAAGCTGGTGTGCGAGCACCCGCGCTTGCGTGTGCGCGTGTCGGTCGTGCTGCCCGACCAGATCGGGCCCGAGCTGTTGTCGGGGCGAGGCGAACTGGGCGTGGGCGGCGTCGAGAGCCAGGGACCGCACGAAGAACTTCAGGTGCTGCCGATGCGCCTGCGGCGCCTGTACCTGGCCTGCCGGCCTGGGCACCCGCTGGCCGGCCGGCGGCCGACACGGCCTCAGGTGCTGGAGTTCCCTCTGGTCGCCGTGGTGCTGCACGGCGACCAGGCGAAAGGCTACTCGGCCAACACGCGGGCGGCCGTGCCTGACCGGCAGCGCAAGGGCGTCACACCAGCAATCGAGGTGACGTCGCTGGACATGGCCAAGCGCATCGCGGCAGGCAGCGATGCGCTGTTCCCGGGCAGCATGCAGATGCTGGTCGAAGAGTTGGCCGCAGGCCGCCTGGTGACGCTCGACTACGACACACCCGAACTGCGGGCACGCAGCGGGCTCGTGCAGCGGCGCCACCGCAGCCTGTCGCCGGCAGCCGAGCGCTTCGTGCAACTGCTGCACGAGGTCGAGGACGAACAGTTCGGCAACGAAATCGATCCGGCGCGCCCGAAACTGGCGCGAGCGCGGTGAACTGAGAACATCGAGAACTGCGTATGCAGTTCAACGTCGCGGCGTTTCGATCCAGGCTGCCGCTTCGTCCTGGCCCCCTGTCGGGGTTGAGCAAGTCGATGGCATCGTTCGTCGCCCGGGCGGCCAGGTGGCAAGGGACGTGCCCTCAGCCGACCGTCATCAGGCTCGCATTGCCGCCTGCCGCGGCGGTGTTGATGCTGAGCGAGCGTTCGATCAGCAGCCGCTCCAGCGGCACCGCGTTGTCGCCCGGGGCCAGCGCCGTGACGCCGATGATGGCGCCCGCCCGCTGCGCCAGTGTGTGCAGAAGTTCGCTCAGCTGTTGCGGCGGGCCGTGGTGCAGCACGGCGTCGAAGCAAACGGTGGCAGCCTGCCAGTCCGGGGCCAGCGCCACGCGCCGCTGCACCGCCTGCGGCAGTTGCTGCCACTGCGCCCTTGCGCTGGCTGGCCACACCGCGCGGCTGCCGACGGCCAGCACCGCGGCCAGCTGCACCAGACGGTCGACGTCGGCGTCGCTGCCATCGTCGGCCAGGCACAGCACGGCCTCGCGCGGCCGCACGGTGTAGAGGTTGGCCTCGCCAGTCGGCCCGTTCAGCAGGCGCCAGCCGGTGTCCGGCGCCTGTGAGCCCAGTTGCTCGATGGCCTGCAGGACGCGGGCCTCGCCACGTGCCTCGGCCCATTCTCGCAGCGCGTTGCGCGCGGCGCCGCTGTCCGATGCGTCGATGTCACGAGCCACAGCGCGCAACGGCAGGCTGCCCGGGGCACCTTCGGCCTGCAGGGAACGACACGCAGCGTCAGCGGGACGCCTGCTGAGCAGGCGCAACAGGTACAGCGGCCCGCCGGCCTTCGGGCCGGTGCCCGACAGCCCTTCGCCGCCGAAGGGTTGTACCCCGACCACCGCGCCGACGATGTTGCGGTTGGCGTAGAGATTGCCCGCACGGGCGACACGCACCACCTGCGCCAGCGTCTCGTCGATGCGCGTGTGCGCGCCCATTGTCAGGCCGTAGCCAGTGGCGTTGATCCGCTGCAGCAGCTCGCCCAGCGCGTCGCGCTCGTAGCGCAGCACGTGCAGCACCGGTCCGAAGACCTCGCCCTGCAGATCGTCGATGTGTTCGATCTCGATCAACGCCGGCGCGACGAAGCTGCCGCGCAGCGCCGCGTCGGCATCGATCACCGCGGGCCGCGACACCGCGCGGCCACGTTCGCGCATCGCCGCGATGTGCGTCTCGATCCCGCACTGCGCCTCGGCGTCGATCACCGGCCCCACGTCCACCGCCAGCGCGCGCGGGTCGCCGACCCGAAGTTCGGCTACCGCGCCTTCGAGCATGCCGATCAGGCGTTCGGCGCCGTCGCGCTGCACGCACAACAGGCGCAGCGCCGAGCAGCGCTGGCCGGCACTGTCGAAGGCCGAGGCGACGACATCGGCCACCACCTGCTCGGCCAGCGCCGACGAATCCACCACCATCGCGTTCTGCCCACCCGTCTCGGCGATCAGTGGCACCCCATGCCCGTCGGCACCCAGGCGGTCGGCCAGCGAGCGCTGCAGCAGCCGGGCCACTTCGGTAGAGCCGGTGAAGACCACGCCCATCACGCGCGCATCGGCCACCAGTGTGGCGCCCACGACTTCGCCCGGCCCGGGCAGCAACTGCAGCGCCGCACGCGGCACCCCGGCCACCCACAAGGCGTGCACGGCCTGCGCGGCGACCAGCGGCGTCTGCTCGGCCGGCTTCGCCAGCACCGGGTTGCCGGCGGCCAGCGCCGCGGCCACCTGGCCGGTGAAGATCGCGAGCGGGAAGTTCCACGGGCTGATGCACACGACCGGGCCGAGCGGTCGGTGGGTGGCGTTGTGGAAGTCGCGCCGCACCTGCTGCGCGTAGTAGCGCAGGAAGTCCACCGCCTCGCGCACCTCGGCCACGCCATTTGCCACGGTCTTGCCGGCCTCGCGCACCAGAAGAGCGACCAGCGTCTCGATCTCGGCTTCGAGCCGCTCGGCCGCGGCATCGAGCCGCGCCGCGCGCTCGGCCGGCGCGGTGGCGGCCCAGCCGGCCGCTGCTTGGTCGGCGATGGCCAATGCCGCCTCGACCTCGTCGAGGCTGGCGTCGCGCACCGTGCCGAGCACATCGCCGTGATCGGCGGGATTGAGCAACTCTTTCGTCGGGCCTGGCGAGCCGCCGACCGTGTCGATGCCGAGCATCGGTTGCGCGGAACACGGCAGTGCGCTGGCCGCGGACAAGGGCTTGGCCAGACCGGCCAGCGCTGCTTCGCTAGCCAGGTCCAGGCCGCGCGAGTTGGCGCGAGCGTCACCGAACAAGGCGCGCGGCAGCGGGATCGCCGGATGCGGCGCGCCGAGCACGCCTTCAAGCTCGCCCAGCGCGCGCACGCTGCGAACCGGGTCTTCGCACAGCGCGGCCAGCGGCACGGACTCGTCGGCGATGCGGTTGACGAAGGAGGTGTTGGCGCCGTTTTCCAGCAGCCGGCGCACCAGGTAGGCGAGCAGGGTCTCGTGCGTGCCCACCGGCGCATAGATGCGGCAGGCGCTGCCCAGGCCGCGCGCGCCGACCACCTGCTCGTACAGCGGCTCGCCCATGCCATGCAGGCACTGGAATTCATAGGCGTCTTCCGCCGTGGCGCCCTGGATGTCGGCGAGCGTGTGCACCGTAGCCAGCGTCTGCGCGTTGTGCGTTGCGAATTGCGGGTAGACCGCGTCGGGCGCGGCCAACAGGCGGCGCGCGCAGGCGATGTAGGCCACGTCGGTGTGCGCCTTGCGCGTGTAGACCGGGTAGCCTTCGAGCCCGTCGATCTGCGCGCGCTTGATCTCGCTGTCCCAGTACGCGCCCTTGACCAGCCGCACCATCAACCGGTGCCGGCTGCGCCGTGCCAGGTCAACGAGGAAATCGACCACCGCCGGGCAACGCTTCTGGTAGGCCTGGATGACGAAGCCGATGCCGTCCCAACCCGCCAGTGCGGGCTCGAAGCACAGCCTTTCCAGCAGCTCCAGCGACAGTTCGAGCCGATCGGACTCCTCGGCGTCGATGTTCAGCCCGATGTCGTGGTGGTGCGCCAGCCGCGCCAGCTGGAGCAGGCGCGGGTACAGCTCGGCCCGCACGCGATCGAGTTGGGCGCGGCTGTAGCGCGGGTGCAGCGCAGACAGCTTGATCGAGATGCCCGGGCCCCGGGTCACGCCTTTGCCGGCGGCCGCACGGCCGATGGCGCGGATCGCGTGTTCGTAGGCCGCGAAGTAGGCCGACGCGTCGCGCGACGTCATGGCCGCCTCGCCCAGCATGTCGTAGGAGTAGCGGAAGCCTTCCGCCTCTCGCGCCCGGGCATTCGCCAGCGCCTGCTCGATCGATTCACCGGTGACGAACTGCTCGCCCATCAGTCGCATCGCCATGTCCACACCCTTGCGGACCAGCGGCTCGCCGCCGCGCGACACCAGCTTGCGCAGCGCGGAGCTGAGGCCGCTGTCGCTGTGCGTGGCCACCAGCTTGCCGGTGATCAGCAGGCCCCAGGTGGCGGCGTTGACGAACAGTGAAGGGCTGTGGCCCAGATGGGCGCGCCAGTCGCTGCTGCCGATCTTGTCGCGGATCAGCGCGTCGCGCGTGGCTGCATCGGGGATGCGCAGCAGCGCCTCGGCCAGGCACATCAGTGCCACGCCCTCCTGGGACGACAGCGCGAACTCCTGCAGCAGCCCCTGCACCATCCCCGCCTTGCCGCTGGCACGTGCGCGCGAGCGCACGCCATCGGCGATGCGCAACGCCAGTGCTTCAACCGCCTGTGCCTGCGGCGGGCTCAACGTCGCCTGTTCGAGCAGGCCCGGCAGCAACTCGGGCTCGGGCTTGCGGGTCAGCGCGCTGATGGCCTGGCGCAAGGGGGTTGCGCCGAGCGCCGGGGTCAGTTCAGTGGGCATTTCGCTGCAAGCCAGTGACGCCGTCTGTTGCGCGCGGCGATGTGGATGTGTCGTCGACAGCGTATCGAAGTTCGGCTTCGCCGTCAGCCGGGCGATCTCGGCGCATGGCAGCCACCTTGCGCCGCCAAGCACCATCCGCAGGCCACGGGATGGATCGCGCAGCCGTTTCAGGCCACGGTGTTCGTCCGCACCTGCCCGCCGGCCGCCGCGCGCACCGCGCAGTACTTGAACTCGGGGATCTTGGCCACCGGGTCGAGCGCTGCATTGGTGAGCTTGTTGATCGCGGCTTCGAACCAGCAGAAGGCGACGAACACCGTGCCCGGCGGCGAGCTGTCGTCCGCGCGCGCATACAGGCTCACATGGCCACGCCGCGTGGCCAGCGTGACGGCGTCGCCCGGCGCCACGCCCAGGGCCGCCAGGTCCTGCGGGTGCAACAGCGCCACCGGGTCGGGCTCGATCGCGTCGAGCACGCCGGAGCGCCGTGTCATGCTGCCGGTGTGCCAGTGCTCCAGCTGTCGCCCGGTGATCAGCACCATCGGATAGTCGGCGTCGGGCCGCTCGTCGGCTGCAACGATGTCGGCCGGCACGAAGCGCGCCTTGCCACTGGCGGTGGGAAAGCGTTCGATGAAGACCACCGGCTGCCCCGGCGCGTCCTCGGCCGTGCAGGGGTAGGTGACGGCGCCGTCGCGTTCAAGGCGATCCCAGGTGATGCCGGTAATGCTGGGCATGGCGCGGCGCATCTCTTCGAACACGCGCGCGACGGCCGTCGCGCCGTCGCCCGCCACCTCGCCGTAGGCCGCAGCGTCGAGCCCGAGCTGCTCGAACATGCGCAGCAGGATCCACAGGTCGAGCCGAGCATCGCCCGGCGGCGGCAGCACCTGGCGGCCGAGCTGTACCAGGCGATCGGTGTTGGTGAAACTGCCGGTCTTCTCGGCGAAGGCCGATGCGGGCAGCACCACGTCGGCCAACGCCGCCGTCTCGGTCAGGAACAGGTCCTGCACCACCAGCATGTCCAGCGCGGCCAATGCCTTGCGCGCGTGGTCGGCGTCGGGGTCGCTCATCGCCGGGTTCTCGCCCATGATGTACATGCCCTTGACCTGCCCGGTGCGAATGGCCTGCATCACCTCGACCACCGTCAACCCCGGTGCGGTGTCGAGCCGCGCGGCCGGCACGCCCCAGGCGGCGGCGAAGCGCTCGCGCGCGGCCGCGTCGTCCACACGCTGGTAGTCGGGGTACATCATCGGGATCAGCCCGGCGTCGCTAGCGCCCTGCACGTTGTTCTGTCCGCGCAGCGGGTGCAGGCCCGTGCCGGGGCGGCCGATCTGCCCGGTCATCAGCGCCAGAGCGATCAGGCAGCGCGCGTTGTCGGTGCCGTGCACGTGCTGGCTGATGCCCATGCCCCACAGGATCATCGACGCCCGGCTCGTGGCGTACAGCCGCGCCACGGCCCGGATCGTGTCCGCCGGGATGCCGCACAGCGGCGCCATCGCCTCGGGGGCGTAGCCTTGCACGTTGGCGCGCAGCGCCTCATAGCCCTCGGTGCGAGCTGCGATGAAGGCACGGTCCACCAGGCCTTCGTGCACGATGACGTGCATCATCGCGTTGAGCAGCGCCACGTCGGTGTCGGGCGCAAAGGGCAGGTAGTGCGTGGCCCAGCGTGCCAGGTCGCTGCGCCGCGGGTCCATCACGATCAGCTGCATGCCGCGATCGACCGCGTTCTTGATCCACGTCGCGGCGACCGGGTGGTTCACGGTCGGGTTGGCGCCGATGACGATCACCACCTCGGCCTGCAGCACGTCGCGCACCGGGTTGCTGACCGCGCCCGAGCCGATGCCTTCGAGCAGCGCCGCCACACTGCTCGCGTGGCACAGCCGGGTGCAGTGGTCTACGTTGTTGCTGCCGAAGCCCAGCCGCACCAGCTTCTGGAACAGGTAGGCCTCCTCGTTGCTGCCCTTGGCCGAGCCGAAGCCGGCCAGCGCCTTCGGGCCGTGCGTGTCGCGGATGCGCCGCAGGGCGCCGCCGGCCAGCGCCAGCGCCTCGTCCCAGCTGGCTTCGCGGAAGTCGCCCAGCAGTTCGTGCGCCGGTAGCTCCGGGTCCTTGGGCACTCCGGGCTTGCGGATCAGCGGCTTGATCAGCCGGTGCGGATGGCTTACGTAGTCGAAGCCGTAGCGGCCCTTGACGCACAAGCGCCCCCGGTTGGCCGGGCCGTCGCGGCCCTCCACATAGAGGATGCGTTCGTCCTTGACGTGGTAGGTGAGCTGGCAGCCGACACCGCAATACGGGCACAGTGAGTCGACGCTGCGATCGAAGGGCTGGAGCGCCGCACCGCCGGCCGGCGCCAGCGCGCCGGTGGGGCAGGCCTGCACACATTCGCCACAGCCCACGCAGCTGGAGCCGCCGAGTGCATCGTCCATGTCGAAGACGATCTTCGCACTGCCGCCGCTGTAGGCCAGGCCGATGACGCCGTTGCCCTGCGACTCGCGGCAGGCGCGCAGGCAGCGAGTGCACTGGATGCACGCATCCATGTTGACCGCGATGCCGGCGTGCGACAGGTCGGCCACCTGCTGCGGCCGCGGCGCGAAGCGGGGCCGGCCCACGCCCAGCTTCGCGGCCCATTCATCCACTTCGTTGTCGCGGGTGAGGGCAGTGTCGGGCAGGTCGCTTTGCAGCAATTCCAGCACCATCCGCTGTGCGCTGCGCGCGCGTTCGCTGCCGCTGTGCACCTTCATGCCCAGCACGGGCGCGCGGCAGCAGGCGGCGGCGAGCACGCGCTCGCCTTCGATCTCGACCATGCAGGCACGGCAGTTGCCCACCGCCTGCAGCCCCGGTGCGGCACAAAGCCGCGGGATGGCCACGCCCACGCGGTCGGCCACCTCGAGCAGGCTCTCGCCGGCGCGCGCTTCGACCTCCCGTCCATCGAGCTCGAAGCGAATGTCGGGGGCCGGGTTCATTGCGGCAACAACTCGTCGGCAAAGTAGCGGATCACGCAGTCCACCGGGTTCGGCGCGGCCTGGCCCAGGCCGCAGATCGACGCGTCGCGCATCACCTGCGACAGCTCGGCCAGCAGCGGCAGGTCCCAGCGATCCGACTGAATCAACGCGCTGGCCTTGGCGGTGCCGGCGCGGCACGGCGTGCACTGGCCGCAGCTCTCGTGCGCGAAAAAGCGCATCAGGTTGCGCGCAGCATCCACCGCGCGGTCGTGCTGCGACAGCACGATCACCGCGGCCGAGCCGATGAAGGCGCCGTGCGGCTGCAGCGTGTCGAAGTCCAGCGGCACGTCGGCCAGCCGTGCGGGCAGGATGCCGCCCGACGCGCCGCCGGGCAGGTAGGCGTACAGCGCGTGCTCGGGCAGCATGCCGCCGCAGAATTCGTCGATCAACTCACGCAGCGTGATGCCGGCCGGCGCCAGCTTGACGCCGGGCTCGCGCACACGGCCCGACACAGAGAAGCGGCGCAGGCCGCGCCGGCCGTTTCGGCCATGGCGCGTGAAGTGTTCCGGCCCGTGTTCCAGCAGCTCGCGCACCCAGTGCAGCGTCTCGAAGTTGTGCTCCAGCGTCGGCCGGCCAAACAGCCCCACCTGCGCGACATAGGGCGGGCGCAGCCGCGGCAGGCCGCGTTTGCCTTCGATGGATTCGATCATCGCCGACTCCTCGCCGCAGATGTAGGCACCGGCGCCGCGGCGCAGCTCGATGCGTGGCAGCGGCGTGATCGGCGCTGCATCGGCCAGCTTCGCCAGCTCCGCGCTGAGCATCGCGCGAGCGCCGTGGTACTCGTCGCGCAGATAGACGTAGATCGCTTCGATGCCCACCGCCCAGGCGGCTATCAGCAGACCTTCGATGAAGCGGTGCGGGTCGGTTTCGAGCAGCACGCGGTCCTTGAAGGTGCCGGGCTCGCCCTCGTCGATGTTCACCGCCATCAATCGCGGCGCGGTTTCGGCGCGCACGATGCGCCACTTGCGCCCGGCCGGAAAGCCCGCGCCGCCCAGGCCGCGCAGGCCGCTGTCTTCCAGCGTGCTCAGCACCGATTCGACGTCGCGCCGGCCTTCGACGCAGTCGCGCAGCAGCGTGTAGCCGCCGCTCGCGCGGTAGGCCGCCAGGTCGACATAGGACGCCGGCGCGGCCGTCGTGCGCCCGGCCTGCACCGCCTGCAGCACGCTATCGATGCTGGCGCGTGCCAGCCCATGCTGGTGCACCACCACAGCCGGCGCCTGCTCGCAGCGGCCGATGCACGGTGCCGCGATCACGCGCACGTCGTGGCCGAGCAGCGCGGGCAGCCGCTGCAGCAGGGCGTGCGCACCGGCCAGCTCGCAGCTCAGCCCGTCGCACACCCGCACCGTCAGGCGCGGAGGCGGCGCGATCTCGCCTTGTGCATCCTCGCGCACGATGTCGAAGTGGTGATAGAAGCTGGCCACCTCGAAGACCTCGGTCTGCGCCAGCTTCAGCAGCTGTGCCAGTGCGGCCAGGTGGGTCGTCGCGAGTTGGCCGAAGCGGTCCTGCAGCGCGTGCAGGTACTCGATCAACCGGTCGCGCCGCCACGGGCCCGGGCCGATCGCGGCCTGCACCGCGGTCAGCGCCGATGCCAGCACCTGCCGGCCCTTCGGCGCCTGGCGCTTGCGCTGTCGGCTGGCGCCTTCGCTGCGGATCGGAATGACGGTGCGATTCATGCGGGCCCCTGCGCCACGCGGCGGGTCAGAGCGATTATGGGCATCGGCGTACGAGGCCGGCGCCTTGGGCCGTCTGCACGAAGGCGGTCACGGCCGCAAGCAAGGCGTCGGGCTGGTCACGATGCGGCGAGTGGCCGCAATCGGGCAGCTCGAGCAGCTGTGTCTGCGGCACGCGCCGCGCGATGCCGCGAATCTGCTCCAGCGTGCCGTACTCGTCGTCCAGGCCCTGCACCGCCAGCAGCGGGCAGGCGATGGTGGCGATCTCTGCCTCGATGCTCCACGACCGGAAGGGCGGGTGCAGCCAGATGCGGTTCCAGCCCCAGAAGGCGGAATCGGGATCGTCGTGGTAGCGCGCCAGACGCCGCGGCAGATCGCCGCCGAGGTAGGCCTCGCGCGCCTTCTCGATGCTGGCCAGCGACAGGTCCTCGACCATGATGTGCGGCGCGAGCACGATCGCGCCGGTGACCTGGTGCGTGAAGCGCGCCGCGTGCAACAGCGCGATCGACGCGCCGTCGCTGTGTCCGAAGAGCCATGGGGGCTCGCGTGCCGTGTCGATCTGCAGCGCGCTCAGCAGCGCCGGCAATACCTCGTGCGCCTGGCGGTGCATGAAGTCCAGGTCCCACGCTTCCTCGGCGGCGCGCGGCGTGGAGCGGCCGTAACCGGGGCGCGAATAGACCAGGCCGCGCCAGCCCAGCGCATCGCAAAGCCGCTGCGGAAAGTCGCGCCACATCGCCAGCGAGCCCAGGCCTTCGTGAAGGAACACCAGCAGTGGCGAAGCGCGACGCTCCGGTGCGAGCCACGAGTGCTCGATGCGCACGGATCGGCCGCGCCAGTCGAGCTCGGCGAATTCGACCGGCATCGTCAGTGCCCGGTCTCCATCTCGCGCAGCTTGAAGCGCTGGATCTTGCCGGTGGCCGTCTTCGGCAGGTCGGGGAGAAACTCGATGAAGCGCGGGTACTTGTAGGGCGCCAGGCGGTCCTTGACGAAGGCCTTCAGCTCCGCCTCGTCGGTGGTGCAGCCCGATTTCAGGACCACGAAGGCCTTGGTCTTGACCAGGCCGTCGCCGTCGGTCTTGCCAATGACCGCGGCTTCCAGCACCGCCGGGTGCTGCACCAGCGTGGCCTCGACCTCGAAGGGGCTGACGTACACGCCGCTGACCTTGAGCATGTCGTCGCTGCGCCCACCGTAGGTGTAGCTGCCGTCGCTGTTGCGTATGTACTTGTCGCCGCTCTTGGTCCAGCCGCCCTGGAAGGTGTCGCGGGTCTTGGCGCGGTTGCCCCAGTACATCATCGCGGCACTGGGGCCGTGGATGTACAGGTCACCCGGTTCGCCGTCGGGAACGGCCGCGCCGCCGTCACCGCGCAGTTCGACCTGATAGCCGGGCACGGGCCATCCGGTGCTGCCATAGCGCACCTGGCCCGGTCGGTTGGACAGGTAGATGTGCAGCATCTCGGTCGAACCGATGCCGTCGAGCACCTCGACGCCAAAATGTGCCTGGAAGCGCTCGCCCAGATCGGCAGGCAGCGCCTCGCCGGCGGACGACACGACTCGCAGCGCCACCGCGTCGCGCGCCGGCAGTTGAGGATGCGCCAGCATGCCGGCGAAGCCGGTGGGCGCGCCGTAGAACACCGTGGGTGTCAGGCCGCCGACCTCGCCCCGCCAGCGCTTGAACACGGCCTCGGGGGTGGGCCGTTCGGCCATCAGTAGCGTGGTCGCACCGACGCTCATCGGAAAGGTCAGAGCATTGCCCAGGCCGTAGGCGAAGAACAGCTTCGCTGCGGAGAAGCACACGTCGTCCTCACGCAGCTGCAGCACGCCCTTGCCATAGAGCTCGCAGGTCCAGTAGGGGTTGGCGTGCGAGTGCACCGTGCCCTTGGGGCGGCCGGTCGAGCCCGACGAGTAGAGCCAGAAGGCCGGGTCATCGGCGCCGGTGGCGGCGGGCCTGGGCGCGGGGGCATGTGCGCGCACGAAGGCGCCGAATTCGACCTCGGCGGGAGGCAGCGCAGGGCCTGCCGATGGCGAACGATCCCGCAGCGAGCCTTCGGCAGAAGCCCCATGCAAGGGCGCCTGGGGCCGCGAAACGATGACCTGGCACACCTCGTGATCGCAACGCGTCATGGCCGCGCTCAAGGTGGGCAGCAGCGCGCCGGACACGAGCACCGCCTGCGCGCGCGAGTTTTCCAGCATGTAGGCGTAGTCGTCGGCGGTGAGCAGCGTGTTCACCGGCACCGGCACCAGCCCGGCGTGAATCGCGCCCAGGAACGCCACCGGCCAGTCGGTGCAGTCGTGCATCAGCAGCAGCACACGCTCCTCGCGTCGAAGGCCGAGGGCACGCAGCCCGGCGGCGAGGCAGCGCACCTGCTCGTCGAGTTCACCATAGCTCAGTGCGCCAGTGTCATCGACGAAGGCGGCCTTGCCATGGCGCGCGGCATTGGTTTCGAGCAGATGCCCGGCAAAGTTGAAGCGCTGCGGCGGCGGCGCGACGGCCGTGGCGCCGTGGGGGGTCTCGGTCATGCCTGTCTCCTGTGCGGCACAGCTGCCCGGTCATGGCATCGGCTGCTTCGATAGCCGCCCGCGCTTGCCGATCCCGGGAAGTTGCAGTATTGTGCGTGTCTGAACTCTAAGAGTGCAAAAGCGTCATGTCAAGCACTATATTGCAATCTGTACCGACGGCTGCCGAGGACAACTTGAAGCCGGCGCCGCCGACGCCGGGCGGCGAGGTTGGCGAGGAGGCCAAGAACCCCTTCCTGGTCAAGCTCGGAGAGCGTGTGCGTGCGCTGCGCGCTCGGCGCGGCATGACCCGCAAATCTCTGTCGCAGGCGGCCGAAGTGTCCGAGCGCCACCTGGCGAACTTGGAATACGGCGTGGGCAACGCCTCGGTGCTGGTGCTGCTGCAAGTGGCACAGGCGCTGCGTTGTTCGCTGGCCGAGCTGCTGGGCGATCCGACCACGCGCTCGCCCGAGTGGTTGATGATCCGCGAGATGCTCGAGCATTGCGACGAAGCTGCGCTGCGACGCGTGCGCGAAGCCATCGGAGAACTGCTCGGCACCGGGGGCGCCCATGGCAGAGGCTCGCTGGAGCGCAGCTCGCGCATCGCGCTGGTCGGCCTGCGCGGCGCCGGCAAGTCCACCCTCGGCCACATGCTGGCCGAGGACCTGGGTTTCCCATTCGTCGAGCTGAGCCGCGAGATCGAGAAGTTCGCCGGCTGCTCGATCGACGAGATCCAGCATCTGTACGGGCAGAACGCCTACCGGCGCTACGAGCGCCGCGCGCTGGAGGAGACGATCCAGATCTATCCCGAAGCGGTGATCGCCACGCCGGGCGGGCTGGTGTCGGACGCCGCCACCTTCAACCTGCTGCTGGCGCACTGCACCACGGTGTGGCTGCAGGCGGACCCCGAAGACCACATGAAGCGTGTGGCGGCGCAGGGCGACCTGCGCCCGATGGCCGGCAACCACGAGGCGATGGAGGACCTGAAAGGCATCCTCGCCGGCCGCGCGGCCTTCTATTCCAAGGCAGAGTTCAAGCTCGACACCAGCGCTGCCGCGCTTGAGCCGACCTTCCAGGCGCTGCGCGTGTTGGTGCGCCGGGCCTTGGGACTGGCCGCTTGAACATGCAAGAAAGTGCTTGACATGATCTTGTATAGGCAGTAAAGTGCAGTCATTCGATTTCTGCACGCTGCACTCACGCCGCACTTTCTGCCAGCCATTGGAGGCACCATGGATCCCGCCCAACGCGTCGACTACCAGACCAACCCTTCCCACTACCGGCACTGGAAGCTGAAGTTCGAAGGCCCGGTGGCCACGTTGGCCGCCGACTTCGATGAGAACGCCGGCCTGCGCCCGGGCTACAAGCTCAAGCTCAACAGCTACGACCTGGGCGTGGACATCGAGCTCAACGACGCCATCAACCGCATCCGCTTCGAGCACCCCGAGGTGCGCAGCGTGGTCATCACCAGCGCCAAGGACAAGGTGTTCTGCTCGGGCGCCAACATCTTCATGCTGGGTGTGAGCAGCCACGCCTGGAAGGTGAACTTCTGCAAGTTCACCAACGAGACGCGTAACGGCTTGGAGGACAGCAGCACGCACAGTGGGCTGAAGTTCCTGGCCGCCGTCAACGGCGCCTGCGCCGGCGGCGGCTACGAGCTGGCGCTGGCCTGCGACGAGATCATCCTGGTCGACGACCGCAGCAGCGCGGTCAGCCTGCCCGAGGTGCCCTTGCTGGGCGTGCTGCCCGGCACCGGCGGGCTGACGCGCGTGACCGACAAGAAGAAGGTGCGTCACGACCTGGCCGACCTGTTCTGCACCAGCGTGGAAGGCGTGCGTGGCCAGCGCGCCAAGGACTGGCGGCTGGTGGACGACATCGCCAAGCCTGCGCAGTTCGCCGCCCGGGTGCAGGAGCGCGCGCTGCAGCTGGCCGCGCTGAGCGACCGGCCCGCCGATGCCAAAGGCGTGGCGCTGCCGCCGCTGGCACGCAGGATCGAGGCCGACGCCATCCACTACCCCTTCGTCACGGTTGAGATCGATCGCCCCAGGCGCGTGGCCACGCTCAGCGTCAAGGGCCCGCCCGCAGCCCAGCCCGCCGACGTGGCCGGCATCGAAGCCGCCGGCGCCGCCTGGTACCCACTGCAGATGGGCCGCGAACTGGAGGACGCGATCCTCGAGATGCGCACCAACGAGCCCGAGATCGGCACCTGGCTGATCAAGACCGAGGGCGATAACGCCGCGGTGCTGGCGCTGGACGCGGTGCTGGCCGCGCACAGGGACCATTGGCTGGTGCGCGAGACCATCGGACTGCTGCGGCGTACCTTCAGCCGGCTGGATCTGTCCAGCCGCAGCCTGTTCGCGCTGATCGAGCCCGGCTCGTGCTTTGCCGGCACGCTGCTGGAGCTGGCACTGGCCTGCGACCGCAGCTACCACTTGGCCTTGCCCGACGACGCAGCCAAGGCGCCCAAGATCAGCGTCGGCGACCTCAACTTCGGGCTTTATCCGATGGTCACCGGGCAATCTCGGCTGCAGCGCCGCTTCTACGACGAGCAGCCGGCGCTGGACGCCGTGCGCGCCTCGCTGGGCCAGTCGCTGGACGCCGATGCCGCCTTCGCGCTCGGCCTGGTCACCAGCAACCCCGACGATATCGACTGGGCCGACGAGACGCGCATCGCGATCGAGGAGCGTGTGTCGATGAGCCCCGACGCGCTCACCGGCATGGAGGCCAACCTGCGCTTCAACGGCCCGGAGAACATGTTCACACGGGTCTTCGGCCGCCTGACCGCGTGGCAGAACTGGATCTTCCAACGCCCCAACGCCGTCGGCGAGAAGGGCGCATTGAAGGTCTACGGCACCGGCGACAAGCCAGGCTTCGATTGGCATCGGGTCTGAAACACCATCACCAGCGAGCGAGCGACATGAGCAGCATCAACTACAGCGACAAGATCCCCAACAACGTCAACCTCAGCGAGGACCGCGCCTTGCAACGCGCGCTCGAACAGTGGCAGCCCAACTACCTGCAGTGGTGGGGCGACATGGGCCCGGACGGGAGCCAGGACTTCGACGTCTACCTGCGCACCGCGGTCAGCGTGGACCCCGAAGGCTGGGCGCAGTTCGGCCACGTGAAGATGCCCGACTACCGCTGGGGCATCTTCCTGAATCCGGCCGAGGCGGATCGCAAGATCCACTTCGGCGACCACAAGGGCGAGGCTGCGTGGCAGGACGTGCCCGGCGAATACCGCGCCAACCTGCGCCGCATCATCGTCACGCAGGGCGACACCGAGCCGGCGAGCGTGGAGCAGCAGCGCCACCTGGGCATGACCTGCCCCAGCCAGTACGACCTGCGCAACCTGTTCCAGGTCAACGTCGAGGAGGGGCGCCACCTGTGGGCAATGGTCTACCTGCTGCACAAGCACTTCGGCCGCGACGGCCGCGAGGAAGGCGAGGCGCTGCTGGAGCGGCGCAGCGGCGACCAGGATCACCCGCGCATCCTGCAGGCCTTCAACGAGAAGACGCCCGACTGGCTGAGCTTCTTCATGTTCACTTATTTCACCGACCGCGACGGCAAGTTCCAGCTGTGTGCGCTTGCAGAAAGCAGCTTCGACCCGCTGGCACGCACCACCAAGTTCATGCTCACCGAGGAAGCGCACCACATGTTCGTCGGCGAGAGCGGCATCAGCCGCGTCATCCAGCGCACCTGCGCGGCGATGAACGAGCTGAAGACCGACGACGTGGCCAAGCTGCGCGCCGCCGGGGTGATCGACCTGCCGACGCTGCAGCGCTACCTCAACTTCCACTTCAGCGTGACCATCGACCTGTTCGGCGCCGACGAGTCGAGCAACGCCGCCACCTTCTACAGCACCGGGCTGAAGGGCCGCTTCGAGGAAGGCAAGCGCAGCGACGACCACCAGCTGCGCGGCCAGACCTACAAAGTGCTGGCGGTCAGCAACGGCCAGCTGGTCGAGCGCGAGGTGCCGATGCTCAACGCGCTGAACGAGGTGCTGCGCGACGACTACATCAAGGACAGCGTGGGCGGCGTGAACCGCTGGAACAAGGTGATCGAAAAGGCGGGCATTCCCTTCAGGCTGGTCACGCCGCACAAGGCCTTCCACCGCAACATCGGCGCGCTGGCCGGCGCCAAGGTATCCCCGGACGGTCGCGTGATCAGCGAAGCCGAATGGAACGCCAACGTGGACCACTGGCTGCCCAGCGGCAGCGACCGCGCCTTCGTCGCCAGCCTGATGGGGCGCGTCGTCGAGCCGGGCCAGTTCGCCAACTGGATCGCGCCGCCAATGATGGGCATCAACCGCCAGCCGGTGAACTTCGACTACGTGCGTTTCAACTGAGCGGCCCAGGGAACGCGCGCATGGATGCTTCCGATGCCGGCTTCATCAAGCAGCACCTGATCGACCCCGAGATCTGCATCCGCTGCAACACCTGCGAGTCGATCTGCCCGCTGAAGGCGATCACGCACGACGACAACAACTACGTCGTCGATGCGGCGATCTGCAATCGCTGCATGGCTTGCATCTCGCCATGCCCGACCGGCTCGATCGACAACTGGCGTATGGTGCCCAAGGCCAGCGCCTACAGCACCGAGGAACAGCTGGGCTGGGACGAACTGCCGGCCGAACTCAGCGACGAGCAGCTCGCCGAGGCCGGCGTCCCCGCTGATGCCCTGGCCGACGTGGCGGCCGGCGCGCCGGACCTGCCGGGCGCGGCCAGCGACGCCGCCGTCTTCAATGCGGCGCAGTACGGCGCGTTGCTACCACCTTGGTCGGCCGCGCATGCCTACACCAACCTTTACGGCCCGAAGGCGGCGACGAAGATCCTGGTGGCCACCGTCGGCGGCAACGTGCGTGTCACGGCAGTGGGCAAGGACTACGACACGCACCACATCGTGCTCGACTTCGGGCATACGCCGTTCCCGGTGTTGGAGGGCCAGTCGATCGGCATCGTGCCGCCGGGCGTGGACGCGCACGGCAAGCCGCACCACCCGCGCCAGTATTCGGTGGCCAGCCCGCGCAACGGCGAGCGACCCGGCTACAACAACCTGTCGCTGACGGTCAAGCGCGTGCTCGAGGACCATCAGGGCCATCCGGTGCGCGGCGTGGCCAGCAACTACGTGTGCGACCTGAAGGTCGGCGACAAGGTGCAGGTCATCGGCCCCTTCGGCGCCAGCTTCCTGATGCCGAACCACCCGAAGAGCCACATCGTCATGATCTGCACCGGCACCGGCAGCGCGCCGATGCGCGCGATGACCGAGTGGCGGCGCCGCTTGCGCGCCAGCGGCAAGTTCGAAGGCGGCAAGCTGATGCTGTTCTTCGGCGCGCGCACGAAGGAGGAACTGCCCTACTTCGGCCCGCTGCAGAACCTGCCGAAGGATTTCATCGACATCAACTTCGCCTTCAGCCGCACCCCGGGACAGCCCAAGGTCTATGTGCAGGACGCGATGCGCGCGCGCGCAGCGGACGTCGCGCGGCTGCTAGCCGACGCGAACAGCTTCTTCTACGTCTGCGGGCTGAAGAGCATGGAAGAGGGCGTGGTGCTCGCGCTGCGCGACATCGCCGTGCAGGCGGGGCTGAACTGGGACGAGATCGCCGTCGCATTGAAGCGCGACGGGCGGCTGCACCTCGAAACATACTGACTGGGGCTGCGGCCGCGCGCCGGCGCGGCTCACCAGTTTTCCATCCAGGGGCGAAGTTCGGTCTCGTGGCTCCAGGCGTCGCGCGGCTGCCGGTGGATCTGCCAGTAGGCCTCGGCAATGCTGTCGGGATCGACGATGCCCTGCCGGTCCTTCTGCGCGTAGCGTTCGGGGAAGTTGCTGCGGATCCACTCGGTATCGATCGCGCCATCGATGATGGTGTGCGCGACATGGATGTTGCGGGGCCACAACTCGCGCGCCATGCTCTGCGCCAGCGCGCGCAACGCGTGCTTGGCGCCGGCGAACGCCGAGAAGCCCTCGCGACCGCGCAGGCTGGCCGTCGCGCCGGTGAAGATGATCGTGCCGCGGCCGCGCGGCAGCATCACCTTCGCGGCTTCCCGGCCCATCAGGAAACCGGCGAAGCAGGCCATCTCCCAGACCTTGCGGTACACGCGTGCGGTGGTTTCGGTGATGCCGAAGCGCACGTTGGCGCCGATGTTGAAGACAGCCACCTCGATCGGCCCGATGTCGCGCTCGATAGTCTCGACCAGCGCGACCATCGCGTCCTCGTCGCGCGCGTCGCTGCCGAAGGCGTGGGACACGCCGCCCTCGGCGCGGATGCGCTCGACCAGCGGCGCGAGCTTGTCGGCACTGCGACGTGTCACGCAGGCGATGTAGCCCTCTCGGGCGAAGCGCCGCGCGATCGCGCCGCCGGTGGCGTCGCCCGCACCGACGACAAGGATGACTTTGGGCTCGGCCATGGGGCTTCCTTCAGTGTCTAGCCGCCACCGTGTCGGCGCGCGGC
>Ga0316195_10000308_pt1 | contig 18542 bp, 15 predicted proteins | sample Phised1_MG_FD_204937 | JGI IMG/M metagenome (GOLD analysis project Ga0316195, IMG submission 204937) | Coastal sediment microbial communities from Maine, United States - Phippsburg sediment 1 | ecosystem: Environmental > Aquatic > Marine > Coastal > Sediment | place: USA: Maine | collected...
CATACCTATTGGCCCTATGGATATGGAACGAAAAAAGAGTGCCATTTTTAAGCATCAGTCCCAAAAAGACAGTGCCATGTTTCCAGGTAACGATCAGCGGGAATTCTGGCAAAGGGCCGAACAGCGTAATACTGAAACCGCTAATAAGTACAACGCCCTGGGAATGGCAGAATATGAGGCAATGGAGGGATTTGTCCGTTATAAATTCAATTCATAATCGCAAGCTAAACAACCCTGCTTCTGTCAGCAAATAAAGGCCGGAGCAGGAAATTAAACCCAATTGATGCTGAAAAAATTCGGGGTACTTCTAGTACTTTTACTATCTTCCTGTAGCCTGATCAGGCATCAGAAAGCCGGGCCAAAAACCGAATTTCGGGCAGTCTGGATTGCTACGGTAGTTAATATTGACTGGCCTAAAAGAGGTGGTGATCCCTGGGAAAAGCAAAAAGAAGAATATGTACGTATTCTCAATTTTTATAAAAGGCTAAATTTTAATGCGGTCGTCGTACAAATACGCACTGCTGGTGACGCCTTTTATGAATCGGATTTTTCACCCTGGTCCCGCTTTTTAAGCGGAGCTGAGGGCATTGCGCCGGAAACTGATCAAAACCCCCTGGAATGGCTGATAAAGGAGGCCCATATTCGGGGTTTTGAATTTCATGCCTGGCTAAACCCTTACAGGGCGACATTTGATCTGAATACTGATATACTTTCCAAATCTCACGATTACTTCCAACACCCTGATTGGATGATTAAATACGGCAAAAAGTATTACTACAACCCGGGATTACCTGAGGTACAGCAACATTTGGTATCTGTAATCGACGAAGTTGTCACCCAATATGACGTAGACGCCATTCATTTCGATGATTATTTCTATCCATATAAAATCAAGGACGAAATTTTTAATGATTCTTTGGCCTATTCGTCCTTTAACCAACATAAACTTTCCCTGGAGGACTGGCGCAGAAGCAACATTGATTCACTTGTGAAACAAGTACATCAGCTTATTAAAGAACGTAAACCCTGGGTACAATTCGGTATAAGTCCTTTTGGTGTCTGGAAAAATATAGCTGCCGATCCCAAAGGATCAAACACACAAGCGGGTCAAACCACTTATAATGACCTCTTTGCTGATCCCCTTCTTTGGATGGATAATAAATGGATAGATTATTTGGTGCCCCAGATATACTGGAGCCTAAAACTGCCGGTAGCCTCGCACCGAACACTCATTGACTGGTGGGCTGAAAATCAAAAAAACGCCAATCTTTACATTGGTAATGGTCCCTATAAAATAAGGAACAATAGTGATAAGGCATGGTATAAGATGAAAGAATTACCTAAACAATTGCAATTGGCACGAAAAACAAAGGCCGTTAAGGGCAATGTTTTTTTTAGCGCGAAATCACTTATGTCAGGCAATGAAGATGTGGTAAAATATATTAAAAATAAGCTGTATTACTATCCTGCTTCACCGCCAGCTTCACCGCTGATTGCCGTTCAGGAACAAACACCACCTGAATTAAGCAATATCATTGATAATGATAATTTTCTAAAATTCACCTTCAACTTCCCCAATATTGAAAATATTCGGTTTGTGACTATTTATACATTGAAAAATCCAAAGAAACCTATCTCTACCAAGCCTGAAACAAGAATAGCCCAAATATTTTTGGATAATAAAAATTCCTTTAACCTGGGGAAAGGGTTAATTGCCGATAACAAGAACATTGCAATAACATTTACAGATAAATTTAGAAAAGAAAGTAAGCCAATTGTCATACATTTAAACCAAACAGACCAATATGATACAAAAAAATAAACGGGCCTGGATCTGGATTCCAGTACTGTATTTTACCCAGGGCCTCCCTTTTGTACTTGTTGTTACCGTTTCAGTTATCATGTATAAAAAACTTGGCATTAGCAATGCTGACATTGGTTTGTATACCAGTTGGTTATACCTTCCATGGGTTATAAAACCTTTATGGAGCCCATACGTAGACTTAATCAGCACCAAGAGAAATTGGTTTTTATTTATGCAACTTCTTGTGGCCCTGGCCTTGCTTGGAGTTGGAGCATTCCTGCCTACCAACATTTTTTTTGTAACCACTTTAGCCTGTTTCTGGATGGCGGCCTTTGCTTCTGCTACCAATGACGTTGCGTCAGATGGTTACTATATGATTGGATTAACACAGGATAAGCAATCTTTTTTTGTTGGTATACGGAGTACCTTCTACAAACTTGCCAACGTTACGGGACAGGGCCTTTTGGTTATTTTGGCAGGGTTTTTGGAAAATTATTATGGGGACAATACCAAAGCTTGGTCCGTGACAATGATTGCTGCTGCACTATTAATGTTTTTCTTAACGCTTACTAACTTTTTTGCAACCCCTAAGTTCGAATCTTCAGAAGCTATTGAAAAACAAAAACCGGCCGGATTTTTTGAGGTATTTAGAACTTTTTTCAGCAAAAAGGGCATGGGTATAGCCCTGGCTTTTGTTCTTTTTTTCCGATTCGGAGAATCGCAACTGGTAAAAATGGCCGCACCTTTTTTTTTAGATTCCAGATCTGATGGTGGATTGGGATATACCACTTCCGAAGTTGGCTATATTTATGGTACTATTGGCGTTATTATGCTTACGGTTGGAGGAATTTTAGGTGGGATTTTGATCTCGAGGGATGGATTAAAAAAATGGATGTTACCCATGGTGTTATCCATAAATATTCCGAATGCATTTTATGCTTTCCTCGCGATTACAAATACTACAAATAAATTTGCTGTAATAAGTACTGTGGTTCTTGAACAATTTGGCTATGGTTTTGGGATCGCCGGTTTTATGGTCTTTATGATTTATATTGCCGAAGGTGCTTCCAAAACTTCCCATTATGCCCTTGCTACCGGATTTATGGCTCTTGGCATGATGCTCCCTGGTCTGATTAGTGGCTACGTGCAGGAATGGCTTGGATATGGCGGATTCTTTATTTGGGTGGTCATAGGTGCACTACCGGCATTGTTTATTCTAAAATTTTTAAAATATCCTGCAGATTATGGAAAAAAAGGTGCAAGCACACAAAACTAATATTGTAGACTATCACAAGGCCTCTAAAATGCTTACGCCTAAAGAAAAGGTAGGGCAATTATTCATGCCGGCAGCATTTATTAATGACACCGAAGAGGAGATTGTAAAACTCGAAGAATTGATTAAAAAGCACCACATTGGTGGTCTTTGTTTTTTTCATTCCAGAGCCAGTGCTGCAACAAATTACGAGGGGAAAAAAAAGGTAGTATATAATAAGAATAGTTATGAAATCTTAAAAGGCCTTATTGATCGCTACCAGCGTGCAGCTAAATACCCATTATTGATTAGCATTGATGCCGAATGGGGGTTGGCCATGCGTGTGGAAAACACACCGCAATATCCATATGCCATAACTCTGGGGGCAATTAATGATCATGACGAAGATATTGTAGAAATTGGAAAAAATATCGGCCATGACTGTAGGCAGGCTGGGATACATTGGAATTTTGCTCCGGTAGCAGATATTAATAGCAATCCCCGGAACCCGGTGATTAGCTATCGATCTTTTGGCAGCGACAAACACAATGTTGCCCAAAAATCTCTTGCCTTGATGAGAGGTCTTCAAAGTGAAGGTATACTTACCAGTGCTAAACATTTTCCCGGACATGGCGATACCGCTACAGATTCTCATCTAGGTCTGCCTGTTATCAATAAATCAAAAGCAGAGCTTTTGGAAAATGAGCTGTACCCATTTAATCAATTAATAAAAAACGGGATAGATTCAATAATGGTAGGTCATCTTGCCGTGCCTGCCGTGACTGATGACTCTTTAGAGCCTTCATCCATTTCGAAAAAATTAATTAAAGGGGTTTTACGCGGAGAATTAGGGTTTCAGGGATTGGTAGTATCCGATGCTTTAAATATGCATGCCGTTTCCAAAATGTTTCAAAATAAAGGTGAGTTAGAATGGACGGCTTTTGACGCAGGTAACGATATTTTGTGTTTTGCCGAGAATGTTTTTGAAGGCATAGATACCATTATGCAAAAGGCGCAGGAAGAACAAATTGAAATGAGCTTTAGAAGAATTTGGCTATTAAAGGAAAAGGCACTGAACAAGGTAGCCGGAAAATCAGGTCTTGGCTTGATAGAACCAGATGCGCTTAATCTTAGACTTGCTCAAAGGAGCCTTTCCTTACATAAGGGTTCTGCAGATGATATAAGTTCATTTGCAATGAATACTTTTAAAGGTGTTGAAATAGGAAGTGGGGGTAAAAATTCCTTTTTATCGTTAATTAGAAAAGATATTGAATTTGATTTTTTCTCCACAATAAAGCATGATACAGAATTTATCAGAAACAAAGTGTCCATTGTGGAAGATGTTCTGGTTGCTTTGTATCCTCCAATGGTAAAGCCAAAAAATAATTTTGGTATTTCCGAAGAGCATTTAAGCTTCCTCAAAGAAATGATTGAAACTAAAAATGTTATTTTATATCTCTTCGGAAATCCCTATGTTTTAAACCTTTTCAAAATAACAAAAGCGAAGGCCGTGGTAGTGGTTTATCAAAATTTTGAAGTTTTTCAACAGAATGCGGCCCAACACTTTTTGGGAAAAGAAAAGGCGCAAGGGATCTTACCAATAACACTTGATGAAATAGTACCATGAAAATTCACAAAGTTTTAGGTTTAATGTCAGGAACCTCTCTGGATGGGCTCGATCTGGCTTACTGCCACATCTGGAAGAAACTTGACCGATGGAAATTTGAAATTGTAGAAACGTGTGCCATTAGCTATGACACGGAAATGCGAACCCGTTTAAAAAATTCAATTTCTCTCCCGGCAGATGAATTATTAATACTACATAATACGTATGGCAGCTGGTTAGGGCAACAGGCCAGGGAATTTATTGAAAAAATGGGCCTTGATGTAGATATCATAGCCAGTCATGGCCATACCACACATCACCAGCCCCAACGGGGGTTAACATTTCAGATAGGATCCGGTCAACACCTTGCCAATGCCAGCAGCCATAAAACCGTCTGTGACTTTAGGACCAACGATGTATCACTTGGCGGAGAAGGAGCTCCCTTGGTGCCAATAGGCGACAGGCTTTTTTTTGGTGAATATGATTTTTGCCTGAACCTGGGCGGAATCTCTAATGTGTCCTTTGAACACGAGGGTAATCGGATTGCATATGATATTGGGCTGGCGAATATGATTTTGAACCATATAACCCAAAAAATCGGACTGGCTTATGATGCCAATGGTAACCTGGCTCAGAAAGGTGCGCTGAACAAAGATATGCTGGAACAATTAAATCAACTTTCCTATTATAAGCTACCTTTTCCCAAATCGACCGGATATGAGTGGTTTTTGGAAATGGTTGTGCCAATTATTGATGCTGCCCAGGAACCCACAGAGAATCTACTTCATACAGCTGTTCATCATATCTGCGATCAGATTGCAGTGCAAATAACAGCAAATACGACAAAGGATCAAAGCACCCTTTTTGTGACGGGAGGTGGGGCTTTAAACCAGTTTATGATGCAAACTTTACAGACTAAGTTGGACTCTTCCATAAGTATGGTTATTCCTCCGGTAAAACTCATAGAATACAAAGAAGCATTGGTTTTTGGTCTGATGGGCATACTGAGGGTTGAAGAGGAAATTAATGTATTAAAAACGGTCACAGGAGCTTCAAAAAATTCTTCAAGTGGAGTAATCTATCTACCTTCTTAACTTTTTAATAAACACGGATCTTAAATGTCATAAAGGAATATTTCCATGCTTTCTTTTTGGAGCTGTCACTTCTTTGTTCTCAAGCATACTAAATGCCTTGATTAGTTTTCTCCTGGTGTTTTCAGGTAAAATTATCTCATCAATAAACCCTCTTCTTGCCGCCCTGAATGGATTGGCAAATTTTTCTGCATACTCAGCCTCTTTTTCCGCCAGTTTTTTGGCAGGGTCCTCGGCGCTCATAAGTTCTTTCCTGAAAATAATCTCGCTCGCTCCTTTTGCTCCCATCACAGCAATTTCCGCAGAAGGCCAGGCAAAGTTAAAATCGGCACCAATGTGTTTAGAATTCATTACATCATAAGCCCCGCCATAAGCCTTTCTGGTTATCACGGTTATCCTGGGAACAGTTGCTTCACTAAAGGCAAACAACAGTTTAGCCCCATGGACAATAATACCATTCCATTCCTGATCTGTACCCGGCAAAAATCCCGGTACATCTTCCAAAACCAATAAAGGAATATTGAAACTATCACAGAATCTGACAAACCTAGCTGCCTTTACTGAGCTTTTCACACCCAATACCCCGGCGAGGAACATGGGCTGATTGGCAACAATACCAATACTTCTGCCTGCCAATCGCGCAAAGCCCACGATGATGTTTTCTGCATAATCTCTATGAATCTCATAAAAGGAATCCTCATCAATGATACCTTTAATAACATTATGCATATCATAAGGTTTATTGGTGTTCTCCGGAATAATATTTGAAAGTTCCTGACGCACCTCATCACCCAGTTCATAAGGTAAATTTTTAGGTTTTTCCCTGTTGCTCTGAGGCAAATAAGCCAGTAACTTTTTAACATCTTCCAGACATATAATATCGTTAGCAGATGTTTTATGAGCAACTCCGGATTTAGTAGCGTGTGTACTGGCACCACCCAATTCCTCAGAAGTTACCTCTTCATTCGTAACGGTTTTGACTACGTTTGGCCCGGTCACAAACATATAACTGGTTTGCTCTACCATTAAAGTGAAATCTGTCATAGCCGGAGAATAAACTGCGCCCCCCGCACAAGGCCCCATAATGGCTGATATTTGAGGCACGACACCTGAAGCCTGAACATTCCTGTAAAAAATATCTGCATACCCGCCAAGTGACCTTACCCCTTCTTGTATGCGCGCTCCTCCTGAATCATTTAAACCAATAACAGGGGCTCCAACTTTCATTGCAAGATCCATTACCTTGCATATTTTTTCGGCATGTGTCTCAGACAAAGCCCCTCCGAATACGGTAAAATCCTGAGCGAATATATATACCAGGCGGCCGTTTATTGTGCCATATCCGGTTACGACTCCATCACCAAAGTATATTTCCTTGTCCATCCCAAAATCGGTAGTACGGTGGGTTACCAAAATACCCATCTCTTCAAATGAACCTTCATCCAATAAATAATTTACCCTTTCACGGGCCGTTAATTTCTTCTTTTGGTGCTGTTTATCTATTCGTTTTTGCCCACCCCCCAAATGTGCCAGGGATATACTTTCTTTTAACTTTTCTAATTTAGGATCCATAAGTTAGTTTCTTGGTATTCTTAAGATTTTTTGATCGTCTAAATATTGTTTAACTCCCAATACCGCAGCAATTTTTGCCTCTTCTTGTGCCTTTTTATTCAGGACCTCAGGAGAATAATAGTTTTTTACAAAATGAGTATCAAAATTCCCCGATCTGAAGGCCTCATGTTCAAAAACGAATTTGCCAAAAGGTAAAGTAGTCTGAACTCCTTCAATATGATAATCTTCAATTGCTTTAAGCATGATCTGAATGGCTTCATCTCTATTTTTGCCATAAGAAATTAACTTGGCTAACATAGGGTCGTAATAAATTGGAACGTCCATTCCTTGTTCAAAACCATTATCAACCCTGACACCTTTTCCTTTGGGTAACTTATAGGTTTCCAAAGTACCTACACTTGGAAGGAAATCGTCAAGTGGGTCTTCGGCATATACTCTTAGCTCCATCGCATGGCCATTTATATAAAGATCCTCCTGTTTAATAGGCATAACCTCCCCTCTTGCGATCTTTATCTGCAGCTCTACAAGATCCACGCCGGTGATCAATTCTGTAACAGGATGTTCCACCTGAAGGCGCGTATTCATTTCCAGAAAATAATAATTGTGATCCGCATCCATTAAAAATTCTACTGTTCCGGCCCCAAGATAATCACAGGCTTTAGCCACTTTGGTTGCGGCAATGCCCATTTCTTTTCTTAATGCGGGCGTAAGTATAGAAGAAGGTGCCTCTTCAACTACTTTTTGATGCCTCCTCTGAATACTGCATTCGCGTTCAAAAAAATAGAGTATATTTCCATGACTATCAGCCATGACCTGAATCTCGATATGTCTTGGTGAACTCACATACTTTTCAATAAACACTGAGCCATCGCCAAATGCAGATGTGGCTTCGCTTATCGCCCTATTCATTTGGGATTCCAATTCCTTTTCCTCTTCTACCACCCTCATGCCCTTTCCACCTCCACCGGCAGACGCTTTTATTAAAATGGGGAAACCAATTTCTTTGGCAATTTCCTTTGCTTTCTTTATATCGGTAATAGCCTCATCAATACCGGGCACCATAGGAATATTATAATTCTTTACAGCTTCCTTGGCAGCTAGTTTACTGCCCATTACGCGTATAGCTTTGGATTTTGGGCCAATAAATATGATGTTATTTTTCTCTACTTCTTCCGCAAAATCGGCATTCTCACTTAAAAACCCATAACCCGGATGAATGCCGTCAACATTCAGCATTTTGGCCACTTCAATAATTTTTGAACCAAGTAAATAGGATTTAATGGAGGGAGCCTCACCTATGCAGACGGCCTCATCGGCAAACTTTACATGAGGTGCATTCCTATCTGCTTTTGAATAGACAGCCACCGTTTTAATTCCCATTTTCTGTGCTGTTTTCATTACCCTGATGGCAATTTCCCCTCTGTTTGCTATTAGAATTTTCTTCATTCCCTATTTGTTATTCAAATTCAATCAATAATTGATTCTTATCAACAGCATCACCTTTCTTTACAGATATACTTTTTATAATTCCATCCCTGGGTGAGCTTATAATATTTTCCATTTTCATGGCCTCGAGTATGACCAGTTGATCATCTTCATTCACTGCCTGCCCAACTCGCACTGGGATATCCAATATAAGACCGGGCATTGGGGCAGATATAGAATCAATATCCTTGTTTGAAGAAAGCTCAAAACCCATGTCGCTTATCAAAAGGTCCAGATCATCCGAAATAACCACTTCATAGGAACTGTTATTAATCCTTATCACATATTTTTTATGATAGAAATCTTTAGCCATCACCTCTGCCGTAAAGGATTTATTTTCCTTTAATACGTGATAGGAATTAGCGGAAGTTTGTAAAACATCAATATTTGTGGTGTCATCACTGGAAATCTCAAATTCCAGATTACCGTCTACGACAACCTTAAACGAATTATTCATAGATCATTAATTAAACCCGGTTAAAATAATTTCTTTGGAAAAGACTATTAAGGTATATAAATTTTATGATTTCAATTAAAAATAAAAAGGCAAATAAATTAGGTTAACTATTGTAATAAATGTCCGGGCTCCAAAGTTCATATGTTCTCTACTGAATTATTTCCCTGACACCCCAATTGAGACCAGATTATGGTCTTGTTTTACAAAAATATTCCTAAAATAATCAGCTAAACATGAAAATAGTCATATTTTAAGCAAATTGATTCTCTTAATTATGCAGTAATGAAAAGGAAAGCAATTGACTGGATAAATATCATCCCAAATCTGTATTTTTGAAACAAATCGAACCCACATGTTGATAATAGGAATTGCCGGAGGTACTGGTTGTGGTAAAACCACAGTTGTCAATCAGATTATTAACGAGCTTCCAAATGAAGAAGTTGGCGTAATATCACAGGATTCTTATTACAATGACCTTTCTCATCTCAGTTATGATGAGCGATCCAAAATTAATTTTGACCATCCCAGGGCCATTGACTTTGAGCTTTTGGGGCAACATCTTAATTTATTAAGACAAGGAGAACCTATTGATCAACCTGTTTATTCTTTCCCAAAACACAACAGAACCAAAGATACCATAAGGACACACCCAAGAAAAGTAATGATAATTGAGGGAATTTTGATTATGACCAATCCCCTTATCAGGGAAATGTTTGACATCAAGATTTATGTTCATGCTGATTCCGATGAACGGCTGATCAGGAGGCTCAAAAGAGATATTAATGAACGAGGAAGAGATTTGACGGAAGTTCTGAACAGATATCAGACTACCTTGAAACCTATGCACGATCAATTCATAGAACCAACCAAGGAATATGCAGATATCATTATTCCAAATAACAAATACAATACTGTAGCCGTAGACATTGTGCGCACTATTATTAATGAAAAATTAAGCTAATGGGTTGGAAAGCTATCAGAAATAAAAAATGGTTCGGGATACTTACGAATATTTATGTGCTGGTACTCACTGCATTTGTGATATGGATGGCTTTTTTTGACACCAATTCATTACTTATCCATATGGAATTGAGAAAAGAAATCAAAAAACTGGAAAAGACTCAGGAATTCCTGAAAGAGGAGATAGCAAAGGATAAAGAAATAATCGAAAAACTCTCAGACCCTAAAGAATTGGAAAAATTTGCCCGGGAAAACTATTACCTTAAAAAAGAGAATGAGGAAATTTATTTGATTGAGTACGAGGATAGTATAAAACAAAAAGGAGATGAATAAAAAACAATTGTTTGCTGATTTTCCGGCAGTTTCATCAAAAGCCTGGAAGCAAAAGATTCAGGCAGATCTAAAAGGCGCAGATTACAATGAAACGTTGATCTGGGAATCGCCGGAAGGTATCAAAGTCAAACCTTTTTACCATGCTGATGACCTGGATGGAAACGCTTTAAATTTACCCGTTTCAGGATCTGTATGGCTGATTGGGCAGCATATTTTGGTTCAAAATGACATTGAAGCCAATCAATTGGCACTGAACGCCATAAAAGGTGGCGCCGAGAGTTTGATTTTTACCATTGCCAAACCCGATTCGAAACAGGGCGTCCTTTTGAATGGTATCGATCTCAATTTAATACCCGTACACTTCCATTTTCAGTTTTTGTCTGTCCGGTACATAAAAGAACTTCTTGCTTATGCAGATTCTGCCAGGGAGAATATTTACTTACATATTGATATTTTAGGGAATTTTTGCAGGACGGGGAACTGGTTTGTAAATTTTCAGGCAGACCATATTGCCTTGGAAGAAATTTTCAATGCAGCTGCAAACACACCAACTTTAAGTATTGATGTTTCGCTCTATCAGAATGCAGGAGCTAGCAGGGTGCAAGAACTCGCTTATGCAATTGCGCATGCAAATGAATACCTTAATTTTTTGAGCGAGAAAAAGCTAAATCACGCAGGTCTGAAAATTTGCTTTAAAGTGGCGACGGGTGGAAATTACTTTTTTGAGATTGCCAAATTAAGAGCCTTACGCCTTCTCTGGCATACTCTTGCAGTTGAATTCGGAATTCTGGCAGATTGTCATATTTTGGCTTGCCCATCACATCGAAACAAGACTATATATGATTACAATGTAAATCTGCTCAGAACCACAACGGAGTGTATGTCTTCAATTCTTGGTGGTGCTGATACCGTTTATAATTTGTCATATGACGCTATATATCATGAAAGCAATGAATTTGCAGACAGAATAGCCCGAAATCAGTTACTCATATTAAAGGCTGAGAGTTATTTGGACAAAATTGCGAATCCGTCTGATGGTGCCTATTATATTGAATCACTTACACGGCAAATGGCAGAAAAGGCATTGGATATCTTAAAACAAATTGAGAAAGGTGGTGGTTTTTTAAAACAGTTAAAAGCACACAATATTCAGAGGAAAATAAGGGAAAGTGCACTTAAGCAGCAAATACGATTTGACGCCGGTGAAGAGGTATTGGTTGGAAGTAATAAGTACTCCGAAGAGATAGACAAAATGAAGTCAGAATTGAAAAGAAATCCGTTTGCAAAAAATAATCCTCGAAAAACCATTATTGAACCAATAGTGGAAATTCGCATGGCTGAATCAATAGAAAAAATAAGGCTGGATCATGAGTAGAAAAGAGCTTCAGCATCTAAATTTAAAGGCCATTAAGTTTAATGGGAAGGAAGAATTAAATACCCCTGTATTTGATACGGCTGAAGATATACCTGTAAAATCTTTTTTTGAGAAAAAAGATATAGAACATTTAGGTCACCTGAATTTTGCCGCGGGTATTACCCCAAACTTACGAGGCCCTTATTCTACGATGTATGTCCGACGTCCCTGGACGATAAGACAGTATGCCGGTTTCTCCACTGCACAGGAAAGCAATGCTTTTTACAGACGTAATCTGGCAGCTGGTCAAAAAGGCCTTTCTGTTGCTTTTGACCTGCCTACTCACAGAGGCTATGACAGCGACCACGAACGTGTAGTTGGAGATGTTGGCAAAGCAGGGGTGGCCATTGATTCTGTGGAGGATATGAAAATATTGTTCGATGGTATTCCCCTGGATAAAATGTCCGTTTCTATGACAATGAACGGTGCTGTACTTCCAATTATGGCATTTTATATAGTAGCCGCAGAAGAACAGGGAGTGTCGCCTGAACAACTGGCAGGGACTATTCAAAATGATATACTAAAAGAATTTATGGTTAGAAACACCTACATCTATCCACCTGCCCCATCTATGCTGATAGTTGCAGATATTTTTGAATTTACCAGCAAATTTATGCCCCGGTTTAACAGCATAAGTATTTCCGGTTATCATATGCAGGAGGCCGGAGCCACCGCCGATATTGAACTTGCCTACACCCTGGCAAATGGCCTCGAATATATTAGAACAGGGTTGAAAGCAGGCCTTGACATTGATCAGTTTGCGCCCAGGCTTTCTTTTTTCTGGGCTATTGGTATGAACCATTTCATGGAAATTGCCAAGTTAAGGGCAGGTAGAATGCTTTGGGCTAAACTCGTGAAACAGTTTAATCCTGAAAATCAAAAATCACTTGCATTAAGAACACATTGTCAAACCAGTGGTTGGAGTCTTACCGAACAAGATCCTTTCAACAATGTTGCTAGAACAACTGTGGAAGCATTGGCCGCAGCTTTTGGCGGAACACAAAGTTTGCATACCAATGCACTGGATGAAGCCATTGCTTTACCCACCGATTTTTCTGCCCGTATAGCCAGAAATACCCAGATCTATCTTCAGGAGGAAACAAAAATCACTAAAACGGTTGACCCCTGGGCAGGGAGTTATTACGTAGAATATTTGACACATGAATTGGCCCAAAAAGCCTGGGACCTCATTCAGGAAGTTGAGGATCACGGAGGAATGACCAAAGCAATTGAAGCAGGTATCCCTAAAATGAGAATAGAACAGGCAGCGGCCAAAAAGCAGGCACGCATAGACAGCGGACAAGACATTATTGTTGGGGTCAATAAATATCAATTGGAGGAAGAAGATGAATTACAGATTCTGGAGGTAGATAATGCAGAGGTTCGAAGACAACAAATAGATCGATTAGACACATTAAAAAAGGAGCGGGATAATGCTAATTTAAACCGAATCCTGGATAAATTAACACAAGCCGCTAAAAATAAATCAGCTACTAAATCAGTCAAGGGTGAAAACAATTTGTTAGCTTTAGCTATAGAAGCCGCCAGGGCTAGGGCAACTCTTGGAGAAATAAGCGATGCTCTGGAAGTCGCTTTTGGGAGATATAAAGCAAAAATTCAATCGTTTACCGGGGTGTACGCAAAAGAAATAAAAGACGACCAAAGTTTTAATAGGGCCAGAGAACTGGCAGATAAATTTGCAGTACAGGAAGGTCGAAGACCTAGGATTATGATTGCAAAAATGGGCCAGGATGGGCATGATCGCGGCGCAAAAGTTGTCGCTACCGGATATGCCGATCTCGGTTTTGATGTTGATATAGGACCTTTATTTCAAACACCTGCAGAGGCTGCGAAGCAGGCCATGGAAAATGATGTCCATATTCTTGGTGTTTCTTCTTTGGCGGGCGGTCACAAAACCTTGGTTCCACAGGTTTTGGAGGAACTAAAAAAATATGGCAGGGAAGATATCATGGTAATTGTGGGTGGGGTAATCCCTAAACAGGATTATCAATACTTGTTTGATGCCGGAGCCACGGCCGTATTTGGACCGGGGACCAAAATTAGCGATGCGGCTATTCAAATACTGGATATTTTACTTGATTAATTCCTGGAGAGACCTAAGCATTTTCCTTAAATCTATACTTTAACCAACTTTAACGTTTTGCCCGAGTTATTCACTTTGTGTTAACAAAATACATTTTTTGGCATTGTAAATAATCGTATTTTTAACCCCTAACTTACTTTTATTATGGGCAAAATTATTGCTATAGCAAACCAAAAGGGTGGGGTTGGAAAAACTACCACTACAGTAAATCTCGCTGCCTCACTGGGTGTACTGGAAAAAAAGGTGTTGTTAATTGATGCTGATCCCCAGGCCAATGCAACTTCAGGACTGGGTATTGATGTAGATAGTATTCAAATTGGCACCTACCAGCTATTAGAGCATACCAGGACTGCCGGAGAAACCATCATTCAGACCTCTTCACCTAATGTAGATCTTATACCGGCACACATAGACCTTGTTGCCATCGAAATAGAATTAGTAGATAAGGATGAAAGGGAATATATGATGAAAAAAGCCATAGGTGATTTAAGAGCTTTGTACGACTATATTCTGATCGACTGTGCTCCATCTTTAGGCTTACTTACCCTAAATGCCTTAACCGCAGCAGATTCTGTAATTATTCCTATACAATGTGAATATTTTGCATTGGAAGGATTGGGGAAATTGTTAAATACGATAAAAAGTGTGCAAAGGATTCACAATCCCGAATTGGATATTGAGGGGATGTTGCTGACTATGTACGATTCCAGATTGCGACTTTCTAATCAGGTTGTGGAAGAGGTTAAGAAACACTTTTCCGACATGGTTTTTGACACCATTATTCAACGTAACGTTCGTTTGGGGGAGGCCCCAAGTTATGGGGAAAGTATCATAAAATATGACGCCAGCAGTAAAGGTGCTACGAACTACCTGAATATGGCCAGCGAGCTGCTTAAAAAAAATAGAGAGAAGGTATAATGGCGAAAGCAACGAGGAAACAAGCTTTGGGGCGTGGTCTTTCTGCTCTGCTTAAGGACCCCGAGAATGACATAAATTCGGTATCGGATAGAAATGCGGATAAAGTTGTTGGCAATATAGTAGAGCTTGATATTGATACTATAGAAGTAAACCCTTTTCAGCCCCGTTCTTATTTTAATGATGAGACCCTTCAGGAACTGGCTTCGTCAATAAATGAATTAGGTGTTATTCAGCCAATTACAGTTAGAAAATCGGACTTCAATAAATTCCAGTTAGTTTCAGGGGAGAGAAGATACAGGGCCTCTAAATTAATTGGACTCAAAACAATTCCGGCATATATCAGGATTGCCAATGATCAGGAATCTCTTGAAATGGCCCTGGTAGAAAATATTCAGCGCCAGGACCTGGATCCAATTGAAATTGCTCTTTCCTATAATCGATTAATTGATGAAATTGGTTTAACCCAGGAAAAACTTAGCGACCGGGTAGGTAAGAAAAGGTCGACCATTGCCAATTACCTTCGCCTATTGCGTTTGGACCCCATAATACAAACGGGAATGAGGGATGGTTTTATTTCCATGGGGCACGGAAGGACCCTTGTAAATATTGATCAAAAAGAAGATCAAATTAGTCTTTATGAAAAAATTGTAAAAAACAACCTGTCTGTTCGCGAAACAGAGCAACTTGTAAAGCAATATCATGAAGGGCCTATTCAAAAAACACCTTTAAATAAGTCTTCAGAAACAACAGAATTCATAAATAAAGGCGCGCAACAACTCAAGCAATATCTTTCTGCCAACATTATAGTCAATGCTACGGATGACGGCAAAGGGAAGATAAGTATTCCCTTCAGTTCCGAGGAAGATTTTCAGCGATTGAAAAAACTAATTACAGGTGGGTAAAAACCTTGTTTTCTGGTCTTTGCTATTGTTTCCTGTACTTTTTTCCCTGGCGCAGGAAGGACAAAAAGAAGGTTCTGCAGATTCTGTCCGGCAGGATTTAAAAAAACAAAAAGTTAGAGTAGAAGGCAAAGTGGAAAAGAAACGGATAAATCCTTTAGCTCCGAGCAAGGCCGCATTTTATTCTGCTATTCTCCCTGGTTTGGGCCAGGCCTATAATAAACGTTACTGGAAAGTTCCAATTGTTATTGGCGCCATAGGAGCCGGTATCTATGGCTATAAATATAATGATGATCTGTATGACCGTTTCAGAACGGCCTTTAAAAGGAGAAAAGCAGGATTCACGGATGATGAATTCTATGATATAAACGGTTCCGGAATAGTTCCCGGCAGCCCCGACTTATCGGACAGTGCCTTACAGGATGCTCAGGAACGTTATCAAAGAGATCGGGATCTGGCGTTGTTTATAACGCTGGGATTGTATGCTTTAAATATTGTGGATGCCAATGTGGATGCACATTTAAAGCAATTTAATGTTGATGACGATCTTGGTCTGGATATTAAACCATATCTCGAATATACCCCAATATATGGAGACCCTAACTATGGTGTTACTCTGACCATTAAATTCTAACATATGAATATAGGCTTATTTGGATATGGGAAAATGGGGAAAATGATTGAACAGCTTGCTGTTCAAAGAAATCATTGCATAGTTGCCAAAATAGATGTGGATACCAAGGAAGTTGATTATTCTACAATGGATATAGCTATAGATTTTAGTAGTCCGGAAGCGGCCTTTACTAATATTAAGGGTTGTCTTGAGCACAATGTCCCTGTAATATCTGGTACCACAGGTTGGCTGAAAGATTACGATGAGGCGATTTCGTTATGCAAAGAAAAAAATGGCGCCTTTATTTATGCCTCTAATTTCAGTTTGGGCGTAAACCTGTTTTTTGAACTAAATTGTTATTTGGCAAAAATGATGCACAATTTACCCCAATATAAAGTAGCAATTGAAGAAACCCATCATCTGCAAAAACTGGATGCTCCCAGTGGCACGGCTATTACACTGGCTGAGGGTATTATTGAAAGTACTGATTACCAGGGCTGGCAAATGGATAAATCTTCTGACCATAACATCCCTATAATTTCAAAAAGGATTGCTGATGAATACGGCACCCATATTGTTTCTTATGAAAACAAAGTAGACGAGATTGCTATAAAACACAAGGCATTCAACAGGGAAGGTTTTGCATTGGGCGCAATTGTTGCTGCGGAATGGTTGAATGGAAAAAAAGGAGTCTTTACTATGAAAGATGTGTTAAACCTGGGTTAATTTTGGTAACAATGCAGACTATACAACGTCTAAAAACAGAAATGTAAAATTATGAACGGTACAAATTGGATCATCTTTATTTTAATTATACAAGTCATTCATTTTTTAGGGACTTGGAAGCTTTATATAAAAGCGGGGAGAAAACCCTGGGAAGCGGCTATACCCATATATAATGCCATTGTCTTAATGCAAATTATCAGAAGACCTAAATGGTGGGTAATTCTTCTTTTCATTCCCATAATTAATCTTTTGATGTTTCCGGTAATTTGGGTTGAAACTATACGAAGTTTTGGAAGAAACAGGCTTTCCGAAACCTGGTTGGTAATACTCACTCTTGGGTTTTATATCTATTATGTCAATTATGCCTTAGATGTAAACTATATTGAAGACCGAAGTCTGCATCCAAAAAGTGGATCAGGAGAATGGGTAAGTTCTATAGTATTTGCTGTAGTCGCTGCTACCCTGGTTCATACATATTTTATACAGCCTTATGTTATCCCAACGGGTTCTCTGGAACGCACCCTTCGGATTGGTGACCTGCTTTTTGTGAGTAAATTTCACTATGGAGCACGTACCCCTATGACAACGATAGCAGCTCCTATGGTACATGATACCATTCCGGGATTAGGTATTAGGTCATACCTCAAGAAACCTCAACTCCCCTATTTTAGATTACCCGGATTTGAAAAAGTTAAAAAAAATGATATTGTTGTTTTTAGCTGGCCGGCAGATACGGTTCGTGTCTTTTTTAAAAAGGAAGAAGGAGTTAAAAAACCTATTGATAAAAAATCCAACTACGTAAAGCGATGTGTTGGAACTCCAGGTGATTCACTATCTGTGATTGATGGTATAGTATATATTAATGGCAAGGAACTCAAACTATCAGACAGAGCCAAACCACAATATGACTATAATGTTTATTCCCAAAAGGGGGTATCTTCAAAATTGCTTATAAGTTTGGGAATAGATGAATTTACAAGAAAATATCTGTCGGCGCCATTAAACCAAAATCAGTTTAATGCACTAAACCAGTACCTTGTGGCAGGAGGCCAGAATGCTAAGGGAGAAATAGAGTTAATTACTGACGCAAATGGAATTCCGATAAAAGTTATAAGACAAGCCGGGTTGTCTTTACGGGAGGAAACGGGACGCCAGCGCACGGTTACACTCACCGATGAAATGTTGATGGCATTAAGTAAAAATCCGGATATAGATTCTGTTGTTAAAATAGTAGAACCCAAAGGAATAAAGGGTTATAACATTTTCCCGCAGGATTCTAATTATCCCTGGAATAATGACAACTTTGGA
>Ga0316195_10000309_pt1 | contig 18512 bp, 17 predicted proteins | sample Phised1_MG_FD_204937 | JGI IMG/M metagenome (GOLD analysis project Ga0316195, IMG submission 204937) | Coastal sediment microbial communities from Maine, United States - Phippsburg sediment 1 | ecosystem: Environmental > Aquatic > Marine > Coastal > Sediment | place: USA: Maine | collected...
CGATCCGCACTCGACGCAGATGCAGAGGCCACGCCTGGTGCCGCACTGGGACGAGGTTCCGGCGGAACAGCTTTCCGAAGAGATCAGCAAGGCGGGAATTGTCGGCCTTGGCGGCGCGGCCTTCCCAATGCACGTGAAGCTGCGGCCACCGAAAGATCAGCCCGTCGATGTGCTAATGGTCAATGGTTGCGAATGCGAGCCGTACCTGACCTCCGACCATCGAACAATGGTCGAGCGCCCCGACGAAGTGCACATGGGCATCCGGATCGTGCTCCGGGCACTGGGCATCAAACGGGCGGTGATCGGTATCGAGGCGAACAAGCCTGATGCGATCGAGATTATAAGTAAGACTGCGCCCACCGACCTGGATGTTTCCGTCCAGCCGCTGAAGGTCAAATATCCGCAGGGCGCCGAAAAAATGCTGATCAAGGCGGTCACCGGCCGCGAGGTGCCGTCGGGGAAATTGCCTGCTTCGGTCGGCGCCCTGGTGCAAAACGTGGTCACCACGGCCAATGTTGCCCGGATTTTCGATACCGGCCAGCCGCTGATCGAGCGCATCATGACGATATCAGGTCGTGGCATTCGTAAGCCGGGCAACTGGGTAATACCTTTCGGCACGAAACTGCGCGACGTGATCGACGCCTGTGGCGGCCTGACCGAGGACGCGGCCGAAATCGTGTTCGGAGGGCCGATGATGGGGCAAAGCCAGGCCACGCTGGATGTGCCGGTGCTGAAGGCCACGGGTGGAATCCTCATCCTGTCGAGAGAAGAATGCAAGCAGCAGGATATTCTGCCCTGCATCCGCTGCGGCAAATGTGTCGAGGCCTGCCCGGTCTTCCTGAATCCCCAGTTGCTGGGCGCGCTGGCGAGAGTCGAGCGATTCGAAGAAATGGCGGAGGAGGCAGACCTTGGTGATTGCATGCTGTGCGGCTGCTGCTCCTATGTCTGCCCGTCCAACATCCCGCTATCGCAGATGTTCGCAATGTCCAAGTTTCAATTGGGCAGGTTGGCCCGCAAGTGAACGATTCCAGCATCCGGGTCACCGCGTCGCCCCACGTCCGATCGGCTGAATCGACGACCCGCATCATGTGGTCCGTGGTTTACAGCCTGGCCCCGGTGGTCGCCGCCTCGATCTGGTTTTTCGGTCCGAGCGCCGTCCTCGTGCTGCTGGCCAGCGTGGCGGGTTGCCTGATCACCGAACGCCTGTTCGGCTCGGTCCGAAGTTCGCTGGCAGACGGTTCGGCGATGATTACCGGGCTGTTGCTCGGGCTGACCTTGCCGCCCGGCTTCCCGCTCTGGATGGCCTTCCTCGGCGGTGCTTTCGGCATGGCTTTCGGCAAGCTCATTTTCGGCGGACTCGGGCAGAATGTCTTCAACCCGGCGTTACTCGGGCGTGCCTTCCTGCAGGCGGCTTTCCCCGTGGCGATCACCACCTGGCCTTCCAAGCCGGAAAGCTGGTGGACGCTGCAGGGGGACAACCTGGCGTTGCCCCTGATGAGCCCCGTGGTGGACGCCGCGACGGAGGCTACGCCGCTTGGCAATCTGAAATTCGGCGACAACCCGGTGATCACGCCGCTCACGGACCTGCTGTTCGGCACGACCGCTGGTTCACTGGGCGAAACCTCGGCGGTGCTGCTCTTGCTCGGTGGGCTCTACCTGGCCTTCCGCGGGCATTTGAACTGGCACATCCCGGTCAGCATTCTCGTGACGGTTTATGCGCTGTCCGGCTTGTTCTACGTGATCGGCATTTCACAGTTTCCGCCGCTGTTCATGCTGTTCTCCGGCGGATTGATGCTCGGCGCTTTCTACATGGCGACCGACATGGTGACTTCACCGGTGACCAACAAGGGCTGCTGGCTGTTCGGCATCGGCATCGGTGCGCTGGTCGTGGTGATCCGTATCTGGGGTGGTCTGCCGGAAGGCGTTATGTACGCCATCCTGCTGATGAATGCGCTGGTGCCTTTCATCAACCGCGCGACACAGCCGCGCAAGTTCGGAAGCCCGCCACGGCGGGTTGCTGAGAAGAAGAAGGAGGGTGGGCCGTGAACGACAAGTCATCGGCCGACACCCTGGTCGTGACGCCGCCCGGCGCGGAACCGGCCTCGCAGGAACCCGTCGAGAAGAATGTCTCGACCTTTCGCCTGGTCGCTACGCTGGCGGTTGCGGGCATCCTTGCCGGCATGCTGATCGCGATGGTCAACGAGCATACCAAGCCGATCATCGACGCCTACCGGGCCGAACAGCTTCGCATCGCCGTATACGAGGTATTGCCCGGGGCGGCGCGTTACACGACTTTCTACCTGGTCGATGGCGAGCTGAACCCGACTCTGCCCGACGGGGCCAAGGAGGTCGAATACAAACGCGTCTACGTGGGTTTCAACGAGGAAGGCGGTCCCGTGGGCGTGGCAGTTTCGCGTGGCGAATCCGGCTTCCAGGACGTCGTGATGATCATTCTGGGGTTCGATCCGGTCGGTGGCAAACTGACCGGCATGAAGGTGCTGGAAAGCAAGGAAACCCCCGGGCTGGGCGACAAGATCTTCAAGGACAAGGCCTTCGTGGACCAGTTCTTCGCCGGCCCCGAGTTGCCGCTGGTTTCCGTCAAGGCCGGCAGCGGCAAGGGAGAGCCGAACGAGATCGACAGCATCACGGGCGCCACCATCTCCTCCAAGACCGTCACCCGCATCATCAACAACGCGGTCGCAGAATGGATGCCGCTGCTGCAGCAGGGTATCCCCGAGGACGAGCAACCGTAGGGTAGTCACATGCCTAGAGAAACCACACCCGCACAGGACCTGATCCGCGGCATCTGGGAAGAGAATCCGGTGCTGATCCAGATGCTGGGCCTGTGCCCCGCACTGGCGGTGACCAACACCGTCAAGAACGCCCTGGCCATGAGCGCGGCGACGTTTTTCGTCATCTGCTGCTCCAGCGTGCTGGTCTCCAGTTGCAAGCGCTTCATTCCCAGGGAAGTCCGTATCTCAGCATATATCCTGGTGATCGCGACCTTCGTGACGTTGGCCGACATGATGCTGCAGGCTTACGCGCCTGTGCAGCACAAGGAACTGGGTGCTTTCATCGCGCTGATCGTCGTGAACTGCATGATCCTGGGGCGCCAGGAGGCTTTTTCCTCCAAAAACACGGTGCTCCGCTCGCTGCTCGACGCGATCGGGACCGGCATCGGCTTCACAATAGCCTTGCTGATGCTGGGCGGCTTCCGCGAGATCCTGGGTATCGGCACCTTTTTCGACATTCCGCTGTTCGGCTCGAATTTCGAGCCCTGGGTGGTGTTCGTGTTGCCCGCCGGGGGCTTCCTGACTTTGGGTTTCATCATCCTCGGCATGGGCTACTTCGAAGAGCGCAAGAAAGCGGGGAACGCGGCATGAGCGACCAGACCCTGTTCTCGATTTTCTTCTCGGCGATGATCGTGAACAACTTCACGCTCGCGCTGTTCCTTGGCCTCTGTCCCTTCATGGGCGTATCCGCCCGCGTGGAGACGGCGATACGTATGGGCCTGGCCAATATTTTCGTGCTGGTGCTGACCTCGCTGAGCGCCTGGGTGCTCAACACCTACATCCTGGTGAACGCGCCCTACCTGAGGATCATCTCTTTCATCATCGTGATAGCGTCCCTGGTGCAGATCGTTGAAATGGTGATCAAGAAGGTTTCGCCGGTCCTGTTCAAGCAGCTGGGCATTTACCTGCCCCTGATCACCACCAACTGCGCGATTTTTGGCCTCGCCATCTTCCAGACCAACCGCAGCTACGATTTTCTCCAGGGCCTGACTTTCGCGGTCGGCGCCGGCCTCGGCCTGACGCTGGCGCTGGTGCTGATGGCTTCGATCCGTGAGACGAGCGAACTCTCAGATATACCGGCGATTGCAAAGGGCACCGGCCTGACACTGATCATTGCGGGTAGTCTTTCGCTCGCGTTCATGGGTTTCGCGGGGCTGCTGTAGGGTGGAAGACTACATCGCTCCTCTGATCCTGCTGGTGGTCCTGTTCGTTGGTTTCGGCCTGGCGCACCGCAATAGCCCGACCGGTGTCGGCTGTTCCGGCTGCACCACTTGCGCGGACAAGTCCGAGTGCCGGAACAAGAACGCGGAAGCGGATGCCGCGAGCTCGCACCAGGGCCTGTAAACACTACGTGGACCCACGCTGTTGTGTCTGAAAAAGCGCCAATCAAGGCGCGAGGAATGAATTTTGGACAAAGAAAATGACTACAGGCCAAATGAATGACGAGCAACAATGAGTGGCGCTTTTTCAGACACAACCCTGCGGGACGCGGCCGTTTTTCCGCCTGGCGGCGTTATCGCTCACTTGTGTAGCGGTGCTACACCACGCTCGCTCTGCCTTGCCAGCCGCAAAAGCGGCCTGCGGCAGCGCGGTTCCACGTAGTGTTTACAGGCCCTAGATCACGCCGCCTGACCACTGGCCTGGCCGCGTGCCTGGCGGGCGTCCTGGCCTGCCTTGTCCTGTTGACCGCTTGCCAGACCGAGAAGGAACACAGCGCCGAACTGTTCGTCTTCGGCACGATCGTCGAGGTCAAGGTGTGGGGGGCGTCGCAGGAGCAGTCCGGCAAGGCATTCTCCGAGATCCAGCAGATGTTCCAGGGCATGCACCGCGACTGGCATGCCTGGGAGCCGGGCCTGCTGGTGCAAATCAACGAGGCGTTCGCCAGCGGTGATGGGGTGACGGCAAATCCCGAGATCGCGGAGATGATCCGGCAGTCGCAGTGGGTCGAGGAGAAATCCGGAGGACTCTTCAATCCGGCAATTGGTGGACTGGTCGCGCTGTGGGGCTTCCACACCTCCGACTACCCGATCATCGGTCCGCCGCCGAGCCAGGCCGACATCGATAAGATCCTGGCGCAGCAGCCTTCCAGCCTGGACATCCGCATTAATGCTGTGCAGCTGACCTCGGATAACCCGTTTGTGCAACTCGACTTCGGCGGTATCGCCAAGGGTTATGCGGTGGACCTGGCCGTCGCGCGGTTACGGGAACTGGGCATCGGCAATGCCATCGTGAACGCGGGAGGTGACCTGCGTGCGTTCGGTCGGCACGGCGACCGGCCCTGGCGGGTGGCGGTGCGTAAACCGGGTGGGGGCACGATCGGAACGGTGGAGGTCCGCGGTGACGAAGCCCTGTTCACCTCGGGCAACTACGAGCGCTTCCGCGAGGATGCCGAGGAACGGTATCCGCACATTCTGGACCCGCGCACGGGTTGGCCGGTTCGGGATGTGGCGTCGGCGACAGTGATCACCGGCACTGGAACCCTGGCGGACGCCGCAGCGACGGCGCTGATCGTGGCCGGCATGAACGACTGGACGACCGTGGCGCGCGCACTCGGCCTGAGCCAGGTTTTGATGATCGATGACGCCGGCAGGGTTTACCTGACGCCGGAAATGGCCAACCGAATTCAATTTGACGCAGGTGTGGACCGAGTGGTTGTAGACCGGGCCCCTGCGCCCTGATCATGACGCCTGTAAATCGAGTCCGCCGCCGGCCCCGGCGCCGGCCACCGACCAGCCGCCGTCTACCGGGATGATCGCACCGCTGATGTAGGCGGCCAGCGGCGACGCCAGAAACATCGCGCAGTCAGCGACCTCGCGTGGGGTCCCGTAACGTTTCATGGGCACGGACTGGCGCGCCCGCTCGCGAGCCTCTGGCGTGGGTGCGAGCCGCACCATCCCCTCGGTGCCATCGATCGGCCCCGGCACGATCGCATTGACCCTGATATTTTCCGGCCCCAGTTCGAGCGCGAGAACTCGGGTCAGCATCTCGACGCCTGCCTTGGCGGCGCAGACATGAACCTGGTACGCCATCGGGATGAATGCCTGCGGGGCGGAAATGGCAATGATGTTGGCGCTGCCGGGAGTCAAGTGTCGATGCGCCAGCCGAACGGTGTTGAAGCTCCCCAGCAGGTCGATGTCCACGACCGATTTGAAACCGTTGGGCGATAACTGCATCGCCGCGGCCGGGAAGTTTCCGGCCTGGCCGACCACCAGCGTGTCGATCGTGCCGAATGCCTCGGCCACCGTGGCCAGACCGGTTTCCAGGGCCGCCACGTCACGCACGTCCGCAGCGAAACCCGCGGTCCGGTTGCCAAAAACTGCGATGCGCGCGATTGCGGCATCGACTTTTTCCTGCGAGCGACTGGCCACTGCGACGTTAGCACCCTGCTCAGCGAAGGCCTCGGCGATGCCAAGATTGATGCCGCTGGTGCCGCCCACCACGAGCACGTTGTGATTGTCAAAGTTCAGCCATCTGCTCATTGATCATTTCTCCTGGATTCGGGTTTCCGCTCCAACAGGAGCACGTGTTCCGACAGTCGTGTCAGGCCTTTCTGACGGAAGCGGGGTTCACGGGCCAGGCAATCCTCGCTGTGCAGTCGTTCGATCAGGCAGGTTTCCGCATACAGCGACTCGACCTCCTTCAGCGTGACCGCGAACGGCGGTCCGCGCATCTCGTGCTGCGCGTAGTCCAGGGTCACCAACAACATGCGCACGCCCGGCCTGATTGACTCCAGCAGGCGATGTGCATAGGCGGCGCGCATTTCCGGCGGCAATGCCACCAGCGCCGCACGGTCGTAAACGGCGTCGATCGGCGCCATGCCGGCCAGCCCGGGGCCGAAAAAGTCGGCGCAGAAAAGGTCCAGCCCCGGCGCCTGGAAAAGCCGTCCGCCCGCTATATCGGTAACCCGCGGTTCCAGCTGGTTTTCGGCGAAGAAGTCGGTGACCGCGCGCGGGCTGATCTCGATGCCGCTTACCCGGTAGCCCTGCTCCCGCAACCAGACCAGGTCGCGGCTCTTGCCACACAGCGGGACGAAAATGTGCGCTCCCGGGCGCACGCCCAGGCGCCCGATGAAAGCTTGCATGTGCGCGTTGAAATCATGTTGATGAAAGCCGATTTCATCCCTGCTCCAGCGCTCGTGCCAGAATTCCGGATCCATGCGTGCGGCCCGGCCTCAGTTGGTCCAGTCCAGCACAACCTTGCCCGCCTCGCCGCTCTCCATTGCGTCGAAGCCCAGCTGAAAATCGTCGATAGGCAGTCGGTGGGTAATGATGGGGGCGAGGTCCAGGCCGCTCTCGATGAATACCGACATCTTGTACCAGGTCTCGTACATCTCGCGTCCGTAGACGCCGCGGATGGTGAGCATGTTGAAGATGACCTTCTCCCAATCTATCGAATAATTCTTCGAGGGAATACCCAGGACGGCAATGCGTCCGCCGTGGCACAGGTTGTCAAGGATGTCCTGGAAGGCCGCTGGCGCGCCGGACATTTCCAACGCCACGTCGAAACCTTCGCTCATATGCAGCTCTTTCTGCACGTCCGCGAGTTTTTCACGCGTGACGTTGACCGTGCGCGTGGCTCCCAGGGCGGCGGCCAGGCCCAGGCGATAGTCACTGAGATCCGTGATGACCACGTTGCGGGCCCCGGCATGGCGACAGACGGCGGCAGCCATGCTGCCAATCGGTCCGGCGCCGGTGATCAGTATGTCCTCACCCAGCAGGCCGAACTGTAGCGCAGTGTGCACCGCGTTGCCGAATGGGTCGAAAATGGCGGCGATGTCCAGGTCGATGCCGGGGCGGTGCTCCCAGACGTTTGACATCGGCAGTGATATGAACTCGGCGAAGGCGCCTGGCCGATTGACCCCGACGCCCGAGGTATGGGCGCAAAGGTGGCGCCGGCCGGCCATGCAGTTGCGGCAGCGGCCGCAAACGACGTGGCCCTCGCCCGAGACGATCTGACCGGGGTGGAAGTCGTTGACGTTGGCGCCGACCTCGACGATCTCGCCGACAAACTCGTGACCAACCACCATGGGCACGGGGATGGTCCGGGCTGCCCACTCGTCCCACAGGTAGATATGCAGGTCGGTGCCGCAGATGGCCGTGCGCAGGACCCTGATCAGCACGTCGTTCATGCCGACCTTGGGCCGCGGAACGTCTTCCAGCCAGATTCCCTTACCCGCCTCGCGTTTGACCAATGCACGCATTTTTTTCTGCTCCGTCATTCGATCCGCAAATAGTACAATAGTTTGTTAACCCATCTCAGCCTCAGCCACAGAATCCCTCGAGTGACCCTATGACCGCAGCTATTTTGACCGAACGGGACAACGGTGTTCTGATCATTCGCCTGAACCGGGCGGAGAAGAAAAACGCCCTGACTGCCGATATGTACACCGTGATGGCGGACGCCATTGAACAGGCCGAGAGTAACCGTGGGATCAAGGTGCTGCTCTACACCGGTACGGATGGCGTCTTCACCGCCGGTAACGACATCCATGATTTCCTGGAGAATACGCCCAGCGGGCCGGACAGTCCCGTCAACCGCTTCATTGTGAACATGGTTCGCACCGATGTCCCGATCGTGGCAGCGGTCGACGGCGTGGCGGTGGGCATCGGCACCACCATGCTGCTGCACTTCGATCGGGTCTTTGCCACCGACCGCGCGCGCTTCTCCTTGCCGTTCATCAACCTGGGGTTGGTCCCGGAGGCCGGTTCTTCGATGTTGCTGGTCGAGGCCTGCGGTTACCACAAGGCCGCCGAACTACTGATGCTGGGCAAGCCCTTCACGGCGCAGGAAGCCCTGGAATACGGCATCGTGTCGGAGCTTTGCGAGCCGGAACAACTCATGGACAAGGCGCTGGCGGCCGCGCGGCAGCTCGCCGCCAAGCCACAGGATGCCCTGCGCGCCACCAAGCGCTTGCTGCGGCGGTCCCGTGAACCCCTGGCCGAGCGTGTGCTGGCCGAAGGCGAACTGTTTTCGGGCTGCCTCGAATCCGCCGCTGCGAAAGAAGCCTTTAACGCTTTTTTTGAAAAACGCGCGCCGAATTTCAAGCCATTCGACTGACGACGGGAGCCACGTTTACATGAAGACCCGAATTACCGAGCTGTTCAACATCCGGCATCCGATTATCCAGGGCGGCATGCACTACGTGGGCTATGCCGAACTCGCGTCCGCGGTTTCCAATGCAGGGGGGCTGGGCATCATCACCGCGCTCACCCAGCCCACGCCGGAAGATCTGGCGAAGGAGATCGCGCGCTGCCGGGAGATGACGGACCAGCCCTTCGGCGTGAACCTGACCTTCCTGCCGGCGTTTACCGCGCCGCCGTATCCCGAGTACATCGACGCGATCATTGCAGGCGGTGTGAGGATCGTGGAAACCGCCGGCCGCAATCCGCAGGAGCACCTGCCGCGCTTGCAGGAAGCGGGCGTGATGGTCATTCACAAATGCACCTCGGTGCGGCACGCGCTGAAAGCCGAGTCCATCGGCTGTGACGCCGTCAGCGTCGATGGCTTCGAGTGCGGTGGCCATCCTGGGGAAGACGACATTCCCAACATGATTCTGCTGCCGCGGGCGGCCGAGGAGCTGAGTATTCCTTTCGTCTCATCCGGTGGCATGGCGAACGGGCGCAGCCTGGTGGCTTCGCTGGCGCTCGGCGCTGACGGCATGAACATGGGCACTCGCTTCATCGCCACGCAGGAAGCGCCCGTTCACGAAAACGTGAAACGCACGCTGGTGGCGGCCACCGAGCTGGACACGAGGTTGATCATGCGCCCGATCCGCAATACCGAGCGCGTCCTGAACAACGCGGCGGTGGAAGAGATTTTGAACATCGAACGGCGTCGGCAGGAAGCCGGCGAAGCATTGCAGATCAGTGATATTCGTCACCTGGTGGCCGGCAGCGAAAACCGCAAAGTCCTGCAGCAAGGACAAATGGATGCGGGTGCCTGGAGTTGCGGCATGGTGGCCGGCCTGATCCATGACATCCCTACCTGCAAGGAACTGCTGGACTCGATCATGGAAGAAGCGGAAGCGCTGATCCGGGGGCGGCTGAGCGGAATGCTCGAGGGCTGAGATGCGCTGAGGCCCGCCGGGCAAACTCGCCGCGGGTTCCGAGCGGTCAGCAGGCCGCCGGGTTTCGGCGCAACCAGTCTTCGAACCGTTGCAGGGCTTCGGCGAAGCCATCACGCCCCAAGCCGATTCGCATGTGCCGGTCATCGCTGCCGAGCATCGCTGCGGATTGGATCAGAATCCCTTCCTCGGTTGCCAGGCGCTCCGCGAGCGCGCCCACCGATGGCACGTCAAAGCCGACCAGGGCGGTCGACCCGGCCAGCGGGCGACGCCACTCGAACAGCTCGGGCCAGCGCGCGAAAAACGCTTCCGCGATGGCCAGGTTCCGTTCGATGCGATCGATGTTGCGCTGCTTCAGCCTTTCGCCCACCCGTAATGCGGCACGCGCCAGGTACTCGGTCGGCACCGGCGGGCAGATGCTCGTGTAGAACTTCCAGTTCACCAGGTCCTCGCGCAGATTCCGTTCCGGAACGATCAGCCAGCCGCAGCGCAGGCCCGGTAATCCATAGGTTTTGGACAGACCCGAAAGGACCACGGCGCGATCGCTCACGTCCGCCATCGAGGGTATCGCTGGCGTGCCGGAGTGAACCAGGCCGAAGTACATCTCGTCGCAGAACAACCACAGGCCATGCTCCGCGGCCAGCCCGGCCAATTCCCTTTGCCATTCCGGAGAAGGCAGGTAGCCCGTCGGGTTGTGTGGGAAGTTCACTACAATGAGCCTGGTCGACTCCGTGATCAGGGCGCGCAGGTCATCGAGGTCCAGCGACCAACGGCTGCCGTCGGCCCGGAACTTCCATTTACTGACATGGGCGGTGCCGACGACGTGTTCGAACAGGTTGACCAGGGCGTCGTAGGCCGGCGTCACCACAATGACGTCATCACCCGGATCCAGCAGGGCGCGCGCGGCCAGGTAGATGCCCTCCACCGGTGTTCCGAGCACCACCACCCGGTCGGCGGGGACGTTCGCATAGGTCTCCGCGATCGCCTGGCGCAATTCCGGGCTGCCCTGTGACTGGGTATAGACCAGGCGCTCGTGTCCCAGTCCCTCGACTGAGTCACCGGCCATTCGCAGCAACTCTTCGATGGTGACCGATTCGCAATCGGAGTTGCACAACTGGTAGGGCGTGCTGAACTCGTAGCGGGCGAAAAAGTGTTCCGTTTCGAAGGGGGTAATTTTCATGTGGCAACTCTGGGCTTGCTGAATCGTCGTTATAATGGCCGGCGGCCACCGACAGGATACCAGCAGTGAGGATGGAGGAAACGATGCGCAAACGCCCGGGTGATTTCGAAGTCCTGAGCTTCGATTGCTACGGCACGCTGATCGACTGGGAAACCGGCATCTGGGACGCGCTCCAGCCCCTTATCATGCATAACGGTGGTAAAGGGGTGGGGCGTGGTGAGGCCCTTGCGCTGTTTTCGGCGCAATCCAACCGGATTGAAGCCAGCCAGCCGGCTCTGTCATACCCCGAAGTCCTGGCGCAGGTTCATGCCGCATGGGCGGCGGAAACCGGCCTCCGGACCACGCTTTCCCTGGACCATGATTTCAGTCGGTCGATCGGCAGTTGGCCAGCCTTTCCGGATACTGCTGAAGCCTTGCGATTCCTGCAGACCCGTTTCCGCCTGGTCATCCTTTCAAACGTCGACCGCGCGGGCTTCGCCGCTTCGAACCGGAAGTTGGGTGTGGAATTCGACGCGGTTTACACGGCCGAAGACATCGGGAGCTACAAGCCTTCACCGGCAAATTTCCGCTACCTTCTTGAGCGCGCCAGTGCGGACCTCGATGCTGCCCCCGGGCGTATCCTGCATACGGCACAAAGCCTGTATCATGATCATGCGCCCGCCCGGGCCTGCGGCCTGGCCAACTGCTGGATCGACCGCCAACGTTTGTCACTAGGGGGCGCCTGGGGAGCGACGGCGGTGGTGGCGGAGCGGCCGGAAGTGGATTTCCTGTATTTCTCATTGGCCGAACTGGCCGAGGCAGTGCGGGGCGAGGACAGCTGAGACCGATTCGCGGGAGAGCGCGGTGAGCGGAGATACACAAGACAGCAGTTCCTGGCAGCGCCGCCACACGGTGGTGTTGCTGTGCTTCCTCGCCACCTTCATTTGCTACATAGACCGGGTCAATATTTCCGTTGCGATCATCCCGATGGCCGAGCAATTCGGCTGGTCCGATACGCAGCGCGGGCTGGTGCTGTCGTCGTTCTTCGTGGGCTATCTGGTCACACAGGTTCTGGGCGGCTGGCTGGCCGGCAAGATAGGTGGTAAATCGGTACTCGGTTTTGGCGTACTCTGGTGGTCGCTGTTCACCTTGCTTACACCGATGTCAGCGCTGGCGTCGTTCCCCATCCTGATCGCAACACGCATCCTGATGGGTGTCGGGGAGGGCGTGGCTTTCCCGGCGACCTACAATCTGCTGGGGCGATGGGTGCCCCTGCGCGAACGGTCGCGGGCCGCGGCCTTCAATCTCAGCGCGATTCCGCTGGGCACCCTGTTCGCGGTGACGGCTACACCGTTCATCGCAGTGGCCTTTGGCTGGCCGGCCGTGTTCTACGTGTTTGGCGCGGTCGGATTCCTGTGGTTCGCGTTCTGGTGGTATTACGCCGCCGACCGCCCCCCGCACGTCGCGTCGGCCGCGACCAGCGGTGGCAGCGCCGAGCAGGCAGCCGAACGCGCCGAACGGGAACGCGACCGCCAGATCCCGTGGCGGGGAATCCTCAGCAAGGGCCCGGTGTGGGCAATCGTGATCGGGCATTTCGCCAACAACTGGGGGCTGTATGTTTTGCTGAGCTGGCTGCCGAGCTATTTTGCCAGTCAACTGGGTGTCAATCTGCGCTCGGTCTGGCTGTTCGTGGCACCGCCCTGGATCGCCAGTTTCCTGATGAGCAACGTGGCGGGATGGATCGCGGATCGCATGATAATATCAGGAAAATCAGTGACCTTTACACGAAAGTTCATGCAATCTATCGGCTTCCTGGGGCCGGCGACAGCGCTCGGAGCGCTGGCCACCACCACCGATGCGGTGACCGCGGTCGTGTTGCTCAGCGCTGCACTCGGGCTGGCTTCATTCACCTTCGCCGGCCTGGGCTGTAACCACCTGGATATATCGCCGCGCCACGCCGGGGTCATTTTCGGTATTTCCAACACCGCCGCGACGATACCGGGCATCATCGGCGTGGCCCTGACCGGTTTCCTCGTGGACCGCACCGGGACCTACGCGGCCGCCTTCTACCTGACGGCGGCTGTGCTGCTGTCCGGCTGGGTCCTGTACATGTTGCTTGGAACCGGCAAGCAGATCCTGGATTGAGGGGCACGTGCAAAGCGCAGATATCATCGTCATCGGGGCCGGCATCGCCGGCGCCTCCGCCGCGGCCGAGCTGGCTGCCAACGCGGACGTGGTGTTGCTGGAAATGGAGGCACAGCCCGGCTATCACGCCACGGGCAGGTCAGCCGCCTACTTCGCGGCAGCCTATGGCAAAAAAGTCGTCCGCGACTTCACCGGATGCTGCGAGGGTTTCTTTCGGCAGCCGCCGGAGGGATTCAGCGACGTGGAGTTGCTTCACCCCCGTGACTGCATGTTTTTCGCCCGGGCTGACCAGGAGGCCCAACTGCAGGCTCTGCAGCAGGACAATCCCGCACTGGTCCGGCTGACTGCCGGCGAAGTATTGGAGCGGGTACCCGTCTTTGCCAACGACTATATCCACGGGGGGCTGTACGAGTCGCGCGGTGGGGATCTGGACGTCGATGCCATCCTGCAGGGCTATATACGCCTGTTCCGGCGCCGGGGCGGCAGGCTGCTGGCCGCTCATGCCGTGATGTCACTGTGCCGCGAAAGCGGCTGCTGGAGGCTCACGGCGGGCGGAGCCTCGTTCGAGGCGCCGGTCGTGATCAATGCCGCCGGCGCCTGGGTGGATCGCATTGCCAGCTTGGCGGGACTGCCGCCGCTGGGCATGCGGCCACTGCGGCGCACGGCTCTGACCGTGGCGCCTCCGGCAGGCATGGACATCAGCGACTGGCCCAACATGCTCGACGCGGACGAGGACTTCTATTTCAAGCCCGAAGCCGGCCATATCCTGATCTCGCCCGCTGACGAGACGCCGAGTGAGCCCTGTGATGCGCAGCCCGATGACTTTGACGTCGCGTTGGGGGTGGACCGCTTCGAGCGAGCCACCGGGCTGGACATCCGGCGCGTGATCTCGAGCTGGGCCGGTCTGCGGACCTTCGCGCCGGACCGGGCGTTCGTGGCAGGGTTCGATCCCCGCGCCGAGGGATTTTTCTGGCTGGCAGGGCAGGGTGGTTATGGCATCCAGAGCGCGCCGGCGATGGCGCAACTGACCCGTTTCCTGGTGCAGGGTTTCGAACCCGACCCGGCTTTCGGGGCCGTGCGGGAACACATAGCTGCGGTTGCCCCGGACCGCTTCATCGAACAGACATGAGGGAAGATGCGATGAGAAGAACATTGAAGTACGTCAGCCTGCTGGCCTGGCTGCTGATGATCGTCCAAACGGCAGCCGGACAGGACCGACCTTCCTTCTCCATCGGAACGGACGAAGCATATGACCCCTCGGTGGTGCCGGCTTATGCCGGTGATCACCAGGACGTCTACAGCCACATTGACGGGTCGATTGATCAGCACATCAGAGCCCTGCAACGCTGGATGCGCCAGCCGTCGATCAGCGCGCAGAATGTGGGTATCCACGAGATGGCGGACATGCTGCGTGACGATCTGAGGAAGATCGGTTTCCAGGAGTCGGAACTTGTGGCGACGGGTGGCCATCCCGGAGTCTGGGGATACTACGACGCCGGCGCGGAACGCACGCTGCTGGTGTACATGATGTATGACGTGCAGCCCGTGAATCCGGAGGACTGGGAAAGTCCGCCGTTCGAGGCCGAGTTGGTTGAAAATGAATTGGGCCGCGTCATCATGGCCCGCGGCGCCACGAATCAGAAAGGGCCCGAACGTGCCTTCCTCAATGCGCTCGAGTCGATTATCGCGGTCGAGGGCAAGTTGCCTCTCAACGTGATGATCGCCGCCGAAGGCGAGGAGGAACTGGGTTCGCCAAACTATGCGAGGATCGTCGACGCCTACGAGGACCGGATGCGGAAGGCCGACGGCGTGCTGTTCCCGATGTCGGTACAGTCACCAGACGGTGGCACGAACATGTTGCTGGGCGTCAAGGGTATCCTGTACTTCGAGATGGAGGCTCGGGGCGGACCTTGGGGTGGTCCTCAGACAGCGGAGATCCATGGTTCCTGGAAAGCCGTCGTTGATTCTCCGACTCTGCGCCTGGTCCAGGCCCTGGCGAGTCTCACCACCGCGGACGGTAACACGATTCGCGTGCCGGCTTACTACGACGGCATTCGGCCGCCAACGGAAGAAGAGCAACAACTGATCAACGGGGCTGCGGCACAGCGCGACGAACGGCAGGCGAGGAAGGCGGCCGGCGTGGAGCGGTTCATCGATGATCTCGAGGGTCGGGACGCTATTGTCGAGATGCTCTACATGCCGACGCTGAATATCAACGGGATCTGGTCCGGATACACAGGCGAAGGTGTGAAAACCATTCTTCCACATATCGCGACGGCCAAGGTCGACTCTCGCCTGCCGGTGGGGCTCGATCCGGACCGGGCGCTGGAGAAAATTCGAGCCCATCTCGACGCCAACGGCTTCGCGGACATCGTGATCCGCAAGCTCTCCGGCTACCCAGCCGCCCAGACTTCGGTTCATTCCGAGCTCGCCCAGGCGGTGATCAGCGTCTACAACAAGTATTCGCAGGAGCTTTCAATCCAGCCGCGGATCGGTGGCAGCGCACCTTTCTACCAGTTCACCGAACGGCTTGGCCTGCCCCTGGTGCCGGCGGGTCTCGGTTACGGCCGCGGCGCGCACGCGCCGAACGAGATTTACCTGGTCGAGCCGGCGCCGGGCGTGCCCATCGCCGGCCTGGCGGAGATCGAAAAAGCATACGTGGATCTCCTGTTCGCGTTGGCTGGCCAATGAGGGCATTGATTTCAAGATTCGTCGAAGTTCGCTCGGATGACGAAATGAAGGGCTTGCTGTGGGGTACCGCTTACGGCTTCCTGATCATGCTGTCGTATTACATATTGCGCGCGGTAAGAGATGAGATATCCGCGGCCGACCGCGGAAACCTTCAGCTCCTGTGGACAGCCGTATTCATGGTGATGCTGCTGGCCGTGCCGCTTTATTCGTGGGTCGCATCGCGCTGGTCACGCGGGATTTTCGTGCCGCTCGCGAACCGCTTTTTTATCGCCTGCCTGGTGGGGTTCTGGCTGAGCCTGGTGTTCTTGCCCGATGGAGCCAGGCCCTGGATCGACCGGATATTCTATGTCTGGACCAGCGTATTTGCCCTGTTCGTCGTTACCATCTTCTGGGGATTCATGGCGGATTGTTTCGACAACAGCCAGGGTAAACGCCTGTTCGCGTTCATTGCGGTCGGCAGTTCCGTAGGCGGCATGCTGGGCTCGACAGTGACCGCGGTGCTGGCCGAATGGGTTCCGACGTTTTCATTGCTGCTGATCGCCTGTGTGCCGCTCGAGGCCGCTTCCTGGTGCGCTGCCGTGCTGCACCGCCGCTTCGCGACGGGCAATGTGCATACTGCGGGCGAGTCGGGACGCGCCATCCAGGGCAATGCCTTGTCCGGCATGCGCGCGGTGTTCGCTTCGCCCTACCTGCTCGGCATTGCCGCCTTCATCCTGTTGATGACGTTCGTCTCCACCATCCTGTATTTCCAACAGGCCAACCTGGTCGCGGAAGTGTTCAGCGATCGTGGCGAGCGGACGGCGTTCTTCGCCAAGGTAGACCTCGCCGTCAACATTCTCACCGTGTTGCTGCAGGTGTACCTGACCGCCCGGATCGTCAAGTGGCTCGGCGTGGGCCTGACCCTTGCGCTGGTGCCGATCGCAATGACCATGGGCTTTCTTGCATTCGGCCTGTACCCGACTCTGGCCGTGCTGGTCGCCGTGCAGGTGATGTACCGGGCTGGCCGTTACGGCCTGACCAAGCCGGCGCGCGAAATGTTGTGGACTGTGCTCAGCCGCGAAGACAAGTACAAGGCGAAGCCGTTTCTGGATGCGGCCGTGTACCGCGGCGGCGACCTGGTGAGCGGCTGGATTTACGCCGGCCTGGCGGCGGTCGGGTTGTCCATCGGGGCCATTTCTTTGGTCGCGGCGCCGGTCGCCGGGATATGGATTTTGTTGGGATTGAGGTTGGGCCGACGCGAGGAGGCGTTGGCCACCGAACAAGGAGATGCGTCATGAAAATCACACGACGAGACTGGCTCGGGCTCGGCCTGGGCGCGGGTGCGGCGGCACTTGGTGGACGCTGGAGCGCGTTGTCCGCGGCTGACGTTGTTTCAAGCGGACCTCTTAACATGGCGGTGATCCCGTCCAGCGGCGAGAAGGTGCCGGCGGTCGGCCTGGGCACCGTTGATTTCCAGGGTGATCCGGACAAGGACGATCTGACGCCGCTGCGCCAGACCCTGGAAGTGTTTCACAGGCTGGGTGGACGTTTGTTGGACACGTCCCCCAACTATGGCAACTCGGAAAATGTACTGGGCCGGTTGCTGGCCGACCTGTCGATTCGTAACGACATGTTCATGGCGACCAAGGTGGACCGGGAGAACCGCGCCGAGGGGGAGGAGCGGATGGAGGGATCGTTCCGGCGTCTCGGCGGTGCCATCGAGCTGATGCAGGTGCATAATCTGCGAGGCGCCGATGTGCAGCTGCCCGCCCTGGTCGAATGGAAGAAGGAAGGGCGTTTCAAGTACATCGGCATTACCACGCACCGGGAAAGTCAGCACCAGGAGATCGAGGGCTATATGCGTCGGTACCCGCTGGACTTTGTGCAGGTGAATTATTCGCTGGCCGACCGGGCTGCGGCCGAGCGCATCCTGCCGCTGGCGCAGGACCAGGGGATCGCGGTACTGGTCAACCGCCCCTTCGGCAAGGGTGGGCTGTTTGGGGTGGTACGGGGTCAGCCCTTACCGGACTGGGCGGCCGATATCGACGCGAGCAGTTGGGGCCAGGTGTTCCTGAAATACGTGATGGGTCACCCGGCGGCGACGTTACCGATCCCCGGCACCAGCAAGCCGCATCACGCCGAGGACAATGCCGGCGCCCTGTACGGCAGGTTGCCGGACATGGCGCTGCGGCAGGAAATGGAACGCTGGTTGGACAACCTGAAGTGAACCGCTGTCCCCCGAGGAAATCGCCATGCTGAATCGAAGCGCCATGAAGTCACGTCTTGCTCTGCTGGGGTGCTTGCTATGCCTGTCGCCTGCGCTGGCGGGCGCTGAATCTGTCGGGGGCGATGTTGGCTCAACGACGCGCGCCATGATCGAGGAGCTGGGTCTGCGTGAGTCGGCGACCCCGGTGCGTGAACTGCCCGGTTGGCAGAGGCCGCGCAAGGTCGTCGCCCGCGTCGACAGTCCGGAACGCTTGCCGCTGTTGCAGGCTGCAGCGCCCGGAGTAGAGATTGTGCTGGTCGGCTCGGCCGAAGAAGCTGTCGGCGCAGTCAGCGACGCGCAGGTGCTGATGGGACTTTGTGAAGAAGAAGTCGTGGCACAGGGCCCTGAGCTGCATTGGATCCAGGTGTATTCGGCCGGTGTGGAAGACTGCGTTGCCAGCCTCGGCATTAGGCAGGG
>Ga0316195_10000310_pt1 | contig 18490 bp, 16 predicted proteins | sample Phised1_MG_FD_204937 | JGI IMG/M metagenome (GOLD analysis project Ga0316195, IMG submission 204937) | Coastal sediment microbial communities from Maine, United States - Phippsburg sediment 1 | ecosystem: Environmental > Aquatic > Marine > Coastal > Sediment | place: USA: Maine | collected...
ACTGGGCACCGTTGCGGTCATTGTGCGACAGGAACTCATCCTTTTTGTAATGGGCGGACTGTTCGTCATGGAAACGGTCTCCGTCATGATCCAGGTTGCGTCTTTCAAACTGACGGGCAAGCGCGTCTTTCGCATGGCGCCGTTGCATCACCATTTTGAACTCAAGGGCTGGGCCGAGCCCAAGGTCATCGTGCGTTTCTGGATCGTCACGGTGATTCTCGTACTGGTGGGCCTGGCCAGCCTGAAAATCCGTTAGCGATGGCAGTCAGCAGAGCACATATGGCGAGTTTGTCTGACAATCGGCACCCCGCAGCAGTCGGTCTTCCTGCCGGCAATGCGCTGGTGGTCGGCATGGGTGCGACCGGCGCGTCTATGGCCGCATGGCTGTCGGTGCAGGGGCGCAATGCCGTATTTGTGGACAGCCGTGAAAACCCGCCGGGACTCGAGCGCATACGTGCAGTGTTGCCGGACGCGGTTGCGCATTGCGGGCAAATCCCTGATTGCGTTCCCGCCGACATCCATTGTTTGCTCGTTTCACCGGGCCTGCGCATGGATCTGCCGTTGCTGCTCGACGCGCAGCGACGCGGTTTGCCCATATACAGCGATATCGATCTGTTCATGCAGGCTTGCACGGGCCGGGTTGTCGGTGTGACGGGTTCCAATGGCAAGAGCACGGTTACCAGTCTGCTGGAGTGCATGCTCGCCGCTGCCGGAGTCCGGGTGCGGGCGGGCGGTAACCTGGGCACTCCGGCGCTGGATTTGCTCAGTGACGATGTCGATGTCTATGTGCTCGAGCTCTCCAGTTTTCAGCTTGAGCGCAGCGGTGAACTGCCGTTGCACGCGGCCGTCGTCCTCAACGTGTCGCCCGACCATATCGATCATCATGGCAGCCTTGCTCGTTATACCGAGGCAAAGCAAAGAATCTATGCGGCCTGCCGCGCGGTAATTGTGAATCGCGCCGAGCCGGCACTTGCAGGATCCGCGCCGCCAGGCGTCCGGCAAACCGGCTTTGGTTTGAGTAAACCCGTCTCCATGGATTGGGGAGTCATCGAGCACGATGGCGGGCAATGGATTGCCCGGGGTAATTATCCGGTGATGCCGGTCGCGCGCTTGCAGATTGCGGGCCGGCATAATCTCGCGAACGTGCTGGCAGCATTCGCCCTGGCCGATACACTCGACGTGCCTCTAGACGGATTGATCGCCGGCGCGCAACTGTTTGCCGGCCTGCCACATCGTATGCAGGTGGTTGCACGCAGCAACGGTATCGTATGGATCGATGACTCCAAGGCCACCAACGAAGGCGCAGCCCTGGCCAGCATCCGGTCTATCGAAGGGCGTCTGATATTGATTGCGGGCGGCGATGTAAAAGGCGGCACGCTTGACGAACTCGCGGACGAACTGGCGCAGCGTGATGTCGTGTTGATTTTGCTTGGCAAGGATCGCGATTACATCCGGCGACGGCTCGCACGGGTCAGCACCGCGCGGATGGTTGCGGGCATCGAGGACGCAGTGCGGGTTGCGGCAGAGTATGCCGTTACCGGCGATACCGTGCTGCTCGCGCCGGCCTGCAGCAGCCTCGACATGTATTCGGGCTACGCAGAGCGTGGTGACCGGTTTGCCGCAGCAGTCAGGAGTTTGCAGCAATGAGCGATCGGACCGCCAACACCTATCTCGATGTCGACTGGGGCCTGCTGGGTCTCATCATGCTGTTGTTGTCGGCAGGGATTGTCATGCTGACCTCTGCATCGATATCCGTCGCCGAAAACTCCAATGGTCATCCGTTCTATTACCTTATCCAGCAGTTGCTCGCGGTCGCGGTGGGCCTGTTCATGGCGGTATTAGTCGTGCGCACGCCAACCGAGTTCTGGCAAAAAGCAGCGCCGTTTCTCATGATCATTGCCACGGTGCTACTTGGCCTGGTGCTGATTCCGGGTGTCGGCCGGGTCGTCAATGGCAGTTCACGATGGCTCAGTGCCGGCGGTATCAACATCCAGGTCTCGGAGCCGGCGCGCCTCATGGTGCTGATGTTTATCGCCAATTACGCCGCTCGTCACGGCGCGGAGCTGAGTGCGAGCCTCCGCGATTTCCTGCGCCCGATGATCGTTGTCGGTGTGGTCTGCGCCCTGTTGCTGCTTGAACCTGATTTCGGCGCGACTTTTGTCATGCTCATGATTTCGATGGCTGTCTTGTTCGTGGCCGGTTCGCCGATTCGTTACTTCGTGTCGCTGGTCGTGCTGGTCGCCGTTGGGCTGGGCGCGCTCGCGATATCAGCGCCTTACCGGCTTGCCCGACTCACCGGTTTCACGAATCCGTGGGAGGATCCCTACGGCAGCGGTTTCCAGCTGACCCAGTCGCTCATTGCGATTGGCAGCGGTGAATGGTTCGGCGTGGGTCTTGGCAACAGTGTGCAAAAACTGTTCTACCTGCCGGAAGCACACACGGATTTCGTGTTCGCCGTGATCGCCGAAGAATTTGGCCTGGCCGGCACCGTAGTAGTGATTGGCCTGTTTTCGCTGCTTGTATGGCGCGCATTCACGATTGCAATGACCGCTGCTGCGCGCGATCGCTATTTCCAGGCATATCTCGCCTTCGGTATCGCGGTCTGGCAGGGGGCGCAGGTTTTTATCAATCTCGGCGTCAACATGGGCATCCTGCCTACCAAGGGTCTGACTCTGCCGCTGGTCAGTTACGGGCGCAGCAGCCTGATCGTCACACTGATCGTGCTTGCATTGTTACTTCGTATTGATCTCGAAAATCGCGGGTTCGGCAAGTCCGGCGGCAGCAGTCATGCCGCGCGGAGGGCCCGTTCATGAACGATGCGCCAATCATGATCATGGCGGGCGGAACCGGGGGACATGTTTTTCCTGCGCTGGTGGTCGCGCGCGAACTGGCTCGACGCAACCGCACTGTCGTCTGGCTGGGCACACCGCGCGGTATTGAAAACCGCCTCGTGCCGGCAGCCGGGATCGTCCTTGAGCACGTTCGAGTTACGGGTTTACGCGGCAAGGGCGCGCTGAGCTGGTTGCTGGCGCCTGTGAAAATAATTGTCGCCCTCTGGGATGCGATTCGTATCGTGCATCGCCAGCGTCCGGCGGTGGTGCTTGGCATGGGTGGTTTTGCTTCCGGCCCTGGCGGGATCGCCGCCTGGCTGTTGCGTCGTCCGCTCGTGATCCATGAGCAGAATGCTGCCGCAGGGCTGACCAATCGACTTCTGGCTCGATTTGCCCGGGAGGTGCTGCAAGCCTTCCCGGGCAGTTTTTCTGCGCGAATCGATGCCCGGACGATAGGCAATCCGGTGCGGCCGGAATTGAGCCTGCTCGGTTCTCCCGAGGAACGTGCGGCAGGTCGAATTGGACCGCTGCGTGTGCTGGTTCTTGGCGGCAGCCAGGGTGCACTTGCGCTTAACCGGGTTGTCCCCGCTGCGGTTGCGTTGCTGGCTCCGGAATTGCGGCTTGATATCTGGCACCAGGCGGGGAGCGCAACCCTGCAGCAGGCAGTGGATGCTTACAAGAGCAGCAACATAGTCGCGCGGGTTGACGCATTCATCGAGGACATGGCGGCCGCCTATGGTTGGGCCGATATGGTGATTTGCCGTTCCGGCGCACTTACCGTTGCTGAACTCGCGACAGTGGGTCTGGGGGCTGTGCTTGTTCCGTTTCCGTCGGCTGTCGATGATCACCAGACACTGAACGCCCGCTACCTGGTCGACGCGGACGCGGCCGTGATGATTCAGCAGGCGGCGCTGACACCGGCGCGGCTGGCTGCCGAGTTGCGGGCATGGGCGGGCGACCGGCAAGAGGTCGTTGCGCGGGCCAGTCGCGCACGCCAACTTGCACGACCGGATGCAACGGAAGAACTGGCAGATGCATGTCTTGCAGCGGAGGCGGCAGCATGATCGATCGGATGCGCAAAATTTCCCGGATTCACCTGATAGGCATTGGGGGCGTCGGCATGGGCGGGATCGCCGAAGTCCTGCTCAATCTTGGTTACCACGTGCAGGGTTCGGATCTGCGTGAATCCCAGGTGACGCGTCGTCTCCAGAAGATGGGCGCACACATATATATAGGGCATCAGGCGGAAAACATCCGCGGGGCCGATGTCGTGGTTGTCTCCAGCGCCATCGATAAGGGCAACCCGGAAACCGCTGCCGCACGCGCGCAGCGTCTGCCGGTTGTAAGGCGCGCCGAAATGCTGGCCGAGTTGATGCGCTTCCGTCATGGCATAGCGGTATCCGGCACGCATGGCAAGACGACTACGACCAGCCTGATCGCCAGTGTGCTTGCCGAAGGCGGTGAGGATCCGACTTTCGTGATAGGCGGTCGCCTCGTGAGCGCCGATTCCAATGGCCGCCTCGGTGCAGGCCGCTATCTCGTTGCGGAAGCGGACGAGAGCGATGCCTCGTTTACCCACCTGCAGCCGATGATGGTGGTCGTGACGAATATCGACGAGGACCACATGGATACCTACGGCGGCGATGTCCGCCGTCTGCAACAGACCTTTATCGATTTCGTGCACAACCTGCCGTTCTATGGCCTCGCCGTTGTGTGCCTCGACGACCCGGGCGTGCAGGCAATATTGCCGAGCCTGAAGCGCGCGACCCTTACATACGGAACGCATCCGGACGCTGATATACGCGCGGTCGATATCCGCCGCAATGGCACCCGATCGATCGTTACGATTGCACGCCCGGGCGAAAGCGAGCGGCTGCAGCTGACGATCTGCATGCCGGGTCATCACAATGTTCTGAATTCGCTGGCCGCCGTCGCCGTTGCGCATGAGCTCGATATCGCCGACGAGGCACTGCAAACGGCACTGGCCGAGTTTGCCGGCATCGATCGGCGTCTGCAGATTATCGGAGAGTTCCAGACTCGCGCAGGTTCCGTCCTGTTCGTCGACGATTACGCGCACCATCCGACCGAAATTGCGGCGACCCTGGAAGCTGTGCGGCAAGCCTGGCCTGATCGCCGGCATGTCGTAGTGTTTCAGCCGCATCGCTATACGCGCACCCGGGATCTGCTCGATGATTTCGCCGAAGTGCTTTCAGGCGTAGACCGGTTGCTCGTGACGGAAGTGTACGCCGCAGGCGAGCAACCGATCGCAACTGCAAACGGACGCGCTATGTGCAGGGCCATTCGCAGCCGCAGCCAGGTCGAGCCTGTCTTCGTAGCCGACATCAGCTCGCTGGCGGATGATCTCGAAGCGGTGCTGGAGCCGGGCGACGTCGTGGTTACCCTGGGCGCGGGCAGCATCGGCGCAATCGCGCATGAACTGCCGGTTGCCCTCAAGGCTTTAAGGGCGGTGAAGCTGTGATGGCGGCGCAACGCAAAGGCGGCGGACAAACGGATGCGGATCGCCTGCGGCACGCGGAGCCGATGGCCCGCCACACGTCCTGGAGAGTGGGGGGTGCGGTTGATACGTGGTTTCGGCCCGCGAATCGCACCGATCTCCTCGCATTTATCGCGCAACTCAGTCCCGGCGTGCCTGTGCATTGGGTGGGATTGGGCAGCAATCTGCTTGTGCGCGACGGCGGTGTGCGCGGTGTTGTCATTGCCGTGCAGGATGCGCTCGCCGATATCGAAGATCTGGGACATGGTCGCATCAGGGCGGGAGCCGGCGTGGCATGCACGATCCTGGCTCGCTACTGCGTGCGTCGGCAGCTCGGTCCTGCCGAGTTTTTTGCCGGCATACCAGGAACCGTGGGCGGAGCACTGGTTATGAATGCGGGCGCATTTGGCGGCGAAACCTGGCAGCAGGTGGAAAGCGTGGAAGTTGTGGACCGGTCTGGCAGCGTCCGCAGGCGCCCGGTTTCGGACTACAAGGTTGCCTATCGGCAGGTGAGTGGCCCGGGCAACGAATGGTTCCTGGGCGCTGATTTCCGGTTTGCCGAGAATTTTGCGACCAGCATGGAGCGTATCAAGGCGCTCGTCGATGAGCGCCGCGAAAAGCAGCCGCTTGGGTTGCCGAGTTGTGGCTCGGTATTTCGCAACCCTCCCGGTGATCACGCTGCGCGCCTGATCGAAGCGGCCGGGCTCAAGGGCTTTGCAATCGGCGGAGCAGTCGTCTCCGAAAAGCATGCCAATTTCATCATCAATGCCGGTAGTGCAACTGCCGCCGACATCGAAACACTGATCCGCCACGTCCAGACGACCGTAAAGGCGCGAACAGGAGTTGAACTGTTGCCAGAGGTACATATCATTGGCGAACAGGCGAAGGCCATGGATGAGGCCGGCGGTTCATGAGCACAAATTTCCGACATATTTCGAATCCGTCCGCCTTTGGTCGCGTTGCCGTGCTGTTCGGTGGTAAATCTGCCGAGCGCGAAATTTCCCTGCTGACCGGCAAGGCAGTGCTCGCCGCGCTGCTCGCGCGGGGTGTCGATGCGCACGCCGTCGATCCGCGTGACGACGATTTCATACGCCGTTTGCAGGAAGGTAAATTCGACCGGGTATGGATCGCGCTGCACGGCTGTGGCGGCGAAGATGGCACGGTCCAGGGCTTGCTGGAGATGCTCGGGCTGCCTTATACCGGCAGCGGCGTGCTGGGTTCGGCGCTGGGCATGGATAAATTACGCACCAAGCAGTTGCTGACCGGTGCAGGTATTCCGACGCCTGCATGGCGCGCGATCGAGAGCGAGGCCGGGTGTGCGGCAGTCGCTGCCGAGCTCGGTTGCCCGCTGATCGTTAAACCGGCGCTGGAAGGATCGAGCATCGGTATGAGCAAGGTCGAGCAGGCAGCAGAGTTGCCAGCGGCATGGAGAAAGGCGCGCGAATCCGGTCCGGTGGTATTTGCGGAGCAATGGATCAACGGGCCGGAATACACAGCTGCGATCCTTCATGACCAGGTGCTGCCTCTCATCCGTATAACAGCTGCCGGCACTTTCTACGATTACCAGGCCAAATACTTCAGCGATGAGACCCGCTACATCTGTCCCTGTGGTCTGTCTGCAGATCAGGAAAAGCAGCTCGCTGATCTTGCGTTCCGGACGTTTAGCGTCACGGGCGCATCCGGTTGGGGCCGCGTTGATTTTATGATCGATGAATCGACCGGGCAGCCCTACGTGCTCGAAATTAATACCGTGCCTGGTATGACCAGCCACAGTCTCGTGCCGATGGCGGCTGTGCAGGCCGGCATCGATTTCGGCGGCCTCGTCTGGCGTATTCTCGAAACGAGTTTTGTCGATCGTAATGCGGGCGCTGATGTCGCGGCGGAGGCCAATGATGCTGCGTAGGCGCGCCAACAAGCGGAAAAAGTCGGCCCCGCACAAACCGGTAATCCGGTTGCCGAAAATTGTTTTGCCGACTATCAACTGGCGCCTTATTTTGAACGGGATCGTTCTTACAGGCGTATTGTTTGGTACCTACACCGCAACGACATGGGCGCTCGACAAGCAAATCAGTACCGTGCGTATCGAAGGCAGTTTCGATCGCGTCTCATCTGCGCAGGTTGAGTCTGCCATCATGCCTTTCCGGCATCGTGGCTTCCTGAGTATCGATCTCCGTGAAGTACAGGAAGCGGTTGCTGATTTGCCCTGGGTGGAGCGCGCAAGCGTGCGTCGCAGCTGGCCCGCGACACTGGTGGTCAAGGTAACCGAGGAACGCGCAGCAGCGCGCTGGCGTGAGACCGGTTTGCTTAACGTATACGGGAAGCTTTTTGTTGATCATGCATCGCATATTCCGGCCGAGCTGCCGCGCCTTAGCGGTCCTCCCGGAAGCGAGCTTGAAGTCGCCGAACGTTTTTTCGTGCTGGATACGCAGGTTCAGCAGCGCGGCCTGACCGCGGTCTCGCTGATCGTTGATGATCGCGGCGCATGGGAGCTCGGCCTGAGTAACGGCATGATTGTGCGTTTTGGTGCAGTTGAGGTCGATGCCCGGGTGGCGCGGTTTTTTGATGCACTGGATGGCGTGCTGGCGCCAATTTCCGACCAGGTGGAGTATATCGACATGCGTTACACCAATGGCTTTGCGATTGGCTGGAAGCCAGGCAGCCGGGCCCGATTCGCGAATAAGGGAGAGAGTGCGCCACATGGCTAGCAAATCCGACAAGGAGCTTATAGTCGCGCTCGATATTGGTACGTCGAAGATCGTTGCGATCGTCGGTGAGGTGCAGGAAGACGGCGAGCTCGAGGTTATTGGCTTTGGTTCACACCCGTCACGCGGACTCAAGAAGGGTGTCGTCGTCAATATCGAATCCACCGTTCATTCGATACAGCGAGCCGTGGAAGAAGCCGAATTAATGGCCGGTTGCGAGATTCGGTCGGTCTATACCGGGATCGCCGGCAGTCACATCCGCAGCCTGAACTCGCACGGGATCGTCGGTATTCGCGATCGGGAAGTCGGTCCGGGTGATGTGGAACGAGTCATCGATGCTGCGCGTGCGGTCCCCATCCCCGCTGATCAGCGGATCCTGCATGTGCTCCCGCAGGAATTCATTATCGACGGTCAGGAAGGCATCCGTGACCCGATCGGCATGAGCGGTGTCCGGTTGGAAGCCAGGGTGCATATGGTTACCGGCGCAGCGAGTGCGGCGCAGAACATCGTGAAGTGTGTGCAGCGTTGCGGGCTGGAAGTCGAGGACATTGTGCTGGAGCAGCTGGCGTCCAGCTACGCCGTGCTGACCGAGGATGAGAAGGAGCTGGGGGCCTGTCTCGTGGATATCGGTGGAGGAACGACCGACATCGCGGTATTTCATGAAGGCGCTATCAAGCATACCGCGGTGATCCCGATCGCAGGCGATCAGATAACCAATGATATTGCGATCTCCCTGCGCACTCCGACCCAGTATGCGGAAGAGATAAAAATCAAGTACGCGTGCGCGTTGTCCCAGCTGGCGAATCGGGACGAAACCATCGAGGTTCCAAGCGTCGGCGACCGGCCGCCGCGACGCCTGGCACGCCAGACGCTTGGCGAAGTGGTGGAGCCGCGCTATGAAGAATTATTCACGTTGATTGCCAATGAACTCCGTCGAAGTAATTACGCCGACATTATTGCGGCGGGCATTGTTCTGACGGGTGGCAGCGCGAAAATGGAAGGCGCTGTGGAACTGGCCGAAGAGGTGTTCCACATGCCGGTGCGGCTCGGTATGCCGCAACATGTAAAGGGTTTGGGTGAAGTGGTGCGCAATCCGATCCACGCAACGGGTGTCGGTATCCTTATATACGCCAGAGATAAGGTGGAACAGGGTACCGAGCACGTTGTACGGGGCGGGTTGTTTGAAGTGTGGTCGCGGATGAAAGCCTGGTTCCAGGCACTTAGCTAGATTTTTCTTTTACAGGAGTGAAGGCAATGTTTGAACTCATGGATGCATACAGTCAGAGCGCGGTTATCAAGGTAATCGGCGTAGGTGGCGGTGGTGGTAACGCCGTCAGGCACATGGCGAGTTGCGGTATCGAAGGCGTGGATTTTATTTGCGCGAACACGGATCGACAGGCATTGCTGAATGCCAGCGTAAAAACAACGCTGCAGATCGGTTGCAATATCACTAAGGGTCTTGGCGCAGGCGCCAATCCGGACGTCGGTTACAAGGCGGCGATGGAGGATCGGGATCGTTTGCAGGAGCTGATCGAAGGCGCCGACATGCTCTTTATTACTGCCGGCCTCGGCGGCGGCACAGGCACGGGTGCAGCGCCCGTAATCGCGCAGCTTGCCAAAGAGATGGGCATCTTGACGGTTGCGGTGGTCACCAAGCCATTTGAAATGGAAGGGCCAAAGCGGTCCAGCATTGCTGAGCAGGGCATGATGGAACTCGCAAAGTGTGTTGATTCACTTATCACTATTCCCAACGAGAAGTTGCTGTCGGTGCTGGGTGCAGAAACGACCCTGCTGGACGCTTTCCGGTCAGCCAACGAAGTTCTGCAGGGTGCGGTCCAGGGCATTGCCGAATTGATTACCCGTCCGGGGCTCATCAACGTCGACTTCGCCGATGTGCGCACCGTCATGGGCGAAATGGGCATGGCCATGATGGGCAGTGGCATGGCATCCGGCGTTGATCGCGCTCGCGAAGCCGCTGAAGCGGCGGTGTCCAGTCCGCTGCTTGAAGACATCAACCTGGCGGGTGCGAATGGCATTCTCGTCAACGTGACAGCCGGCGAAGATCTGTCGATCGGCGAATTCAACGTAATCGGCGATACCGTCAAGGCCTTTGCCTCGGACGATGCGACCGTTATCGTTGGCACCGTTATCGACCCGGAAATGGGCGCCAATATCCGGGTAACCGTTGTTGCGACAGGCCTTGGCCGCGGCTTGCGCCTGGTCCAGCCGGTCGGTGAACGGACCCACCGCGAAGCTGAACCCGTTCTGACCCAGCCACTGCCGACGCGGCAGGCGATGGGTGGCAACGACCAGGACTGGCGTAATTTCGATCTGCCGACTCACAAGCGGAAGCAGCAGCAGGCGGTCGGTCATGATGTCGTAGACACTCAGGAAGATTTTGATTTACTTGATATTCCTGCGTTCCTGCGGCGCCAGGCAGACTAACAACTGGCGGCCTTTTTGTTGCGATGAATCAGGGGCTGTGATAGCGTTCGCGCGATCAGATACCCCCTTGGTATTGTGCGCAGCGGTTGTGTCTGGTGATTCAACCGACAATACTGGGTGCGGCGTTCGTTGAGCGAGGATTGCTCATAGGCGGTAATGGGTACCCGAGCCTTTAGGGCTCGGGGACACCGCTGATTCTAAGGGATGGATAAAGGAACACTGCCCGCACGGGATGGCCGCGTATGCTCAGACAACGAACACTGAAGACGTCGATTCGGGCAACCGGTGTTGGCCTGCATACCGGCCGCAAAGTCTTTATGACATTGCGGCCTGCAGCAGAGAATACCGGGGTTGTATTCCGTCGCGTCGATCTCGATCCGCCTGAGGATGTCCCTGCCGATGCCAATATAGTTGGCGAGACAATGCTCGGCACGACTCTTATAAAGGGCAAGGTCAAGGTTGCTACGGTTGAGCATCTGCTGTCTGCACTGTCCGGTCTGGGCATTGATAATCTTTATGTTGACCTGAGCGCGCCGGAAGTGCCGATCATGGACGGAAGCGCGGCACCGTTCGTGTTTTTGCTGCAGTCGGCCGGTATTGCCGAGCAGTCTGCTCCGAAGAAATTCATTCGTATTCGTAAGAAGGTGCGGGTGGAGGAAGACGGGAAATGGGCCGAGTTCAAGCCTTACGATGGATTCAAGATCAATTTCAGCATTGATTTCGAGCACCCGGTATTCAAGACTCATCTGCAGACTTCGTCGATTGATTTTTCGACCACCTCGTTCCTGCGGGAAGTCAGCCGTGCGCGTACCTTCGGTTTTCTTCGCGACATCGAGGCCCTGCGCGCCAACCGGCTGGCGCTCGGTGGCAACATTGATAACGCGATAGTGCTGGACGATTTTCGTGTTCTCAATGAAGACGGCCTGCGCTACGAAGATGAGTTTGTCCGCCACAAGATTCTTGATGCCATCGGCGATTTGTATCTTGCCGGCAGCAGCCTGATCGGCGAGTTTACCGGGCATAAATCAGGCCATGACCTGAACAACAAGCTGGTGCGCAAATTGCTGGCGCAGCAGGATGCCTGGGAAGAGGTGGTCTTCGAGGAAGGCGTTCAGGCACCTATTGCCTACAAGCCCGTCGCCGCAATCGCCTGACGGGTGCTCGGTCAGGCACCTACTCTGACCTTGACATTGTTGACGCTCAGGCCCCGTGCCTCGCACAGCGTCAGGAATTCTGCCGACGCGAATCGCAACCGGGCAGCCCATTCCGGACTGGTGGCCGTCACAACGAGCGTTTGGTCATCCCGAATGTTGCAGTGCATTAGGCCACCCGCCAGCGAAGCGTCAATATTTTTGCGCATATAGTCGCTCAGATCCGCGCGAACCCTGGCCGCCTCTGCGAGCCTCGCCAGGCCGGAATTGGACCCTTCGACAAGGCTGCCCAAGGGTTTAGGCTCATTATTTGACATAATTTATGGTTATGAGTCACGCACTGTGACGTATTCCTTGTTGTGGGCCTGATTTATCCCTATGATTTGACTCACGTAAAGGGCAAACCCGTCGAAAGGCGGGGACGCAAAGCCACCGATCTACGGGCATTATACCTAGGATAGCGGGGTTACCGATGATAACAGCAAGCTGCTTGCCGACCGTGAATTGTGCGCGCGGAGCCACGGTCGGGTCTGAAGTTTCCGAGACCGCCTTGGGTGGACTCAGCTTGCGGCGTGAGGAAGAAGGGCGGAGTTCATGAGAATAATTATCCTTAATCGCTTAGGGCGAGCCGCTTGTTGTGTCGATTTTTCGCAACGGCGTTCGCTGCTGGCTGGCGGCTTAGCGGCGCTTACCCTGTTCGCCTGTGCGGTTTCGCTGGGCTATGCGCTTGCGGCCACGCAGGAAGGCGCCGGCGAATCCGCCCGGATCGCCGCGCTGCGAAGCGAGATATCCTCACAACGTGAAATGCTCACGAGTTTGCGCACGTCAGCAGACGAACAGATCAACGCGCTTGCCCTCCGGCTGGGCGATATCAATGCCAACGTGATCCGGCTGAATGCGCTTGGGGGCCGGCTTACGGATATGGCCGACCTCGACGACGGCGAATTTGACTTTGCCAATCCGCCGGCGGTTGGTGGTCCTGAAGAGGGCGTCGAGTCTGTCGCCGTGGAAGGCCAGTTGCCCCGCCTGCTGAGTGATGTCGATACGCTCGAGGCTGCCCTGGATCAGCAGAGCATGCAGTTGGCTGCGCTCGAAGGTCTCATGCTGAATCGTAAACTGGATGAGCGCGTGCGCCCGAAGGGTCGGCCGGTTAAGGCAGGCTTTATTTCCTCATTTTTCGGTCGCCGTTCGGATCCCCTGACCGGTAAATCCGCATGGCACAAAGGAATCGACTTTGCCGGGAAGACAGGGACAGAGGTCGTAGCCGTCGGCGATGGCGTCGTCAGCTGGTCAGGCAAGCGCCAGGGTTTCGGCAATATGGTCGAAATCAAGCACGGCAGCGGCTATGTCACCCGCTATGCCCATAACCAGGTCAACCTGGTTGCAGTCGGTGACCGTGTCAGCCAGGGGCAGACGATTGCGCTGATGGGCTCTACCGGTCGATCAACCGGGTCTCATCTGCATTTTGAGGTCTTGCAGAACGACAAAGTCCTCGATCCGGCGAGATTCGTTCGCGGTATCTAGAATTGCTGGCAGCGGGGTCCCGGGCGCCGGCCGTTGTCGTTCCACCCTGCTTCCAACGCGGGATTTACACGCCATTTCCCGGTTTGCTCCTAAGTCAGTAGAATACCGACCTTTCATTATTGGCCGGCGGCTCAGCTGTCACGGCCTGTGCAGCAGTTCACGTAAATTTTGAGTCTGAGCCGATCGACGGAATGATCTGCGGCCGGGCGGGAAGGATTGGAATGGCCAGTTTTCTGAGCAAACTTTTTGGCAGCCGCAACCAGCGGTTGTTGCGCAGTTATGGAAAAGTGGTTGCTGCGGCAAACAACCTGGCGCCCCAATTCGAGAAATTATCGGACGCTGAATTATTCGCAAAGACAGCGGAGTTTCGCGAGCGACTGCAGGCGGGCGCCGATCTGGATTCGCTGTTGCCTGAGGCCGCCGCAGCGGTCAGGGAAAGCGCCTATCGCACACTCGGGTTGCGGCATTTCGATGAGCAGTTGCTGGGCGGACTCGCGCTTCATTACGGCAAGATTGCCGAGATGCGCACCGGCGAAGGTAAAACCCTGGTCGCAACCTTCCCCGCATACGTTAACGCCCTGGGCGGAAACAGTGTGCACATCGTTACCGTTAACGAATACCTGGCCCATCGCGATGCGTCATGGATGGGGCCAGTGTACGAATTCCTGGGAATGACGGTTGGCGTGATATCGGCGGGCCAGAGCAAGGTCGAGAAGCGCGAAGCGTACCGGGCCGATATCGTCTTCGGCACGAATAACGAGTTTGGCTTCGATTACCTGCGCGATAACCTCGAATATCACAAAGATGGCCAGGTGCAGCGCCGGCTGGCGTTTGCGGTCGTCGACGAGGTGGATTCCATCCTGATCGATGAAGCGCGAACCCCGTTGATTATCTCGGGGCCCTCGGAGGAGAGCACAGAACTCTATCTGCGGATCAACAAACTGATCCCCAGGCTCAAGCTTCGCAAGGGCGATGACAGCCTGTCCCGTAACAACGACATCACCGCGTCCAAAGTGGCTGTTCAGGACCGGTCGGGCAAGGCGCTTGGGACGATGCCTCTGAGCGAAGCAATTGCAGCGGCCGCCGCGGCGGGTTTCGACCTCGTCGAGACTCAGCCGAACGCCAGTGTTCCCGTGTGTCGTTTCGAGGAGCCGGGTGATTACACCGTCGACGAAAAGAGCAAGCAGGCTTATCTGACCGAAGAGGGCCATGAAAAAGTTGAGGCCCTGCTGGTTGCCGACGGTTTACTCGAAGAGGGCGGCAGTCTTTACGACGCTGCCAATATCCGGCTGATGCACCACCTCACTGCCGCTATGCGGGCGCATGCGCTGTTCAAGCGGGATGTCGAGTACATCATCAAGGACGGGGAAATTGTAATCGTCGATGAGTTCACGGGCCGCACCATGCCCGGGCGCCGCTGGTCCGACGGGTTGCACCAGGCAATCGAGGCGAAGGAAGGGGTGCGGGTCAAGGAAGAGAACCAGACCGTTGCATCCATCACCCTGCAGAATTTTTTCCGCATGTACGACAAGCTTTCCGGTATGACCGGTACGGCGGATACCGAGGCATACGAGTTTCAAACGATCTATGGTCTGGAAGTTGTTGTCGTCCCGACTCACCGACCGATGGTGCGAGACGATCAGCCTGATCTTGTTTACCTGACCCAGGCGGGCAAGTTCGAGGCTATTATTGAAGACATCAAGGATTGTGTAAAAAGAGGTCAGCCGGTACTGGTTGGCACAACCTCGATCGAGACCTCTGAACTACTCTCTCACGAGCTGAAAAAGCAGCACATACGACATGAGGTCCTGAACGCCAAGCAGCACGAGCGCGAGGCCCAGATTGTTGCTGAGGCCGGGCGGCCCGGCGCCGTCACAATCGCAACCAACATGGCAGGCCGCGGTACCGATATCGTGTTGGGCGGCAATCTCGAATCCGAGCTGGCCGCTTTTGGCGATGAAGTATCCGAAGCGGAACGCGCCGCCCATCGCAAGGACTGGGAGGCGCGCCACGAAGCGGTGTTGGCAGCCGGCGGGTTGCATATCATCGGTACCGAGCGGCACGAGTCGCGACGTATCGACAATCAGCTGCGTGGACGTTCCGGGCGACAGGGCGATGTGGGTTCCAGCCGCTTCTATCTGTCGATGGAAGATACTCTGATGCGGATTTTCGGGGATCCGGAGCGTACCAAGGCGCTTTTGTCGCGCGTCGGCATGCGCGAAGGCGAGGCAATCGAAAGCGGCTTGCTCACCCGTCAGATCGAACGTGCGCAGCGCAAGGTTGAGGCGCATAACTTCGACGCACGTAAGGTCCTCCTCGAATATGACGATGTTGCGAATGACCAGCGCACCGTCATCTATCAGCAGCGCAATGAATTGATGGAAGCAGAGGAAATTGCTGACTCCATCGCGGGCATACGCGACGAGGTGGTAGGCGCCGCTATCGATGAGCATATGCCGCCGAACAGCATGGCAGAACTGTGGGATGTGCCGGGACTTATGCAGGCGCTCGAGCGCGAGTTTGGTGCCCGGCTCGATGTCAGCAAGTGGCTGGAAGATGAGCCCGACATTAACGATGAAGCCGTCCGTGAACGCATAGTCGACAGAATTTCATCCGACTACGAAGCCAAAGTGGCTGCCGTCGGACCGAAGCTCATGCACACGATCGAAAAAGAGTACATGCTGAAATTTATCGACATGCACTGGCGTGAGCATCTCGCTGCGCTCGATTATTTACGCCAGGGAATAGGCTTGCGCAGTTACGCGCAGAAGAACCCAAAGCAGGAATACAAGCGTGAGGCGTTCGAAATGTTCAGCGCCATGCTTGATCGCGTAAAGCATGAGCTGATCAGTTTTCTGACCCGCGTGAAGGTTCGCGGTGAAGAAGATTTGCAGGCTGCACATGAGCGCGCGCCCACCGAAAAAATGCAGTTCCAGCATGCACCGGCATCGGCGCTTGCTGCTGCACCCGCCCCGGCGGCAATGCAAAGACCCCGGTCAGTTGTGCCTGCCGGTCGCCCGATGCCGCCTGTCCCGCCAGCGCCTGTGAGTGACCCGGCTGCGCCGTTTGTGCGCGAGGCGCCAAAGATTGGCCGTAACGATCCGTGTCATTGCGGCTCCGGGAAGAAATTCAAACATTGTCACGGCAAGCTCGCCTGATTGAGCCGCAGGCATAATGAGCCCGTCGACTGCAATGCCTGCAATCCATGTTGCTGCTGGCGTATTGCGGGACAGTGAGGGCAGAATCCTGCTAGCCCAGCGTCCTCCGTCGGCTCCGCTGGCCGGGGCCTGGGAGTTTCCGGGCGGCAAGATCGATCCCTGGGAATCGCCGCTGCAAGGCCTGGTTCGCGAACTCGATGAAGAACTTGATATACGCGTACGCTATGCCCGGCACCTGGCTCGCTATTGCCATACGGAGCATGCGCGGCCCACATACCTGTATGTATGGCATGTGCTTGACTGGGTTGGCGAGCCACAGGGCGCGGAAGGGCAGGTATTGCGCTGGTTGCCGGTTGATCAGCTGATGGTCGAAGGCCTGCTGCCAGCCGACGAGCGCATAGTGATGTGCCTGATGCGAGACGCGCCCGTGAATCGGTCTGTCAATTTCAGCGCTGCCACCGTTGGCGGGTAAGCCGGGTTCAGGTCGTCAGCATACCGCCAGTTCAAATTCCACGTCGTGACGAATTTGTTCGGGCCTGCTTTCACTGGCGTTCCATTGCATCAGGCGCACGCTAAACCGGTGCTGTCCGCCGCTGATTTCCGGATAAATTGCAGAATTACCCGGCAACGTAATTCTGATCAGCGCGCTGGTGTTGTCGCGGTTGAGTGCATGCTGGTAGACGCCGTTGATCGCCAGCTGCTTGTTGGGTTGTTTGCTGTTTCTCAGCATCCACAGCAACGCAATGACGCTCTCACACAGCGGCTGGACAACCGTGATCCAGCGACTGATATCGTTTGAACGACGCTCGAAACCCTGTCGCAGCCAATGGGTGTATTCCGGGAGATCGAATGCGCAGGTGCCGCCCGGTATGCTGCTGCGGTGGCGTACAGCGTTCAGAAACTCACTGTCACGCAGTTCCTGCAGATACTTGGGGCCCAGCGCATTGAGGTCAGAGCGCTGCGTACGCAGGCTGCTGAGTATTTTGTCCAGGCGGTCGGCATCGATTTCCACGGTGCGCTGCAAACGTTCGAGCACAAAAATCTGCCGTTCCAGTTCCTTCAGCACATCGCCACGCACATCGCCGCGTGACAGTATGGCCACAATATCAAGCAGGCTGCTGACTGCCCCGCGACTCGACCATGCCGATTGCTGAGCGGTATGATAATTGAGCTGGGTGTACAGGAATTCGAGCCGCAGGAACGTGCGCATCCGCTCATTGAGTGGCTGCTCATACAGCAGTACCGACCCTGATTCTGCCGGTACCGGAAAAATTTTAGCCGCGCGACTCATATGATCCTGATTATCGACCTTTACGGGCAGTAATTCGGCGCTATTCTGCGTTAGTCTGGCTATGACCGCAAACGCTGTGGACGCCGCCGGGCCCATCGCAGCGGCTTGTTTAACTTCGCGTGCGCCCTTCGGTGCTCAGCGACAGGTACAGCTGGTGGAGCCGTTCCACTTTGGCTTCCAGCTCCTGCAGGGAGCCATCGTTCACGATGACGTCATCGGCGATGGCCAGTCGCTTGGCACGGCTCGTCTGGGCCGCGATCATCGCGCCGGCCGACTCGGCGGTCTCGCCATCTCTGGACATCAGTCGCGTTTGCTGCAATTCCGGCAGACAATCGACGACAAGTACCCGGTCCACCCACTTGTCGAACGCCGTTTCTACCAGCAGCGGCACGGCAAAAATCTGGTAGGGGCCCCCGGCCTCGTCGGCAGCTTTGAAGGCGGCTTCCAGTATCAGCGGGTGCAATATGGCGTCCAGCCGCTTGCGGCTCGAGGGGTCACTGAAAATCAGGCTGCGCAGGCGCCCCCGGTCAAGCGTGCCGTCGGGGCGCAGATACTCTGTGCCGAAGGCTGCCGTAATGGCCGCGAGTCCGGGCGTGCCCGGTTCCGTCATCTGCCGGGCCACGATGTCGGTATCGATGATCGGGATACTGCGGGCAGCGAACAGGTCAGCCACCCGTGATTTGCCGCTGGCTATGCCACCGGTCAGCCCGATGCGCAAGGGGTGGGATGGAGGCTCACTCATGCCGGTAAAGATACCAGTTCCAGCCGGAGAGTCCTGCATGCGGGTATTCCTGCAGTAGTCTGTATCGGCCGCTTTTGAGCGCAATCACGCGTTTTGCTTTATGCGCGGCCTGCAGGTTGTGCATGATAAAAAAATCGGTCGGCTCTGCTGAC
>Ga0316195_10000311_pt1 | contig 18481 bp, 16 predicted proteins | sample Phised1_MG_FD_204937 | JGI IMG/M metagenome (GOLD analysis project Ga0316195, IMG submission 204937) | Coastal sediment microbial communities from Maine, United States - Phippsburg sediment 1 | ecosystem: Environmental > Aquatic > Marine > Coastal > Sediment | place: USA: Maine | collected...
AGGGTCCCGGCTAAGAGCCAAAAACACCCCCCGGTATTCGGGACGGGAAATTCTAGCAAGGGTTTTCAGCCTCGGGCGGCCCGGATTTACCTGTTTTTTTGGTCAAAAATTCACCAGTTCAGCCAAATTGGCGGTTTGTTATTGTTTCTAGGGAATTTTCCTGCCCGCTAAAACGGCTTGGATTTTGTCCAGCTCGCCTGATTTTTATCAAAATCAGACAAAATGTCTCACCCCGCTCTTTCAAAGCCACCTGATTTCCCGCCAAAAGTGGCCCCCTCAGCCGGTTTCAGGCGATTCCGGGCAGATATTCGAATGGCAGGATCCGAGCTTCCAAACTAGGTTAACAGGCAGGGGCAGGAAAGCCCCCGGGGAATTCCCCCGACACTCCATGACATAAGCTAAGGAGACACATCATGCGAGAACTCAATGACACGGAAGTCAGCACCGTCGCCGGCGGCGACATCTTCAGCGCCGGAAACCTGGCCACTGCCACCCGCGTGGTTCGCGGTCTGAGTTACCTGGGCGCCGCCTTTTCGGTCGGTTACAGCGTCGGCACGGCGATTTACGAGGGGGGTCTGGACGAAGTCATCGCCGATGCCCTGGGATAGGCAAGCTGATGCCGGGCAACACGCCGCTGTTGCCCGGCCACCCTACTCAATCATCACGAGGTAAAACATGAAAACCAAAAACCTGAAAATCACATTCGTGTTTATCGCCCTGGCCAGCCTGGGCATCGCACTGGGATATACCGTGCTGGTTTCCGACCGGCACCTGTTGTTGGGGCTTGCCATCACGGCCGCCAGCCTGAGCATCGCCGCCGACCCGGATTTTGTCCTGCAGGATGCAAGCCGTGTCCTGGATACCTCTGACACAGCCACCCAGATGCCTTCCTCCATCGCCTCCCGGGTCGGATTGCTGCTGGCCCTGGTGTGCATTGCCGGCTGGCTGTATATGAACGTGTTTGAGTAGAGCCTGGAACTCCCCGGGACCTGGAGGAATCCGCACGTGCCACACCGAATGCTATTTCGCCAACAGGTCCTGGAGAGCAACAGCGGGCTCGACGGCCCCCTGCTGTTGAAAACCCCGCCCTTCGTCCTGGCGCTGTCCTTATCGGCAATCGCCACGGCAGTGCTGGTAGTGACCTTGCTGTGGCAGGGCCAATACTCAGCCAGGCTGTCTGTTTCCGGATACCTGCACACCGCCTCCAGCGTGCTGCAGGTTACCGCCACCCGCGATGGACGCCTTGGAGAGGTGTTCGTCTCTCCCCTGGCCACGGTTACTCGAGGACAACCGCTATTCGAACTTCTGGCGACCGATGATTCGACCAGCACTCAATACCTGTTGTCGCAGCAACTGGAACAGTTGGCGGAACGGCATGAGCTGCTTGATAAAAAGCATCAGGCACTGGAGCGCGCCTGGCAACTCAAGAGCCAGGCAATGCTTGCTGAATCAACGCTACTCCAGGAACAACAACGGCAGTTGCTGAGGAAGCAGGATCTGCTGGGTCAGCAGCTGGACCTGCAGGCCCGTCAGGAAAAAACAATGCTGTCCCTGGCAAGCAAGGGCTACATACCGGAACAAGATCTGCTCAGATCTGGCGAACAAGTTCTGCTAACCAGAATTCACTTGCTGGAACTGCAGCAAAACATCGCCTCCAATAAATTTCAGCAAAATGCTATCCATCACCGGCAGTCAGTTGACGATGCGGAATGGTCGGCACGCACCCTGGACATGACGGCACAAAAAAGTCTGCTTGAGAGCGAGGCTCTTCGACTCCGGCAAGGCATGGCGAAAACTGTACTCGCACCTCGTGACGGAAAAATTGGCGAGGTACATGCCTACCCGGGAAGCCAGGTCAGCGGCAGGCAAACGGTTATCAGTCTCTATCAGCCTGGGGAATCACTTCTGGCTGAACTGGCCATTCCGGCGAGACTGGTGCCTTCCATATCGGCCGGAATGGAGGTGCGAATGACACTGGAGGACAGCCTCGTTCCTGCCCGCGCCGAATTGCGGGGAACGGTTACCGCGATTTCAGCAACTCCGCTGGCGGCGGGTGCAAAGTTGGGTCCCCTGACGCTGCTGGAAACCAGTTTCCGCGCCCGGGTGCGTTTGAGCGCGCTGCCCTCGCAAGTCACCAACGACAGTCTCGCCGGAATTCACCGAATCGTCAGTGCCCAGTTAATCGGTCCGCCCCGGGCCGTCATCCAGTGGTTGCTCAGGCCCTTGCAGCAACTGAAAGCTTCAGTGGCCTGATCAGAGCCTGCTATTCCATGCCTGGGAAGCTTCCTACTGTTTTGCAGTCTGAATCGGGTGAATGCGGGCTGGCCTGCCTGGCCGCTATTACTCGTGCCCATAACGGCGGTTCCGACCTGGCCCAGCTTCGCCAGTTGTTTCCCTCATCAGCCAGGGGGACAAGTCTTGGTCAACTCATCGAACTGGCCCAGGCACAGGGTATGAACGCGCGGGCCCTGAGGGTGAATATCAGCGAACTGAGCCAACTCAAAGTTCCCGCCATCCTTCACTGGGACCTTTGTCATTACGTAGTGCTAATTTCGATCAAGGCGGGTAAATACCGGGTCATGGATCCCGCGACAGGGCGAAATTCCCTGGAAAGGGGCTCACTGGCCAGGCACTTCACGGGAATCGCCCTGGAACTCCAGCCAACGCCTGAACTGGTCGCCTCCTCCCCACGCCTGGCACTGGACCTGCTCGGCCTGCTACGCAGCACCCGGGGACTTGCAGGAGCTATGACCCATACCCTGCTGATCGCCAGTTGCCTGCAACTACTCACCCTGCTCAGTCCCATCGCCACACAGTGGATACTGGATCGTGCACTGCCTACCGGGGACCAGGCCCTGCTACAGGTGATCGTGATTGCCAGCGCCTTGCTTGGCGCCTTGACCCTGGCGTTCCAGGCTGCCCGTGGATGGTTGCTTACCCGGGTCTCCGCCCAGGTGCGCATTGCCTGGAGCGGCGCACTGGCCCGACACCTGTTCAGGCTTCCACTGACATTTTTCCAACGTCGCTCACTGGGCGGCACCCTGTCCCGGTTTGACTCCATGCGACCCGTGCAGGAACTGCTGACCGAGACTTCTCCCGAGGTTGTACTGGATGGCGCACTGGCCAGCACAACCTTGCTGATCATGGGGCTGTATGCCCCGGGCCTTGCCCTGATATGCGCGGCCACATGGATGCTATACGCCGGAATTCGTTACCTCATGTTTCCCTCACAACTGGAATACAGTACCCAGGTACTGGTTCAGGGCGCCCGGGAACGCTCCTGCTTATTGGAAACACTGCGCAATGTAGCCACCTGGAAACAACGGGCTGCGGCCGGCCAGCGCTCCGCCACCTATCTCAATCATCTCTCCCGGGAAACCAATGCCCATACCCGAATGCGCCTGTTCGGCATTCGGGCCGGTCTCATTCGCCAGGCCCTGGGCACCACGGAAAGAGTGCTGGTCTTGTGGCTGGGAGCGACCGCTGTCATTGCAGGAGAGCTCAGTGTCGGAATGCTGGTTGCCTTCCTGGCATACAAGATTCAATTCAGCACCCGGGTAGCCAACCTGGTTGACAGGGCTTTCGAACTACGCAGCCTGGGATTGCACCGGGAGCGGATCGCCGAAATTAGCGCTCACCCCGTCGAAGCAAGTGACCGGGAGCCCGCAGAGGCTGGAGAGGCGCCCTACCAGGTCGCTCTGCGCAATGTCTCGTACCGCCACAGTAGAACCGAACGCTGGTTATTCCGCGATGTGAATATCGACATACATAGCGGCCAGTGGGTGGCATTGCACGCAGCTTCAGGCATCGGCAAAACCACCCTGATAAGCATTCTTGGAGGACTGCTCGAACCCTCCGAAGGACAGCTTCTTTGCAACGGACGAGAAGTGAGAAACTGGTTGGAAAGTTATCGGCGAAGCATCGGTGCCGTGCTTCAGCAAGATGGACTACTGAGTGGAACCCTCGCCGAGAATATTTGTTTTTTCGATTCCCACCCCGATCGGCAGCGAATTGAGCGGGTGGCAAAAATTGCGGACATACACGAAGACATAGTGAGCTGGCCACTGGGGTACTTCACGCGTATCGGCGAACTGGATCATGCCCTCTCAGGTGGACAGGTTCAGCGCTTGCTCATCGCACGAGCGCTATACCACCGCCCTCGCCTGCTGTTGCTGGATGAGGCATTCAGCCAGTTAGACGTGCTGTCAGAAAACCGGATTTGCGAAGGCCTGAAAGCCACCGGCATTACCTGCCTGGTCATCACTCATCGGCAAAGCAGCCTGGCATTTGCCGACCGGATACTGACCTTGCAGGGTCAGTATCCAGCAGTCCTCAAGACGTACCGCCCACGGTGATGCCGTCCACCCGCAGGGTGGGCTGACCCACGCCTACCGGCACGCTCTGGCCTTCCTTGCCACAGACACCGATACCGGTATCCAGTTTCAGGTCATTACCCACCATTGATACCCGGGTCAGCACATCGGGACCATCCCCGATCAAGGTGGCGCCCTTCACCGGACGGGTCACCTTGCCGTTCTCGATCAGGTAGGCCTCGCTGGCGGAGAACACGAACTTGCCCGAGGTGATGTCCACCTGGCCGCCGCCGAAATTCACCGCATACAGACCCTTTTCCACCGAGGCGATGATCTCGCCCGGGTCATGGGGACCGGCCAGCATATAGGTGTTGGTCATGCGTGGCATGGGCAGGTGGGCAAAGGACTCGCGTCGGCCGTTACCCGTTGAGACAGTTCCCGAGAGACGGGCATTGTGCTTGTCCTGCATGTAACCCTTCAGGATGCCGTTTTCGATCAGCACCGTGGACTGGGTCGGCATACCCTCGTCATCCACGCTCAGGGAGCCACGTCTTTCGGCCAGGGTGCCATCATCGACCACGGTACACAGTTCCGAGGCGACCCGCTCACCCACCCGGCCGGCAAAGGCCGATGTGCCCTTGCGATTGAAATCTCCTTCCAGCCCGTGACCAATGGCCTCGTGCAACAGCACACCCGGCCAACCGGGGCCGAGCACCACGGTCATGGGACCGGCAGGCGCGGGTACGGCCTCCAGGTTCACGGTGGCCTGGCGCACTGCTTCCACGCAATATTCCATGGCCAGTTCGCGACTGAAACGGTCGTAACCAAACCGGCCGCCACCACCCGCGTAGCCCTGCTCGCGACGACCGTCCTGTTCAACGATCACCGATATGTTCAGTCTCACCAGGGGGCGTACATCGGCGCCAACGGTGCCATCACTGGCCACCACCATGATGACGTCATGAGCGCCGGAGAGCGTGGCGATAACCTGCTTCACTCGCGGGTCAAGTTTACGGGTCTGTTTATCCATCCACTCCAGCAGGGCCACCTTGTCTTCATCAGCAAGGCTCGGGATCGGGTCCATGGGGCGATAGAGCTGCTTGCCGGCGGGTTTCTTCCATGCCTGCACCGAACCGGCCTGGCCCTGCCGCGCAATTGCCCGCGCCGCAGTCGAGGCTTTCTCCAGGGACGGCAGGACGATCTCGTCAGAGTAGGCAAAACCGGTCTTCTCGCCGCTCATGGCGCGCACGCCGACACCCTGCTCAATGCTATGACTGCCGTCCTTGACGATGCCATCCTCGAGGGTCCATGACTCGTTCCGGCTCACCTGGAAATACAGGTCCGCGTTATCCACCGCATGACCCATGATGGTTCCCAACACCTTGCTCAAGTGCTGCTCTTCGATACCCGCCGGGGCGAGAAGCCGCTCGGTGGCAATTGCAAAATTCTCGGCTGTCATGAATTCCCTACGATTCCTTTATGTCCTGATCTTGAACTTTCTGTGCCCCAGGCTGGGGAACTTGGCCCTGACTTCCAGTTGTGCTTCCCGGTCCAGGTCCACAAGCAGCGCCCCAACGCCTGCGGCGCGCCTGGCCATGACCTTGCCCCAGGGATCCACCACCATGGAGTCACCCCAGGTGTCCCGACCACCCACGTGCTTGCCCGACTGGGCCGGCGCCAGGACAAAGGCCTGGTTTTCAATCGCCCGGGCACGCAACAGTACTTCCCAGTGAGCACGTCCGGTGGGTACGGTAAAGGCCGAGGGTACGCTGAACAGTTCCGCTCCCTGGTCCACCAGCGCCCGGTACAGTTCCGGAAAGCGCACATCGTAACAGACTGAAAGGCCCAGGCGGCCGGCAGGCGTCTCCACCACGAGCAACTCCTCGCCGGCCCGGGTGGCCTTGCTCTCCCGGTACCGCCGAGCGCCCTCGCTGCCGCTTACCGACACATCGAACAGGTGAATCTTGTCGTAGCGAGCCACTCGCTGGCCCTGGTCATCAAATACCAGGCAACTCGCGCTGGGAAGACCCTCGTCCTGCCTCAGGGGAAGCGTGCCGGCCACTATCCACATGCCAAGAGCGCGGGACTGCTCGACCAGCCATTGCTGAACCGGGCCGTCGCCATCGTTCTCGGCCACCTCTATCCGGTCCTGTTCCTTATAGCCCATGAACGAGAAGTTCTCGGGCAGGAAACCCATGACCGCGCCACGCTCCCGGGCTTCGCGCAGTAGCCCCAGGGCATCGCGCAAGTTTTCTTGCACATCCGGGGTAGAACACATCTGGAGAACAGCGACGCGGGTCATAACGTGCCATCTTTTTTATCGGGTTCAGGCGTCTGCCGGTCAGCCTGTTCAGGCTCATCGGCCAGGGCCTCTTCATCCAACTCCATCAGCAAACCGGTTTCATCCAGCGCCGGGGCTGCAGTCTCGGCCTGGCCCCTGGGGGCTGGCTCGGGCTGGGTGGGAGCCGGAGGACTGGTAAACTCCAGGCGCTCCACATCAGGGTTATCCCAGCTTCCGCTAACCTTGTAGCGGGCCCGGGTCATTCCCTGCAAAGGCGTCTTGAACACTTCAGAGAAAATCAGCAAGGCGGCACCCAGGGTGGGACCCCCTGCCAGGGCACCAGCCAGGGGCAAGGTGGAACCAATATTCGCATGCACCACCGCAACCTGGTCATAGGTGCGATCCACCAGCCCGGTACGACCCGAGACAGCAATGCCCACTGACGGTCCCTTCATCACCAGGTTAGTGGTGTAGGCATTGCCATCGACCAGGTTGAAATCACCGGATATCCGGTCAAATGCGAGACCTTCATCAAACACGTCACGAAAATCCAGTGTCAGCCTGCGGGGCAGCATGGCAACACTGAGCAGGCCAAGAGCACGCCCTGCTCCCGGGTCAATTTCCGCCACGCTGCCATCATCCAGTTGCAAGTGAACCTGGCCCGAGAGACTGGACCTGAAATTACCATCGGGCCCACCGCGCCAATACACGTCGACCTCTGCATTGGCACGTTCACCGCTGATCATTTCACCCAGGCCAAGGGACTTGAACGTCTCCAGAATATTTGAACTGCGCAGCTCAAGCTTCAGCCCTGTCATCTGGCCATCCTCGGTCACCAGCCAGCTACCTGCACCCTCCCCGCTAAACGATGGATGGGTGGTCCTGATCACGCCCAGGTCAAGACCCATAGGCACCCTGGAGGCTATCGCCTCCAGGGACCCAAAATACATTTCGCCAATAGCAAAATTCTTTACCCGAATTTCATAGGGACGAAGTGTTCTTGGGTCGGTCCCATTCAGCCTTCCCTCTTCGGCCTCTTTTTCGGCCCCTTCCCCGGCCTCGGAACCCATTAGAATCATGCGCTCCATATCAACCCGGGTGGGCAGCGCACCGGCCTCGTCCTGGGGCACCGTTACCTGGCCAATAATGTTCTCGCTGTCGATGATGGCCACCCATTCATCGTTCGCGTTACGAAGCTGCAGGGTGGACGCCCCCAGGTCCTGGGCCAGGGCCTTGAACTGATCCACCTGGAGATCCGCACGTTTTAGAATATCGCTTAGACCCGGAGCATCCGGATTACGACTGCCTCCACTATCCAGGGCCAGCCACTCATCAAGCTGCAAGGTTGCGGTCCGGCCACTGATACCCAGGCCGGGTTCGCCACTGCGATCGGGTACCTTGCCGCCCAGGGCGATGTCACCAAATGCCAGGCTAAAGTCATCGTTCTCGCGGCTGAAATCCAGATAGGCGCGAACGTCATCGCCCAGGGCTAATTCCAGGCTTCGCTGATCTTGACTACGCAGGGTGTAAAGAACCTCCAGCATGCGCACGTCTTCGGCGTTCTTGAACATGGGCCGTGGCAGACTCAAACCCATACCCCCGAGTACAGAACGAGCCGAGACGGTCACCGGCTGGTCGCTGTCTGCGGAGGGAAAACGTGCCACCGCAAACCAGTCGGTCTTGCCGCTAACCCAGGGTTTGATGATGGGGAAAAACTCCTCCATCAGTTCCTCAGCATTCGACCAACCCCGCAGCAACATCAATGTCGCCTTCACCTGATCGGAGGACGGATCGGGGCTTACATCTACCCTGACCGGTTTGCCCAGGTAGATTGCGTCAACGCCCTGGCCGCTCAAGTCGCCTTCTTTGAGCAGCAGCCGACCATTCACTTCTTCGAGTCCCTTGTTCAATCCAACGGGGCGCACCGCAACGTCCAACAGCTGCATATCCAGCGTCAGCTTATTGTTGCCAATCTCTTTCAGGGGTAGATACAACTCCAGGCCCACCCTGGCCTGACCGCTGGTCTCAAGACCGTTAATCGCCCCGATATAGCGCTCACCCGGGGGAATCGCAGCAAGATAATCCAGCCCCGCATTAACCGTTCCCTCGGTCTGCCCCCAGACTGTCAGCTCGGCCTCAGCAAGAACCGGAATCTCAGCCCGGGCCTTGACGATGTGATTTCCCGCCATGTTGCCATCGAGCACATCAACGCTGATTCCCGGGCCCTCGAATACAACATGGGTATTCAAGTCGCGAATTGCTGGCCAACCTTCCATGTAATCCAGGACCAGTTCATTAAGCAAAAAATCTACCGTAAAACGTCCTTCGCCATTTTTGAACGGAAACTTGTCCAGCGGACCCTTCAATACCATTCGCCCCTCGGGGATTAGACCGCTGACAACGCTTCGATCCAGCCACTCCCGGGCTTTGGGTGAAAACTTAACTACCGGCAAATACGCCGTCTTGTTAGCCACGTTGCCGTCTTTGATCTGGGTTTCCAGATCTATCACCGGGGTTGTGCCATCAGCGGGTAGATCCAGGCTCAGGGCGCTGTAGGTATAGATGTCCTGATTGGCCAGCACCACATCAGCGCCACGAATCTTCAAGCCACTTGGACTGCGCTGCCAGCTCAGCTTCCCGATGGCCTGGTCAAAAATCAGCGGGCTTTCAAAGACCTTGGGGAAATCCACGGCCAGGCCTGCCGAAGACAATTCAACCTCGCCACCGTCCTCGTTAGCTTTTACCGCGCCGGAAAGTCTCTGCACTCCCGGCAGCTTGTCGAGCGCATTGAACCCGGCTCCAGAGAGCTTGGCACGCAATGAATAACTGGCATTTCCATCCGCCTCGCTGGCGAACTGCAAATTCAAATCGCTGACCACGCCTTTTGCATTCAGGTCCATTAGCCGGTTACGAATTGCCTCATCAGGCACCCATGGCAAGAAGGGCGTGAGGTCATCCAGGTGAATCCGGTCTGCGGTCATATACAGCAAACGGTCATCACCGTTTTTGCGCGCCACCTCAAGGCGGATGGCATCTGAATTCCAGGCACGGCCATCCCTTTCTACATTCAGGTCCAGGAGTTTGAACTGCCAGTCATCAGGCTTTTTAAGCCACTCCAGTTTCCCCCCCAGCCGCTGGAACGTCCCTCCCGGGACAGCATTCGATTCAGATAGAACCAGTTCATGCAGATCCAGATCGACAATGGCGTTCTCCAGGCCCTCGGCCCCCAACGACCCCCACAAAGTAATGTCTCCGGTGCCTCCGGCGGGGGCGCCAATCGTGTCGGGAAGAACACGCCTCCATCCTGCAAGATCAAGCTCACGGGCCTGGATCAGCAACTGCCAGTTCTGTTTCCCCGGACCCGCGTCCAGATTTTCTGTATTGGCAGTGATTCGCAGTGACCTGCCGAGATTCTCGGGCAAATTAATATTTACCCCCAGGCTAAGTTGGCTATAGGTCTTGTCCACATCCAGGGTTGCCTGCTGAAACTCCAGCGGCTCGCCGGGTCGCTTTGCACTGCTGAGTCGAATGGTTGCATCGCGAATTTCATATCGCCCATTGGGCATCGGCGGCGCCTTGCCGTTGCCGGCCTGGTCGGCATCCGCCGGCTCCGCAGGAAGGATACGATTGAGCACGTAAAAACGACCGTCTTCGAGCTGCTCCACCTCCAGGACAATCCCTTCAATGCGCACACTGGATACCGCCAACTCCTGCTCAAGCAGCAAGTCCATCATGCTGATCACCACCGAGATGGAATCCGCATCAACCACCGGGGTAACCCCATCAGGAGCCAGCACCACGGTATCCCTGAATACGATCAGCGGACCTGCCAGGGACAAGCGCGCATCAATATTGCCAATTCTCAGGGGTCGCCCGATCGCTTGTGTTGCCCAGGCCTCTATCTGGGCCTGGTACTCGGGCAACTGGGGAAGGAACAGCCGAAACGAACCCACCGCCATGGCAAGAACGATCACCAGTCCCGCGACAATAGCCGCCGTCCATCGCCAGATTCTTCTGAAGACGCTAGACATTGGTCACGGGTGCCTCAACGAGGTCTGACCGGTTGCTGTTAGGTGGGAACCACATCAAATTGTTCCTGGCTGTACAAGGCCTCAGCCTGTAGTCGTATTGGAGACCCTGTAATGCTTTCAAGTTCCGCTACACCGAAGGATTCATCATCCAGCAGGGTCTCAATCACCTCGGGATGTGCCAATACCAGTATCTTCTGGAAATCGAATTGACTGGTATGTCTCAATATTTCCCTGAAAATTTCCTGGCACACCGTTTCTGAAGTCTTGACCCTTCCCCTACCCTCGCAAGTCGGGCAAGGCTCGCAAAGCATATTCTCCAGGCTCTCCCGGGTACGTTTACGGGTCATCTCCACCAGTCCAAGACTGGATACCTCGCAGACCTTGGTCCGGGCGTTATCCGCTTCCAGGCTGCGTTGCAACGCTTCCAGCACCCGACTCCTGTGGCCCTCGTCTTCCATGTCAATGAAATCGAGGATGATAATGCCCCCCAGGTTACGCAGCTTCAGTTGCCTTGCTATGGTGACGGCCGCCTCCAGGTTGGTCTTGAAAATCGTTTCTTCCAGGTTACTGTGACCGACAAAACCACCGGTATTTACATCGATGGTAGTCATGGCCTCGGTCTGATCAATAATCAGGTAACCCCCGGACTTGAGCACAACCTTTCTGTCCAGTGCTTTCTGGATTTCATCTTCCACGGCATGCAGATCAAACACCGGACGATCTCCTGCATACAGCTCCAGCTTCGGCAGCATTTCAGGAATGAACATTCGGGAAAACTCTCGCATTCTTTCGAAGACATTCTCCGAGTCAACCAGCACCCGGGAGATTTCCTGACCGGTCACGTCCCGCAGCATCCGCAATGGCAATTCCAGGTCTGCATGCACCAATTTTCCTACCTTGGTACGCAGCGCCTTCTCCCTGATGACATCCCATAGCTTCTGAAGAAAAACCATGTCGGCCCGCAACTCATCGAAGCCCGCACCCTCGGCTGCAGTGCGCACGATAAATCCGCCCCGGGAATTTTCATCAATAAACCCTTGCACCAGTTCGCGCAGGCGCTGGCGTTCATCCGGGTCTTCGATGCGAGTTGATACGCCAACCCCGCTACCCTTGGGCAAGTACACAAGGAAGCGGGACGGCAGGGTGATATAGGTGCTTAATCGTGCTCCCTTGGTGCCCAGCGGATCCTTGACGACCTGCACGAGAATGTCACTGCCTTCATTTACCAGGTCATCAATATTCCCCGGAGGCAGGTCCTGCAAATCATTGCCCACAGCAACTTTCTGGTGAATATCCCTGGCATGTAAAAAGGCGGTGCGCTGCAGACCGATTTCGATAAATGCGGCCTGCATTCCTGGAAGGACGCGGCTGACTTTTCCCTTGTAGATGTTGCTGGTCAAGCCTCGTCGACTTGCCCGCTCAATATAAACCTCTTGCAGCACGCCACTGTCCAGGACTGCGGCGCGTGATTCCCGCTGGTTCACATTGATGAGAATTTCCCTGTTCATGGTTGCGTCACTATAGAGGCCAGCCCGGACTCCGACAGCAGCTGGGCTGTCTCGAATAAAGGCAGACCCATTACGCCGGAATAACTACCCTGCAAGTGTTTCACAAAAACCGCACCCATACCCTGAATACCGTAAGCACCCGCCTTGTCCGCCGGTTCACCGGTATTCCAGTATGCCTCGGCCTCCCCAGGGCTGAACGCCTTGAATTCAACTTTGCTCTCGCTGACGGCGACCCGATTCGTTCCCTCTACATACAAGGCCACGGCGGTCAGGACACGGTGCTCGCGTCCCGACAATTTGGCCAACATGGCCAGCGCGTCATCTCGATCACGAGGCTTTCCGAAAATCTCATCACCCAGCACCACCGCCGTATCCGCTGCCAGCACCGCGGAGCCGGCGGGCACCAGGTGTTCACCGGCAAACTCGGCTTTCTCTTTTGCGATGCGCACGACGTAGTCTTCCGGCAGTTCTCCGGACAGGGGGGTCTCATCCAGGTCAGGAACCAGGGTTGAGAATCGAACGCCGATTTGTGCCAGCAGCTCCGCGCGCCTGGGAGAGGCGGATGCAAGGTAGATAAAGTCTTGATTCATATATGGAAGTGTCATCTTTTCCGGCTCTTCCCGCAAGCCACACGAAGATCGGCTAGTGGGTGACCGTGGCAACGACTGTCGGCACTTTCAAGCCCGGTGATAGGGATGCCCCTTCATTACCGACCAGGCCCGATATAGCTGCTCGGCCAGCAGTACACGGACCAGACCATGGGGCAGGGTAAGCCGGGACAAGGACCAACTCATGTCAGCCCGCTCAATACACAGCGGTGCCAATCCATCCGGTCCGCCAACCAACAGGCATACGTCACGGCCATCGCCCATCCAGCTTTCAAGATGCCCGGCCAGCGCCTCGGTGGTAAACGACTTTCCGTTCACTTCCAGGGCCACCACCCAGTCACCAGGCTTTATGGCGGCGAGCATTCGCTCGCCCTCTGCCTCGATGGCTCTTTCCACCGGTATACCCCGGGCACGTTTGCCCAGCGGAATTTCCAACAATTCGAGCTTGCACTCACGGGGCATGCGCTGGGCGTACTCGGCGAATCCCTGCTGTATCCACGCAGGCATTTTTTGCCCAGGAGATAGCAGGCGCAAGCGCATGTCAGTCAGTACCGCTGGCCTTCTCGCGGCGCTCGGCCGCGACATCCCATAACTTTTCAAGGTTATAGAAATCGCGTACCCGGGGCTGCATGACATGCACAAGAACGTCATACAAATCCACCAGGATCCACTCTCCACCCTCGGCGCCTTCCACACCCAGGGGACGCAATCCGGACTCCTTGGACGCCTCGACCACGCGGTTCGCCAAGGCCTTGCAATGGCGATCCGAGGTTCCGCTCGCAAGCACCATGTAGTCGGCAATACTCGTCAACCCCCGGACATCTATAACTTTGATATCATTACCTTTTCCATCTTCCAGGGCGGTTACTGCCAGGGCCTGCAATGTCTTGCTATCCATCAACGGTTTGTATCCTCTGTTGTGCTGCGGTCTGAATAACAGCCGCTTCGCTTGATAATTTCAACTGTCTCGTCGGGCATCAGAAAACGCGGTTCCTGTCCTGCCGACACCATCTGCCGTATTGCCGTGCTGGAAATCTCCAACTGGGTCACGGCATGTATATAAATCCGTCCTGAGGCTGCTTCATGCAGGTCTTTCACCCTGGCAGTTTGCCGCTGCTCCAGCACCGCCTCCAATTCGCCCATATCCGGTGCAGTCCAGCCAGGTCGCCTCGCCACCACAACGTGGGCAAGCTCGAAAATCTCCCGCCAGCGAGACCAGCTAGGAAACCCCAGGAAAGCGTCCATCCCCACGATCAGACACAGGGAACGACCCGGCAAGTCCTGGCGAAGGTCACCCAAGGTATCCACCGAATACGACGGGCCGTCACGGTGCAGTTCCCTATCGTCCACTACCAACCCGGGGTGACCGGCTACCGCTGCACGAACCATTTCAAGACGCGTCTCAGCGGATGCAACCGGCATACCCCGATGGGGCGGCAGTCCGCAAGGCAGGTAACGCACCTCTTCCAGGGCGAGTAATTGCAGCAATTCGTAGCCGGTACGCAGGTGGCCAAAGTGAATCGGATCGAAGGTGCCACCGAACACACCAATAGGAGCCTGTTGTCGCTCCATCACGGGTTCCGGGGTGGTTTTACTGTGACGTTGATCGAAAATCTCAACCTGCGGCCTTCAATCTTAGATTGGTACCCGCCAATTTTGCCACGATAAGGGTCAGTTCGTCCCAAATTGCGCCGCTTGCCTGGCCCTTCACCACTCGATCTGCCCGTGCCAGTTGCAGTTGCAGGGCATGAATCGACCCCGATGAATGCCGCTGCAAGGCCGCGGAAACCAGCGGTTTGCGCCTTGCCCAGACTTTGCCGAGGACTTGCCCGGGAGCGTCGCCATGGCCTATTTGCCACGCCAGGGGCGAGAGAGTGCGCGCCTCGCGACTCAGGGCCCAGCAAATCAGGATCGGTTCCACGCCCTCCTGACGAAGGCCTTGAAGAATTCTCAGTGCACGGCCGGCGTCGCCCAGCAAGGCGGCATCCACCAGGTCAAAAATATCGAACCGGGAGCTGTCTGATACCGCTTCCTGAATCATGTCGGCATCAAGTTTCCCGCTACCGTGCAGCAATACCAGCTTGTCGATCTCCTGCTGGGCAGCCATCAGGTTACCTTCAACACGGGTGGCCAGTAGCCGGACCGCCTCCTCATCCGCCTGCAGTCCACTGGCCCGCAGGCGCTGCTTGATCCAGCCCGGCATCTGCGACTCTTCCACCGGCCAGATTTGAACCACCATGCCAGCGGCGTCGATGGCCTTGGCCCAACTTGCACCCAGGCTGCGCTTGTCCAACTGGGGGGCAACAACAAGCAGCAGGGTATCCGGATCGGCATGCTCAATCAGTTGAATGATCGCTTTCGCGCCCTTGTCGCCAGGCTTGCCGGTAGGCAGTCGCAACTCGACGATTCGCCGAGTTGCAAACAATGACAGATTGCTGCCGGAGGCAAGCAAGCCATCCCAGTCAAAGCCGCGCTCGGCCACATGCAGGTCACGCTCATCGAAACCCTGGGCACGGGCAGCTCCACGAATGGCATCGCAGACCTCTCCCACCAGCAGGGGCTCGTCGCCACTGACCAGGTAGACCCCGGCCAGGCCGCTCTTGAGCTTTTGTGCCAGTGCATTGGCCGGTACTTTCACTAGCTGGCATTCCTCTTGCGCATCAGACCAACAATCACAGCCACGACGGCCATTGACCAGACGACCACCGGACCGGTGGGAAGATCCATCAGGGCTGATAACAGCATACCCAGGATATATCCGGCGAGCCCGACGGCGTAGGCCGCCCACAAGCCCTTGCCGCCCAGGTTACGGGTCGGCAGAGCCGGAATAATCAGGCTGGAAAACACCAGGTAGATCCCTACCAGCTGAACCGAAACCGTGATACTCAGTGAGAACAGTATATAGAACCCGATCCGCTGAATTTTGTGGCGCAGGAAAAACCATGAAACCAGCACCACGATTGACATCACGGCAGCCGGACCCAGGGCGGCCATATCCACCCATAGAATCTGGCCGACAAGCAAGTCCTTGAGTTCATCGCCACCACGAGGATTGTTGGCAAGCAGCACCATACTTGCGGTTGCCGCCAGGATAAACATCACTCCAATAATGGCTTCCTGCACATCCTTGAGGTTGCGCTCCACCCAGGTCAGGAAGATGGCGCCGGCAATAGCCGCACTGAAAGCCGCGGCCTGGGCTGGATAACCATGAACTTCCCAGCCCAGGGTGCTGGCGAGGATAACCCCCAGGCCGGCCAACTGGGCAACGGCCAGGTCAATAAAAATAATGCCCCGCTTGAGGACTTCCCTGCCCAGGGGCACGTGGGTGGACAACACCAGGACGCCCGCCAACAAGGCCGGACCAAGAATGCTGATATCCATTGCATTCCAGTTCATTTGGCCGCCCCTTCAAGAGTGCTCACCAGTATCTCGAACATGCTGAACAAGTCAGTTACCCGGGGAGTGCTGCCCACGGTGTGGGGTAGCAACAAAACAGGAATGCCTGTGCGTTCGGAAAGCCATTCAGAGGGACGAGAATCCTGGTAGGAAGCATGCACGATACCCAGTATTTCCTGACCCTTGAGCCTGGCCAGCAACTCCGACAAATAACTGCTGCTGGGTGGCACCCCGGGCTTGGGCTCCAGGGCCCCCGCCTCGACCAGCCCAGCCCAGGTAAACAGGTATACCCAACTGCGGTGATAGGTCACCAGCCTGGCGCCCCGAAAAGGCTGTAACCGGGTTGCCCAGTCCTCGACCGCCGTATCCCATCGCCCCTTGAAATCTGCGTAACGTGCAGCATAAGCATCAGCATTGGCTGCATCCAGAACTTGCAGGCGCTTGACCAACTCTGCGGCAACCAGACCAATATTTCGCGGATCCATCTGGATATGGGGATTGCCAAATGGATGAATATCTCCGGCCGCCCTGTCCAGCACCTCCGGCTTTTCCAACAGGCTGACGAAGTCCGATGCCGCAAGAAAACCAGGCTGCCCAGGCAGCACATTCCGGTTGTTCGCCTTGCGCAACAACAATGGCAACCAGCTGGCTTCCAGGTCGGCGCCGGTGCAAATCACCAGGTCAGCGCTTCTCACCCGGGCAATCAGGCTGGGCCTGGCCTGGATGTAATGCACGTCCTGCAAACCCGTGGTGGCACTTTCCACCTCTACCCGGTCACCACCGAGTTCTCTTGCCAGATCAGCCCATTCGGCTTCGCAGGTAAACACATTCAACCCGGCATGAACCAGTCCGGGACTGGCAAGCATCGCAAATATCAAAACTACCAAATTCTTCATGATGCAGGCCTCAGAACTGGTGGGCGCCGTGGGCTCCGATGCTCATGATGTACTGAATCATGACCTGGCTGTCGCTTGTTTGACCGTTGTCCAGGTTCGCAACCTGGAAACGCAGCCGGCTGAATTCACTGCGGGAGTAATCAAGCATGGCGGTTACGCGACTCGGGGAACCCGCGGTTTCCAGCAAGCCCTCCAGCGGCGGTAACAGGGGTGCGTTATCGGCGCTGACGCGGTCATAGCGAAGTCCCACTCGCCAACTGGGTCGAAACTGATAGGTTCCCTGGATGTAAAAACCGTCCTGGGAAATATCGTAGGGACTGGTGCCATTAAAATTGTCACCGGCCATATCCAGCAAGCCATCCTCCTGGCGAACCAGGTATTCGGCCTGCACAACCAGGTTGCGCTGGCGAGGGTTACCGTTCTCTGCCCACTTCCACACCGCGTCCACGATGGCTACCGAACTGTCCCCGGTGAACGCTCCCAGGTCTGAACCCGAAGCTACAGCAGGCTGGTACTCCCGCTCTACCACCTTGCCCGACAGGTAAGACAAGCCCAGACGCCAGCTCTGGCTATCACCCAGGTCTCCCCCCAGGCGCGCGAAGGCGGTCCATGCACCCGTGCCACTGCTACCTGCACCGGATGCGGGATAACTTTCACCCCGCAACACCTCGGCACCCATTTCCAGCATCAAGTCTGTGGGCGCCAGCCAGCGAAGCTGAACACCGGTATCCGAAAAATTCCCACCCAGCATGACTGAATAGGGCAAAGGCGCATCAACGAAGTCCCAGGAATGAGGGTGACGAGAATTCTGGTAGCCGATTTCCGAATACATCGCACCGGCTTTTACTCCCAATCCACCAGGCAGCGACAAGGTCTCTATCCAGGCTTCCTCCAGTTCCACCTCGGTGCTGCCCTCGTCCTGGTGCAGCGCCACTGTCATGAATCCGTAAAAAAGGTCATCCACGTTGGCGCTCAAGACAAACTCGCTTTCCCCCAGGGACAAGCCCTCCGGTGGCGGTGAGACCTCCTCATCCAGGGGGAAACCCGCAAAATCATAGCCGGAGAAATCGCCAGAATAAGCGGCAAACTTACCGTCCAGAATCAGGCTCATCGCCGGATTGAAGGCATTACTGGACATCTGCGCCTGGCCAACCGAGGGGTTGCCAGGACCGGCGAGGCCCAGGGCAATAAGAAAAATCAAGGTGTATCGTTTCATAAGAAAAAGTTCCACAGTCCATTCACTTCGCGTGTTCAACATGAACTACGCATGACCTGGCAAGACTCCCGGCGGGTGCAACCGCCCCCGTGGAGTCATGGCATCAGGCAGGAGGGCCGCGAGACTCCGGAACCAGGGAAATTGCGATGGGCAACTTGTGAACAGCGGGAAACACCAGGGCTATCCACACCCTGGGCAGGGGGGCCAGCTGCGGCGATTGGATCGGGGCGGA
>Ga0316195_10000312_pt1 | contig 18444 bp, 17 predicted proteins | sample Phised1_MG_FD_204937 | JGI IMG/M metagenome (GOLD analysis project Ga0316195, IMG submission 204937) | Coastal sediment microbial communities from Maine, United States - Phippsburg sediment 1 | ecosystem: Environmental > Aquatic > Marine > Coastal > Sediment | place: USA: Maine | collected...
GGCCGGTCCGGCCACCGGGGGCGCGGATCGCGCCATGGGAGCTAAGCTATCATGGTATTTCGATGTCTTACAACCCTTATATAAGACATGGGACATTAGAACTGTCGCAAACCTGCAACGGTGCAGTGCAACATCGGGACGGGCCGGCCTGGCGCGCCGTGCAGGAGGGTTTCAGCGCGGCGCGCGCGGGGCCCTGGAGCCGCCGGCGGGGGGAAGCTCGCCCGTGTGGCGGACCGCCGGGCCGAGCGGTATCTCGACCCCGTGCCTGGCGAAAACCGCGGTTTCCTGCAATCCAAGCTGGAGCCTGTGGACGCGTCCGCCCTCGAACTCGCCGCCGTCCGGGAAGCGCCGCCAGCGACCGGTGGGGAGGTAGACCTCGACCGCGCCGCCGGGCCGGATGCAAGGCGCGACCAGCAGGTCGTCGCCGAAGAAGAACTGGTTGTCGAACGCCCAGGCCGCGCGTTCTGCAGGACAGGCCAGGGCCATCGCGCGCTGGACCGGCAGGCCGGTCTCCTGCGACTGGACCATGGCGTGCTCGAGATAGGGCAGCAGGCGATAACGAAGGCTGAGGGCCGCGTTGACCGCGGCCTCCGCCTCGGCACCGTAGGACCACGGTTCGCGCGGCCCGATGCCGTGCAGGCGCATGTGGGCGGAGTAGACCGCCGCCTGGGCCCAGCGGACGTAGAGTTCGGCGTCCCGGCTGTCGCCATAGAAGCCGCCGACGTCGGTGGCGTAGTAGGGCCCGCCGGTCATGCCCCAGGACAGGCCGCCGCGCAGGTTGGCCGCCAGCCCACCCCAGTCGGCTTGCGGGTCGCCGCCCCACTGGGAGGGGTAGCGTTGGGATCCCGACCAGGCGGCGCGGCTGAACAGGAAGGCGCCCGCGGGCGCGTAGCGCTCGGCCGCCTCGTAGACGCAGCGGTTGTACAGCAGCGCATAGGCGTTGTGCAGTTCACTGCCGCTCGAGCCGTCGCTCGCGACCATGTGCTCGTCGACCTGCTCGCCGAAGTCGGCCTTGATCATGTCGACGCCCGCCTCGAACAGTTCGCGGTGCCGGTCCCGCCAGTACGCGTAGGCCTCCGGGTGGGTGAAGTCCAGCAGCCCCGACTCGGGCAACTGCGTGAGGACGGCACCGAAGGGCTCAGGGTCCCAGCGGTAGCGATAGGCCTCGCCGCTGCGCCGGTCGCGCAATAGCCAACCCCGTTCCGCGAGCAGCGCGAACAGCGGATTCTTCACCGAAACCAGCGGGTACTCCCACACGCAGATGCGAAACCCGAGCCGCTTCAGTTCCGCGATCACCGGCGCAGGGTCAGGGTAGCGCTTCGGGCACCACTCGAAGGCAAAGCGGGTGTCGGTGTCCTGCCAGGCGCGGCCGTCGAAGGTGATCGTGTCGCAGGGCATGTTGCGGGCGCGGACTTCGCGCGCGACGGCAAGAATCTCGTCCGCGTCCCGGTAATACGCCTTGGACAGGATCACACCCAGGCTCCAGCGCGGCGGTAGCGGTGCGCGACCGGTCAGCGCGGTGTACTGGCGCAGCTGGGCGGCACCGTCGCCGCCATCGAACAGGAACAGGTCCAGGGAGGCCGAGTCGACAAACAGCCCATAGGCGCGCTGGGACCAGGGCGCGTAGCCGACGCCGTGGGTCACGGCGGCGGTGGTGTGGATAAACGCACCCCAGCCGTCGGGGCTCCAGGCGAACGGCGCGTTCTTGTAGCTGGCTTCGGCGTTGACGCCCAATGCGTCCTGGTTGAACGAACGAATCAGCTGGCCGCGCCGGTCCAGGCGGCCCCATTTCTCGCCGAGTCCGTACACGGCGCTGTCCTCGCCAAGCTCGAGGCTGACGAACCAGCCGCCGGCGACCTGCGCGAAAGGTGGCAGGCGGAAACGCCGCACGAAATGGGCGTCGCCCGGCGAGGACTGGACGACCCGCTTGCCGCGAAGAAGCCTGAACGACAGCGGCTCGTGGCCAAGTTCCAGGGACAAGCCGCCCGCGGAGATGACCGTCGCAGCCTCCCCGGAGGTCACGGTGGGCGCCAGCGTGGCCGGCGCGTTCGCCAGGATGCCGTAGTCCCTGCCCGCGGGCCCCAGGCGCAGCCGCGCACCGAACTCGTGCAAGGTTATGGTCATTGTGCCGGCGGACGTCGCAAGCGACACGTCGCCCGAGGTATCGACCCTGACCGTGCCGGTGACGCGCACGGCAGGTATCCGGCCCCAGTTCGGCGCTTCGACTTCGAAGGTGGCCACGGTCAGGTCAACTCGAGCACCGGGATGCCCCAGCGTGCCGCAATCGCGGCCAGCGCCGGGCGGTGTTCGCCGTAGGCCAGTGCGAAGTGATGCTCCAGCCCCTCCTGCATGATCTCTTCGTGCACCTCGGCGGCAGGGCGGTCGAAACGGATCGTGCCGGAGCAGCCGGTAAAGGCCATGGGTGCGCGAATGACCTCCGCGCCGGCGATCACCAGCTTGACCTCGTTGCGGGCCCGGGAGAGCCGGGCCAGCGTGATGCGGCCCGGCTTGATCGGGAACTGGTGCAGCAGGGGCATGCGGCGGTTGGTGTGGATGGTCGCCTCGGCCGGCACGTCGGGGTCACGCATCGACAGCGGCGCGAGGCCGCAATGCCAGATGACGGCCGTGTCGTCGGCCGGCGTGATGTCCACCAGGTCGGCCATCCATGCAGGCTCGTTCGCCAGCTCCTGCAGCAGCAGCTGCGTGATCGAGCCGTTGACGTCCGCCTCGCAGGCGGAGGGCACGCGCCGCTCGTTCATCATCGCCATCGGGCCGCAGGCCGCGCAGCCGTACTCGGTAAACATCTCGGGCCAGCAGCGCACCGCGAGGCCCTTCGCGCCGCTGTCCCGGCCCAGGTCCTCGAGTGCGCAGAATACGCGGAAGGAGCGGTCGAGCTGCCCGGGATCGACCTCGTCGAGGCCGCGCAGCCCGGCGGCGGCTGCGGCGTGCACCTCGGCAACCCTCCCGGCGTCGGCGGCGCGCGCCCTGTCAAACAGTTCCGAGAGCGGAACCGTGTTCACGCGCATGCCGGCGAGCTTGTCGAGCAGCGGCTCGTCGTATTCGCAGGTATCGAAGCCGTCGGGGTGCTTGCCGATGACGGTGATCGTGCCGCCGGCGAGCGCGGCCAGCGCCCGGTCCGCACCGTGCGCGGCCGCGGCATCGACGGTCGCGGCTGCGGAATGCGCCCGCGTGGCGGTTCTCCATGAGCGCTGCGTGAGACCGAGCAGCCTGTCCTCCAGCCCCGGCTCTCCGGGCGTCGCGTAGAGCCAGCCGTAGCTGAGGCCGGCGCGGCCCAGCGCATGCGCAGCAAGGTTCAGGCCGCAGTAGGCGTTGAGCCTGAGCCGGCCGCCGGCACGCGGTTCGGGCAACGCCCAGACTGCGAGCGGAGCCTCGGCCTGGCGCGCGATGTCGACCGTCATGCTGGCGTCGGTAAAGGTGACTTGCAGGATGAGCAGCAGGTCGACCGGTCCGGCCGCAGCGATGTCGCCCATGGCGCGTTCCGCGGCAGCCCTGTCGAAGAGCAGCTCGCGCGGGCCGACGGTCTCGATGCCCGCGGCCTCGAGCGCCGCGAAGGCGCGATTCTTCATGTCCTCCGCGAAAGGCACGTCGAAGGTCGGTCGGGCCAGCGCGGCGACGCCATATCTCAGTCCCATGTCAGTCTCCAAATCCGGGGTAGGCGTGCCGGAAGCCGGCATCGGCAGGCTGCACGCGGGCGCCGTTCTCGCCGTAGCATTCGTGGCCATGCCACGGGCGGGCCTGGGCGTCGGTCAGCTCGTTGAGCCCACGCATGTACCCGACCGCTTCGCCGCGCAGGCCTGACTGGATGGCGTTCCAGTCGGGGAAGTCCTGGAAGGCCTTGAGCCAGATGGCCCGGCCGGCAAGGTAGCCGCAGGCGCCGGCGCGATAGGCGTAGGTGAGGATGCGCTGGAATTCGCTCATTCCAGCACCGGCCGAGAGCATGACCCAGGGCCGGCCGGCGGCGCGCCCGAGTTCGTCGAACCAGCGCTGTGCCTCATCCGAACCCGCCGAGCCGGGCGCGGGCACTTCGTCCGCGGCGATCGGGCTCTCGAGCTTGAACAGGTCCACGCCGAATCGCGGGGCCGCGAACGCGGCGACACTCTCGATGACCAGTTCCGGCCGCTTGGTCTTCATCTCGACGTAGTCGCGCGTCTGCTCGGCATCGCGCGCGAGCGGGTAGACGAGCAGTTCGAAGACGAACGGGATGTCGTAGCGGGCGCAGGCATCGCCGATCCGCGCGGTGAAGTCCTGCTGGGCGCGACAGATCGCCGGATCGGCATCCGGCCGGTACCAGGTCAGGACCTTGACCGCATCGCCGCCCGCCCGCTTGATCTTCTCGACCGACCAGTCGTCGATCTCCGCGGACAGCCGGCCGCCGGGCGTCTCGCGGAAGACCGAGTCCTCGAGCGTCAGGATCATGCCGATCGCCGCGTTCAGCATGGTCACGCCCCGGGGGTAGGCAAAGTGCGGATCGAGCAGCATGGCCGAGGACTCGCCCTGCAGCTCGCGGATCAGCATTTCCTTGAAGCCAGCCACGTCCTCCCACGGCGCCTCAGGCGTCCGGCGTCGCTCGCTGATCAGCTTCTTGATCGGGGGACGCTGGTCGACCGCGGTCATCTTGAAACGGCCCTGGGCATCGGCCATGCGCTTCATGCCCCAGTACTTGCCGGCGGACAGGATCATTCAGGAGCCTTCGCGGCCTTGGCCGCCGTCTGTCGAAGAAATTCGTCCACTTCGGCCCGTATCGGCGCGCCCGAGCGGCCTCCATGGCGCTGCACCTTGAGGGCCGCAGCGGCCGAGGCAAAGCGCACCGCGGCCGGCCCGCCCATGCCTTCGGCCAGCCCGAGCGCGAATGCGCCATGCCAGACGTCGCCGGCGCCGAGCGTGTCGACGACGGCCACCTCGTGCCCAGGGAAGTGGGTGAGCTGCCCCCGCTCCAGGACGTACACGCCGGCGGCGCCCGCGGTGACGCAGCACCAGCCGGGCAGGTCAGCAGCCGCCGAACGCAAGCCCAGGACAGGGTCCGTCTCGCCGCTGTATTCGGCGAGTGCTTCGGCCGAGAAGGCGACGTGGGTCGCCGCGGCGAGTGCCGCGCGATCACGGGGAATCGGTTTGTCGGCGTCGAGTACGGCCGGTATGCCGGCAGCCCGCGCGGCCGCCAGCGCGCTGGCCGCCCCGGCAGGCCAGCGACAGTCGGCCAGGACCGCAGCGGCACCGGCGAGCCGCGGCGACGGCAGCCAGTCGGCCGCGTCGGGCAAGCCGGGATCGAGGTAGTTGACGATCATGCGCTCGCCCCCGGCATCGACCATGACGGCCGACAGCGATGACGAGCAGCCGGGAAAACGCTTCACGGCGCCGCAATCCACGCCGTGTCCCTCGAGCTCCCCGATGATGGCGTCGGCTACGGCATCGTTGCCGACCCGGGCCGCCAGCAGGGCGCGGCCGCCGAGTCGCGCAACGGCGACGGCCGCGGTCGCCGCGGGCCCGCCGCCTACGGAAGTGAACCGGGATGCCTGGTGCTTTTCGGCGGTGCGCGGCAGCGCCGGCAGGTTGAACACGAAGTCCTGCACCGCGTGTCCGACACAGAGGACCGTCGTCATGGGGTCTGTCTCCGTTCCTGCGCCGGGTCGGTCAGGACAGGTTGACTGCGTACACGAGATGGGTCGTGTCGCAGCGACTGACGCGCCATTCGACGCGGCTGCCGTCGAGCGCTATGGCTACCCGGTCTATCTGCAGGAGTGGCGCTCCGAGAGGCAGCTTCAGGTGTCGCACGTCTTCGCGGCGGGCGGCGTCCGCGCGCAGTTCTTCCTCGGTGCTGACGATGTTGACGCCGTATTCCTGCTGGAAAAGGGCATAGAGGGCATTTGGCAGGGGCTGGCGGCGGTCAATGCTGGGGAACACGGCGAGCGGCAATATGATGCACTCGTGCACGGCTGGCTGGCCGCCGATCAGGCGCGTGCGCCGGATCTCCACGACCTGGGCGCCTTTTTGCAGGTGAAGCTTGCGCAGCTCGGCTGCCTTGGCCGGCCGGCGACGCGCCGATTCTGCCTCGCTGGTCGGCACGGCCCGCTCGCCACCTGGTTCGGCCAGGCGGAAGAAGCGGAACAAGGCCCTCTCGGAGGTGTGCTCGGCGACGAAGGTGCCCTTGCCCTGGTGGCGATCGATGAGCTTCTCCGCGGCCAGCGCATCGAGTGCCTTGCGCACCGTTCCCTGGCTGACCCGCAGCTTTTCCGCAAGGGCCTGCTCGCTTGGCAGCGCCTCGGCCGGGCGCCAGGCGCCGTCCGCGATCTGGCGGACCAGGTAGTCGTAGACCTGGCGATAAAGCGGGCGATAGTGCGGCGATTCGTCCATCGGCGTGTCGTTGTCCGGGGCTGTCCTGGCCCCACGAATGGTACGCGGGGGCTTGCACAGTCGTCTAGCATCTCCTGTATACTATCTTATATAAGACTTGGGATATCTACAGGGCCACGCCCGCCGGGTGGGCCCCGAAGAGGAGGACCTGACATTGAGCGCTCCGCATTTGCTGGTCCATGACCACAAGGACAACGTCGGCGTGGTCGTGGTGGAAGGCCTCGAGGCCGGCACCGAGATGTTGTGTGTCGTGACCGAGGACAACTCGGACTTCAGGATGGTCGCGCATCAGGCCATCCCGATCGGCCACAAGGTGGCGCTCAAGGACCTGAAGCCAGGCGACACCGTCATCAAGTACGGGCAGGACATCGGCAGGATGGTCGGTCCGGCTGCCCGTGGCGAGCACGTCCACGTCCACAACCTCAAGACCAAGCGCTGGTAGGAGCGGAAACAGACATGAGCACTGGCAGGAAAATCTGGGCCTACCGGCGTGAGAATGGCCGCGTCGGGGTCCGCAACCACGTCGCCATACTACCGGTGGACGACATCTCCAACGCCGCCTGCGAGGCGGTCGCCGCGCATATCCAGGGCACGATCGCGCTGCCGCATTCCTACGGCCGCCTGCAGTTTGGCGAGGATCTCGAGCTCCACTTCCGGACCATGATCGGCACCGGCGCGAATCCCAACGTGGCCGCCTGCGTGGTGATCGGCATCGAGCCGGGCTGGACGCAGAAGATCGTCGACGGCATCGCCGCAACCGGCAAGCCGGTGGCCGGGTTCTCGATCGAGAACAACGGCGACATCGCCACGGTTGCAGCGGCCTCGCGCAAGGCCAAGGAGTTCGTCCACCTGGCCTCGGAGCAGGTGCGCGTCGAGTGCGACCTGTCGGAGCTCTGGATCGCCGCCAAGTGCGGCGAGTCGGACACGACCACGGGTCTCGCGTCTTGCCCGACCGTCGGCAACATGTACGACAAGCTCATTCCCCACGGCATCTACGGCTGTTTTGGCGAGACCACCGAGCTCACGGGCGCCGAGCACCTTGCCGCGGCGCGCGCCGCGACGCCGGAGGTCCGCGAGAAGTTCATGAAGGTATGGAAGGCATACCAGGACGAGGTAATCGAGGCGCACAAGACATCGGATCTCTCGGACAGCCAGCCGACCAAGGGCAACATCGCCGGCGGACTGACCACGATCGAAGAGAAGGCGCTGGGCAACCTCGAGAAGATCGGCAAGAAGGTCAGCTACATCGACGTGCTGAAGCCGGCCGAGATGCCGGCCCGCGGGCCGGGCCTGTATTTCATGGACACTTCGTCCGCTGCGGCCGAGTGCAACACGCTGCAGGCGGCTGCCGGTTACGTCGTACACATCTTTCCGACGGGGCAGGGCAACGTGATCGGCAACCCGATCATGCCGGTCATCAAGGTGAGCGGGAATCCCCGTACCGTCCGGGTGATGTCCGAGCACATCGACCTCGACGTCTCGGGTGTCGTCCGGCGTGAGCTGACCATCGAGCAGGCTGGCGATGCGCTGATCGACATGATCGTGCGCACGGCCAACGGCCGGATGACTGCCGCCGAAGCGCTTGGGCACCGCGAGTTCGTGATGACCAAGCTCTATCGCAGCGCCTGATTGCGGGCGGCACAGCCGCCCAACGGGCATCACTCCCAAGAGGATGGCCATGGCCGACGCAATTCGCCTGTCCCTCACCGAAGCCCAGGACCTTGCCGCGGCAGCCCTGGTTGCCAGCGGCACCAGTCCGGGCAACGCCCGCCCGACGGCGCGGGCGCTCGTTGCCGCGGAGGCCGACGGCCAGGCCGGGCACGGGCTTTCGCGCGTGCCGTCCTATGCACTGCACGTCCGGGCCGGAAAGGTGGACGGCCTCGCCCGGCCGACGCTCGAGCGCGTCGGCCCGGCTGCCTTGCGGGTGGATGCCGCGCAGGGATTCGCGTACCCGGCCATCGAGATTGCGCTCGATGCCCTGGCGCCGCTGGCGCGGCAGGCTGGCCTGGCGCTTGCGCTCATCCGGCACTCGCACCACTTCGGGCAGGCGGGTGCCCACGCCGAGCGACTGGCCGAGCAGGGCATGATCTGCCTGGTGCTCGGCAACACGCCCAGGGCCATGGCCTTCTGGGGTGGACGCACTCCGGCAATGGGCACCAACCCGATTGCCTTTGCGGCGCCGATGGCGGACGGCCGCCCGCCACTGGTGATCGACCTGGCGCTTTCCGTGGCGGCCCGCGGCAAGATCGTCGCCGCACAGAAAGCGGGCAAGCCCATTCCGCCGGACTGGGCGGTCGGCCCAGACGGCCAGCCGACTGCGGACGCCAGCACGGCGCTCGCCGGCGCACTGTCGCCGATCGGGGGGGCCAAGGGAGCGGCCCTGGCGCTCATGGTCGAGGTACTCGCGGGCGCGCTGACCGGCAGCTCGTTCGGCTGGGAGGCGAGCTCGATGTTCGACGACAAGGGCGGCCCGCCCAATACCGGCCACCTGCTGTTGGCGCTCGATCCCGGACCGCTGTCCGGCGGCGCCTTCGCCGGGCGCATGCTGGACCTGGTTCACGCGATCGAGTCGGAGCCGGGCGCCCGGTTGCCGGGTTCGAAAAGACTGCAGTTCCGCGAGCGCGCCGCGCGTGACGGCGTCCAGGTCGCGGCGGCGCTGCACGACGAGATCCAGTCACTCATCAATCATCCAGCCTGATCGGGGCGGGAGCTGTCCCGGAGCATTTCGCATGGCCGACATCGTGATCACTGAATTCATGGACGAGGAGGTCATCGCCAGGGACCTGGCCGGGCGCGATGTACTCTACGACCCGAAGCTGGTCGACAAGCCCGAGCTGCTGGCATCGTCGCTGGCCGATGCGCGCGCGCTGGTGGTGCGCAATCGCACTCAGGTGCGCGCAGCCCTGCTGGCCGGCGCACCCAGGCTCAAGGTGGTCGGCAGGCTCGGCGTGGGGCTCGACAACATCGACGTGAAGGCCTGCGAGCAGCGCAGGATTGCCGTCTGCCCGGCCACCGGAGCGAATGACGTCGCCGTCGCGGAGTACGTCGTCACGGCGGCGTTGATGCTGCTGCGGACGGCATGGCTCGCGACCGATCGGGTCGTCGGCGGCGAGTGGCCGCGCATGGCGCTGATCGGCCGCGAAATGCATGGCCAGCGAATGGGTCTGGTAGGCCTGGGCGCGATTGCTCGCGAAACGGCGGCCCGGGCGCGCTGCCTGGGAATGACCATAGCTGCCTTCGATCCGCACCTGCCCGCAGATCACCCCGCCTGGTCCGGGGTGGAGAGACTGGATCTGGACGCGTTGCTTGGTTCGAGCGACGTGATCAGCCTGCACGTGCCGTTGACGCCCGAGACGCGCTACATGATCGATGCGCGTGCCCTGGCGCTGGTGAAGCCGCGGGCGGTGCTGGTCAACGCCGCGCGCGGGGGCGTCGTCGACGAGGCAGCGCTCATTGCGGCGTTGCGAGCGGGGCGTCTCGGGGGCGCGGCACTCGACGTCTTCGAGTCGGAGCCGCTGGATGCGAGCCACGGCACAGCATTCGCGAATGTGCCCAACCTGATCCTGACCCCGCACATAGCCGGCGTCACAGAGCAATCCAACGTCAGGGTGAGCAGCGTTACCGCAGCGGCCGTGCTGCGACACCTCGATGCCTGACATCCCGGACCGGCCATGACGGCCTCGGCCGTGCCGCAGGATCGCTGCGACCTGCTCATCGTCGGTGGCGGCATCAATGGCTGCGGGATAGCCCGCGATGCGGCCGGCCGCGGGCTGAAGGTCGTCGTCTGCGAGCAGGACGACCTGGCGGCACATACCTCCTCGGCGAGCACCAAGCTCATCCACGGCGGACTTCGCTACCTCGAATACTACGAATTCGGGCTGGTCCGGAAAGCGCTGCGGGAACGGGAGCTGTTGCTCGCCGCTGCGCCGCATATCATGTGGCCACTGCGATTCGTCATGCCGCACGATTCGCATCTCCGTCCCGCATGGCTCATCCGGCTCGGACTGTTTCTCTACGACCACCTGGCCCGGCGCCAACGCCTGCCCGCATCCACCGGCGTCGACCTGCAAAGGCACCCGGCTGGCGCGGCGCTCGATCCGCGATTCGTTCGTGGCTTCGAGTACTCGGATGGCTGGGTGGACGACGCGCGGCTGGTGGTGCTGAACGCGCTGGACGCCCGCGAGCGTGGTGCGTCCGTGCTGACGCAAACGCGCTGCGAGAGTGTCCGCCGCGACAGTGGCGAGTGGCTCGCGACCTTGAGGACCGGCGATGGCCGCCCCTGCGAACTGCGGGCCCGGATCGTGGTCAACGCCACCGGACCCTGGGCTTCGCGCTTCCTGCGCAACCGCTCGCCGGTCGCCAGCGACAACGGCGTGCGCCTCGTGCGGGGCAGCCACATCGTGGTGCCGGCGCTCTTCGATCACCAGTACGCTTACATCTTCCAGGGCCCGGACGGACGAATCACCTTCGCGATCCCCTTCGAGCAGGACTACACGCTGATCGGCACGACGGATGTCGAACATGCAGACGACCCCGACCTGCCGGCACGAATCGGCGAGGACGAGGTCGACTACCTTTGCAGGATGATCAACCGCTACTTTCGCGCGCACATCGCGCCGGCGGACGTTGTCTGGCGCTACTCGGGCGTGCGGCCGTTGCTCAACGACCGCTCGCCAGACGCGCCGAGCGTCACCCGCGACTATATGCTGGAACTGGATACCGACGGCGCCCCGCTACTCTCGGTCTTCGGTGGCAAGCTGACGACCTACCGCAAACTGGCCGAGGAGGTGGTCGACCGCCTGGCGCCGCTGCTTGGCAACAAGCGGGCGGCGTGGACGGCACTCGCGCCGCTGCCGGGTGGCGACCTGCCAGGCGGAAGCTTCGAGCTGTTCCTGGCCCAGGCCGGGGATCAGTGGCCGTGGCTGCCGGAGGCGCTGCGCGAGCGGCTTGCGCGGGCCTATGGCACGCGCATGCGCGTGCTGCTCGAAGGGGCAAGGGGTGTCAGGGATCTCGGGGCGGAAGTGCTGCCGGGCCTCTACGAGCGCGAGATCGGTTATCTTCGGCGCGAGGAATGGGCCCGCACCGCAGAGGATATCCTCTGGCGGCGCAGCAAGCTCGGCCTCGGGCAGGCACCCGGAGCGGCCGGGCGTCTCGATGAATGGCTGGCCGCCCGCCCGGCCGGGTGACGACCCGAGGGCGGCGGTCCTGCTTGAGAATGGGGTGTAGGCGATGTCGCGATATGTGCTGGCACTCGACCAGGGAACCACGAGCTCGAGGTCCATCCTGTTCGATCATCGCGGCAACATCGTCGCCAGCGCGCAGCGCGAGTTCCGGCAATACTTCCCGCAGCCAGGCTGGGTTGAGCACGACGCGGACGAGATCTGGATCTCGCAGGCCGTGACCATTGCCGAGGTCCTGGCGCGGGCCGAGGCGACCCCGGCGGACCTGGCTGCGGTGGGCATCACCAACCAGCGCGAGACCGTGGTGCTGTGGGACCGCGTGACCGGCCATCCGCTCGCGCCGGCGATCGTCTGGCAGGACCGGCGCACCGCGGACCACTGCGACGCGCTGAAGGCGGCGGGTCACGAGGCGCGCGTATCGCAACGCACGGGCCTGCTGCTGGATCCCTATTTCTCCGGCACCAAGATCGCCTGGCTGCTCGACTCCATTCCCGGCGCCCGTGCCGCGGCCGGGCGCGGCGAGCTGTGCTTCGGCACCGTGGACAGCTGGCTGATCTGGAAACTGTCGGAGCACCGTCTGCACGTTACCGACGTGACCAACGCCAGCCGGACCTTGTTGCTCGACCTGCGGACCGGGCAGTGGGACGAAGAGATGCTCGAACTCTTCCGGGTGCCGCGGGCCTGCCTGCCGGAAGTGCTGCCGTCGTCGCTCGGTGCGGGCACCAGCGGCCCGCTCGAGGTGTCGATCGAGGGGGTCACGGTGCCGCTCGGCGGCATCGCGGGCGACCAGCAGGCGGCGCTGTTCGGCCAGAACTGCCTGCATCCCGGGATGGCCAAGAACACCTATGGCACCGGCTGCTTCATGTTGATGAACACCGGCGATGCGCCGCTGATGTCGAAGAACCGCCTGCTGACCACCGTCGCCTGGGATCGCGGCGGCCGCCGCTATGCGCTGGAAGGCAGTGTCTTCGTCGCGGGTGCCGTGGTGCAGTGGCTGCGTGACGGCCTCGGGCTGATCGAGCGATCGGCCGATGTCGAGGCCCTGGCCGAAACCGTGCCCGACAACGGCGGGATGTTCCTGGTGCCGGCCTTCACCGGTCTCGGCAGCCCGCACTGGGATGCCTATGCCCGCGGCACGATGGTCGGCATGTCGCGCGGCACGACCCGCGGGCACATTGCGCGTGCCGCGCTCGAATCCATCGCCTTCCAGAGCGCAGAGCTGCTGAAGGCCATGCAGCAAGACGCCGGCCAGGACCTGATCGAATTGCGGGTCGATGGCGGAGCCACGGCCAACGACCTGCTCATGCAGTTCCAGGCGGACCTGCTCGGAGTGCCGGTGGTGCGCCCGCGCGTCACGGAGACGACCGCGCTGGGTGCCGCCTATCTTGCGGGGCTGGCCACCGGCTTCTGGTCGTCGGCCGAGGAGCTGGAGTCCATCTGGCAGGTGCAGCGGCGATTCGAGCCGCGGATCGGTCGCGACCGGGCGGCCGGACTGATGGAGCAATGGTCGCGGGCCGTCGAGCGGTCGAGAGGCTGGAGCCGCCCCGACTGAACGGCCAGGGTGCGGCCCGTTCAGGCGCCGTGAAGAGGACTGCAACATGCTGACCGTCCTGGGCCGCAACAATTCCAGCAATGTCCAGAAGGTGACCTGGTGCCTCGAGGAGCTGGGCGTTCCTTACCAGCGCGAGGACGTCGGCGGCGCCTTCGGCCGCAACCGGGATGCCGACTACCTGGCGATGAACCCGAACGGGCTCATCCCGACGGTCCTGGACGAAGGCCGCGTGCTCTGGGAGTCGAACACGATCCTGCGCTATCTGGCGGCCCGCTACGGCACCGGCGTGCTGTGGGAGCCGGATCCGGGCCGGCGCGCCGAGGGCGAGAAATGGATGGACTGGCAGCTGACAGTCCTGCGGCAGCCCATGTCGCCGCTGTTCAAGCAGTACGTGCGCGTGCCCGCCGCGGAGCGCGACGCCGAACTGACCGGGCGGTTGGCAAGGGAAGCGGCGCGTGCCTTCACCCTGCTCGACGCTGCGCTGGCGAAGTCACCGTTCCTCGGCGGCGAGCGCTTCACCGTCGCGGACATTCCCTGTGGCGTGCTCGCCTATCGCTGGATGAACCTGCCCGTCGAGCGCCCGCCGCTGCCGGCGCTGGCGGACTGGTATGGGCGGTTGGAGACGCGCGTGCCGTTCAGGAAGACGGTGATGGTGGGGTTGTCGTGAGTGGTGAGTTGGAAGAATAGTGAGCAGTGAGCGGTGAGCGGTGAGCGGTGAGCAGTGAGCGGTGAGCAGATAAGAGAAGAAGCAAGAACAGAGCGATAAGAAGAGATAAGAGGCCGGTATTACGCCCAGGAAGGTCGATAGACCGCGTCGTTCTTTCCGCAGCAGGGTTCCGGCCGTGACAATGCCTGGCGGAGGGACCAGTACATGACCATCGTCGAAGCATTTGCCGGGGCCGTAGGCGATACCCCGCTGATCCGGCTGCCCCGCCTGTCCGAGGAAACCGGTTGCGACATCCTCGGCAAGGCCGAGTTCATGAATCCCGGCGGCTCGGTGAAGGACCGTGCGGCGCGGGCCATCATCGCCGCGGCCGAGCGTGACGGCAGCCTGCGCCCCGGCGGCACGGTCGTGGAGGGCACCGCGGGCAATACCGGTATTTCACTGGCTCACCTGTGCCATGCGCGCGGCTATCGCTGCGTGATCGTGATGCCCGACAACCAGTCGCCCGAGAAATTCGAGATCCTGAAGACGCTCGGCGTCGAGCTCGAGACGGTCAGGCCGGTGCCCTATGCAGATGCCAACCACTACCAGAAGGTGGCTCGGCGTCGGGCAGGCGAAATCGACGGCGCCATCTGGGCCAACCAGTTCGACAACACGGCCAACCGGGACGGTCACTACGGCACGACCGGGCCCGAGATCTGGCGCGCCAGCGAAGGCCGGCTGGACGCCTTCGTCGCCGCCAGCGGCACCGGCGGTACCTTCGGCGGCGCGGCGACCTACCTCAAGGAACAGGGCGGTGCGTCGCTGCGGACCGTGCTCGCCGATCCGCAGGGCAGCGCGCTGTATCGCTGGGTCAAGTTCGGTGAGTTGAAGGCCGAGGGGCCGGGTTCCATCACCGAAGGCATCGGCATCGGCCGCGTGACCGCCAACCTGAAGGACGCGCCGATCGACGACGCGGTGCACGTCACCGACGTGGAGGCGGTCGCGACCGTGCATCGCCTGCTGCGCGAGGAGGGGCTGTTCCTGGGCAGCGCGGCCGGGGTCAACGTGGCCGCGGCGGTGCAGGTGGCCAGGCAGATGGGGCCCGGGCACCGCATCGCGACGATCCTGTGCGACAGCGGGCATAAGTATCAGTCGCGGCTCTACAACCCCGAGTGGCTGGCGGCCCGGGGCCTGGCCGAGGCGGCTGGCATCTAGGCGCTTCGATCCAGCGAGTCCGTGGTTCGTCGGATATCACTGATGCAGCGAGTATTGGCCGAAAGACAGAAAGTTCCTGCGGAAAGTCCGGACGGGGTGCGCCGGCCGTTTGGCCTAATTTGGCAGGCATGGTCACAATTGAGAGCGATTCTCACCGGGAGCGCCGGTCATGACGCCGCTGGGCGTCGGGCCCGAGCACTGCCGCGAGTCGCTCGAGCAATACCGGCAGCGCATTTCAGGGCTGGCCGCCCTGCTCGGTGTCCCGCAGGCCATGATGCCGGGTAGTGACGCGCTGGTCGCCCTGGACGAGCTGATGACCCAGCTCGAGGTCGACGTGCTGGTCAGGCGCGGGCCGGAAGGCGCCGGTCGCATGAGCGTCGCCGAGTCCGAGCTGTTCGTGCCCGCCGTGTCGCAGGCCCACCGGGACCTGGCCGACCTGTCGCGCCAGCGGCCTTCGGCGAACTGGCTGCCGGCCCTGACCGAGATCGATCGCAAGCTGGCCGCCGTCGAGGACGACCTGGATCGCTGGCAACGGCAGATCGGCTTCGACTGACCCGTCCGGGCTGCCGACGGTGGCCGCCATTCATGCCGTCCCAAGGTCCGAAATGCGCCGGCGCCGCGCCGGTGACCGGGCAGCCTTGGTATCCTGAGCGACAGCGCCTTGTCTCAAGGAGCGCAAGATGCTGGCCTTCCTGCTTTGGCTGCTGCTGTTCGTCCTGTGCTGGCCGCTCGCCCTGCTGGCGCTGCTGCTTTATCCGCTCGTCTGGCTGGTCCTGCTGCCGTTTCGCTTGTTTGGCATCGCAGTCGAGGGAATTCTGGAGCTGCTGCGCGCTCTAATCCTCCTGCCATCGCGTTTGTTGAGGGGGAAGACATGATGCCGAGACGCCGTGCCGACGATGAGTCGATCGGCCGCTGGGTGCTGCTATGCGTCGTCGCCGGCGCGCTCGTGCTCGGTGGCTACTACTGGTACCGGAACCAGGCCGTCGAGCCTGCCGAGCCGGCCCTGGCGCCGGTGCCGCCGCCACTACCGCCGGTTGCCGAGGCACCCGCCATCGTCAACCCGATAGCGCCGCCGCCCGAGACCTCGCCGCTGCCGACGCTCGACGAGAGCGATGCGCCAGTCTCCGGCCAGCTCGCCGAACTGTTCGGGAAGGACACCTTCTCGGACCTGTTCGTCGATGGGGACATCATCCGCCGGATCACGGTCACGGTGGACAACCTGCCGCGTGAGAAGCTGGCATTGCGGCTCAGGCCCCTGAAACCGATGGACAGCGCATTCGTGGCCAGCGGCGAGGTGGGCCAGCTCACCCTCGGGCCGGCCAACTATGTGCGCTACGAACCCTACGTGCAGATCCTCGAGAAGCTCGATGCCGACGCGGCGACTTCGCTGTACGTCCGGCTGTATCCGCTGTTCCAGAAGGCCTACGAGGAACTCGGCAACCTGGATGGGTACTTCAACGACCGGGTGATCGCGGCCATCGACGACCTGCTGGCCACGCCGGAGATCACCGATCCGATTGCGCTGACACAGCCGAACGTCATGTACGAGTTCGCCGACGCGGACCTGCAAGGCCGTTCGGCAGGGCAGAAGCTGTTGCTGCGCATGGGGCCGGACAACGCGGCCCGGGTCAAGGCGAAGCTCACGGAATTCCGCGAGCGCATCGCCACCCAGCACCCACCGGAATAACTGCCGGCGGCCTGCCGTCAGGGGTAGAGCAGGAACGGTTGACGCGCCTCCCGCCAGGCGCGTTCATCCGCGCCGGCCAGCGCCTCGAGTTCCGCGGGTCCGGCGGCGGGATCATCGACCCATTCTCGCAGCAGCGGGCCGCCGTTGATCAGGTCGATGGCGAGCCGGCTCGATTCGTATTCGTAGTGAAAATCGCGCCACAAGGGATAGTCCGGCCGCAGCAGGCGCAGGGCCTTGAAGGCGAGCGCGACCAGGCGCCAGGGCCGGAAAGCCTCGTGATCGTAGCCGCCGTCCTCCACGTGCACCTGCAGACCCGAGCAGAGCCGGCCGGAGTGCTTGTGGAACGTGGGTTCGAACCAGCAGGCGCGCAAGCCGCAGCCGGCGAGCCATGGCGATGAGATTTCCTGCATCGTGGCCATCAGCATGCGGGGGTCGATGTCCGGCGCGCCGAGCATCTCGAGGGGTCGTGTCGTGCCACGCCCTTCCGACAGCGTCGTACCCTCCAGCATGACCGTGCCGGGGTAGCAGCGGGCCATCCAGGGATTCGGCGCGTTCGGGCTGGGATTCACCCAGTTGCGCTCCCCCTGTGGCCAGCCGTAGCCGGGACCGGCGCCAGGTTGCCACCCCTGCATTTCCACGACCCGGTAATCGACGTCGAGGCCGAGCGTGCTGACGAACCAGAGGCCCAGTTCGCCGAGCGTCAGGCCATGGCGCATCGGCAGCGCGCCGGCGCCGACGAAACTCTCCCAGCCCTCGCGCAGCGTCAGGCCTTCGATCGGCCGGCCGACGGGATTCGGGCGATCCAGTACCCAGACTGCCTTGCCGGCGCGGGCCGCTTCCTCGAGCACGTAGCGCAGCGTGGTGATGAAGGTGTAGATGCGGCAGCCGAGGTCCTGCAGGTCGACCAGCAGGACGTCGAAGTGATCCATCATGGCCGGCGTCGGGCGGCGCACCTGGCCGTAGAGGCTGAATACCGGGATGCGATGCACCGGATCGACGAAGTCTTCCGTCTCGATCATGTTGTCCTGCTTGTCGCCTCGCAGGCCGTGCTGCGGGCCGAAGGCCGCTGTCAGGCGCACGCTGCCGAGGCCGGCCAGCGCATCCAGCGAGTGCTGCAGGCCGGCGGTTACGGAGGCAGGATGGGCGAGCAACGCGGTGCGCCTTCCTTCCAGCGACCGGCGCAGTTCGCGCTGCTCTATCAGGCGGTCGATGCCGAACTTCATGGGGTGGGCTCCTGCGGCGGCTGCAATCCGGGGGCCTCCAGATGCAGCAAATAGGAAGATGGGTCGTGGAAGTCCGGCCGGCCCGGTGCGTGGCGCAGGGCCCAGAAGGATTGCCGGTCCTGATCGTCCTGCACGACTGCAGCCAGGCCGAGGCGGAACTCTGCCGGCCGGACAGGCGCGAGCGGCGCCAGGTCGAGGCGAGCCTCGAGAATGATTTCGTCGGCGGACCGCGTCAGCACGATGACGGGGGGATCGAGCCCCTCCAGTGGAGCCATGCCCTGGCGCCGGGCGCTGAAACGGTACGCGGCCCACTCGCCGGACGCCGAAAAGTTGAACTCGCAATAATCCGTCGCACCGCTGCGTCCAAGAAAAGCCTCGCAACAGCTGTGGCGCCAGAGGCCGTCGGCCCGGCCGGAGAGGGCCGGGGCCGGCAGCCGGACCCGGTTCGGATCGCCCAGGAACCTGTATTGCAGGACAAGCTGGCGCGTCATCGCCTGCCAGCCGACCACGACGGAGACGCGATCCGGTACGGGATCGGCGCTGCCGGGATGGGCGGTGAGTTCCACGACTGT
>Ga0316195_10000313_pt1 | contig 18432 bp, 14 predicted proteins | sample Phised1_MG_FD_204937 | JGI IMG/M metagenome (GOLD analysis project Ga0316195, IMG submission 204937) | Coastal sediment microbial communities from Maine, United States - Phippsburg sediment 1 | ecosystem: Environmental > Aquatic > Marine > Coastal > Sediment | place: USA: Maine | collected...
GTAGTGGCGCCATCGCTGTATCAATCATCCCGCTAAAGGTCAGTCCGCTCCAATCAAGTCCACTATTGCAACCGATCCCTGCGGACTGGGAGAGCGCTTTCGACCACTCAGCCATCGCTCCGTATCGTTTTCCTTACTCTGTGCCAATACCGGCATTTCTTCGTTTGACAGCGCTAGTAGTGGCGCCATCGCTGTATCAATCATCCCGCTAAAGGTCAGTCCGCTCCAATCAAGTCCACTATTGCAACCGATCCCTGCGGACTGGGAGAGCGCTTTCGACCATTCAGCCATCTCTCCGTATCGTTTTCCTTACTGTTCCAATACCGGCATTGCTTCATTCGACAGCCCGGGTAGTGGCGCCATCTCAATATCGGCCAACCTGGTAAAGGTCACTCTGCTCTAATCAATTTAACTCTTTCTAAGGTTCCTGGAGACTGGCAAAGCGCATTCTCTCGCTCGATCCTCGATCCTCGATCCTCGCTCCATCGTCCGGTCAATAACCCGCCCGCACCGGGCAAGGGCTGTGCAGTTTACTGATGGGACAGAGTGAGGTAAAGCAGGAATTTGAGCCTATTCGGATGCCGATTCAGCCCCCACAGCGGCGTCCGCACCTTTCTCGCTCTGAATTCGCTCGTAGATTTCTTCCCGGTGCACTGCCACGTCTTTCGGGGCATTTATACCGATTCGGACCTGGTTTCCTTTCACCCCCAAGACCGTGATGGTTACATCGCTCCCGATCATCACCGTCTCACCGGCTCGTCGCGTAAGGATCAGCATGACTTCCTACTCCTGCCTCAAGTGGGCTTCTAGCCCTTTTCTACGCTGCTTATTATTGTAAACGCTTGTTATTGTAGACGAAATCGCTCGTCATTGTCCTGTTCGATAGTCATATCAGGCCGCGGGCCGATCAATCCGCCCCGGCACCCTTGCCCAGATGTGCAGTAACCCAGCCTGGAACCGAGGCAAGCGCCGCATCGAGCTTGCCCGGATCGCTGCCACCCGCCTGTGCAAAGTCCGGCCTGCCACCGCCTTTTCCGCCCACCTGCTCGGCGACCGGCCGGATAACGTCGCCTGCTTTTATTCGATCGGTGTTGTCCCGCGTCACCCCGGCGGCCAGTCTCACCTTACCGTCTTCAACAGATCCCAGCACGACGACGGCACTTTGAAACTTATCCTTGAAGCGGTCGACCGCATCCCGCAGGGTTTTGGCGTCAGCACCGTCCATACGGCTCGCCAGCACCTTGATCCCGTCAATTTCCATGACGTCATCGCTGATACCCGATTTGCCGGTCAGAAGCTGTTGTTTCGCGGCAGCGAGCTCTTTCTCGAGCTCCCTGTTGCGTTTCAGAAGTTGCTCAATTCTGGTGGCCGCCTGGTCCGGCGTACTCTTTAACAACGACGCCACGTGATTGAGCGACTGCTGATTGCTTTCGATCCAGTCCAGCGCCTGCTTTCCGGTTACCGCTTCTATGCGACGGATCCCGGCCGCCACGCCGCCTTCCGACGTGATCTTAAATACACCGATATCGCCCGTGCTGCCCACGTGCGTGCCACCACAAAGCTCGACCGAGAATCCGTCGCCTAGCTTGAGCACGCGGACGTCGTCGTCGTATTTTTCACCGAACAATGCCATTGCACCCGACGCGACGGCGTCGTCATAACTCATCAAGCGGGTTTCGGCAGGCGTATTTTTTCGCACTTGCTCGTTAACCAGATTCTCGATTTGCTGCAGCTGAGTCAGCGTCACCGCCTCGTAGTGGGAAAAATCGAAACGCAGCCGGTCCGGGGCGACCAGCGAACCTTTTTGTTGCACATGATCGCCAAGCACCTGGCGCAACGCCGCATGCATCAGATGCGTCGCCGAGTGATTGAGAACGATCTCGGCACGTCTTGCGCTATCGACTTTGGCGGTAACCTGGGCACCGACCTTTATTACGCCCCGCTGCATCGTGCCGACATGCAGATTTGCCTTGCCGGACTTTTGCGTATCGGCGACCCGGAATAAACCGCTCGCGGCGTCGATTACGCCAGTGTCGCCAACCTGCCCGCCACTTTCTGCATAAAACGGCGTCGCATCGAGCAGCAGTGCACCGTCGTCGCCTTCCGCCAGCGATTCGACCTGCGCACCACCTTTGAACAACGCCAGCACCTTGCCGGGAGCCTCGACACGTTCATAGCCCGAGAAACCGGACTCAATATCGGTCTTGATTCCCGACTCGCCGCCCACCCCGAACTTGCTGGCGGCACGCGCACGATTCCGCTGTGCATCCATCGCTTCCTCGAAGCCTTCTTGGTCGACAGAAAGTCCGCGCTCCCGGGCAATGTCGGCCGTCAGGTCGACAGGAAAACCGTAGGTGTCGTAAAGCTTGAAGACGACCTCGCCCGACAATTGCTTGCCTTTCAGGTTGGCGATCGCTGCATCGAGAATTTCCATCCCCTGGTCCAGGGTTTCGGCAAAGCGGCGTTCTTCCTTGTCGAGAACTTTCTCGACATGCGCTTTGGATTTGACCAGTTCCGGATAGGCGTCACCCATTTCCCTGCACAGGGGTGCAATGAGTTTGCTGAAAAAAACGCCGTCCACGCCGAGCTTCTTGCCGTGGCGAATCGCTCTTCGAACGATACGCCGGAGAACGTAGCCTCTGCCTTCGTTTCCGGGAAGTACGCCATCAGTGATCAGGAATGCGCACGCGCGGATATGATCGGCAATCACGTTCAGGGAACTCGACCCGTCATTCGGCACGCCCAGAATAGTGGCGGTCGCCGCAATCAGGTTGGCAAACAGGTCAATATCATAGTTGCTGTGCACGCCCTGCATTACCGCGGCAGCACGCTCGAGACCCATGCCTGTATCAACGCTGGGTTTTGGCAGAGGCGTCATTTTGCCATCCGCCGAACGATCAAACTGCATGAATACGAGGTTCCAGATCTCGACGTATCGATCGCCGTCTTCGTCTGGCGATCCAGGCGGACCACCCGCAACGTCGGCACCATGATCAAAAAATATCTCGCTGCACGGGCCGCAGGGTCCGGTGTCACCCATTGCCCAGAAATTGTCTTTAGCCCCCAGTCGCGAGAAGCGGTCGGGATCAATATGCATCGTGTTCAGCCAGATGTCCGCGGCTTCGTCGTCTTCCTCGTAAACCGTGACCCACAGCCTGTCTGCCGGGAGGCCAAGCGTTTGTGTCAGGAATTCCCAGGCATACCGGATGGCATCCTCTTTGAAATAGTCACCAAAGCTGAAGTTGCCCAGCATTTCGAAAAAGGTGTGGTGCCGGGCTGTATAACCGACATTCTCGAGATCGTTGTGCTTACCGCCTGCCCGCACACAACGTTGCGAGGTGACCGCGCGATTGTATTTGCGCTTGTCCTCGCCGAGGAACACATCCTTGAATTGAACCATGCCGGCATTGGTGAACAGCAACGTCGGATCGTTGCCGGGCACGAGCGGTGAGCTCGCGACGATTTCATGTCCGCGCTCCTGGAAAAATTCAAGGAAAGCACGGCGCAGCTCATTGCTGGTCATTCGTTTCATTGAGGAAATGTAAGGGTTCGGGCGGCTAATACAATGCGCGTAGTGTAGCGATAACTGCTAGTCATCACCATGCGATTGAACGGCTGACTGGATGTGGTCCTGTTCAAAGCCCCGATATTGCAGAAACCGCATTTGACGCGCTTTTTCCTTGAAGTCGCCGGGCAGCCCGGAACCGAATTTCCGGCAGCGAACGTCAGTCGCCAGCGCAAACCAGTCCTGGCCCTTCTCCCGCAGCGCGCTGTCAACATCGGCAGCCGCCAGGCCGCGTTCTTTGAGCTCCTGGCGGATTCGAACCGGACCTTTGCCCTGGTTAATCCGGGACTGGACAAAACTTTCGGCAAACCGCCGATCACTCTGCAATCCCTGCGACCTCAGTTTATCAACCTCTGTGGTGACGATATCCACGTCGAAGCCGCCGTTCGCCAGCCTGCCAATCAGTTCACTGCGTCCGTATTCCCGACGGGCAAGAAAGTCCATCGCCTTCTTGCGGACTTCCCTGGGATCGGCGAAACGATCGACCTCTTCCGGCTGGAAGAGGTCGGCGTTGAGCTCGTTGATTGACTTCGCTTCGCTCACGGACAAAGCATCAGGTGGCGTGCGACCGCTACGCGACGGCCTCGTCCGCATCCGCCGCGTCATTCGTCGCTTCGGCTACCGGCTTTACGGGCATCAGTGCCGCTCGAATCCTGGCTTCGATTTCCGCGGCGATCTCCGGATTGTCCTTCAGGTACACGCGCACATTTTCCTTGCCCTGACCGATGCGGTCGTCGCCATAGCTATACCAGGAGCCCGCCTTGTCGATGATCCCCTGTTCGACGCCATGATCGATGATCTCGCCTTCACGGGAGATGCCTTCGCCGTAGAGAATCTCAAACTCGGCTTGTTTGAATGGCGGCGATACCTTGTTCTTGACCACTTTGACCCGCGTCTGGTTGCCGATCACCTCGTCGCCTTTTTTGATAGCGCCAATACGGCGAATATCGAGACGGACAGATGAATAGAACTTGAGGGCGTTACCGCCTGTGGTGGTTTCCGGGCTGCCAAACATGACGCCAATCTTCATGCGAATCTGGTTGATGAAAATCACCATCGCATTGGAACGCTGAATATTGCCGGTCAGTTTCCGCAGCGCCTGCGACATCAGGCGGGCCTGCAGGCCCATGTGCGAATCGCCCATTTCACCTTCAATTTCCGCCTTCGGTGTCAACGCAGCAACCGAGTCGACCACGATGATGTCCACAGCCCCGGAACGCACCAGCATGTCGGTGATTTCGAGCGCCTGCTCACCGGTATCCGGCTGGGACACCAGAAGGTCGTCGACGTTCACGCCCAGTTTCTCGGCATAGTTGGGATCGAGGGCATGTTCCGCGTCGACAAATGCGGCGGTTCCGCCCACTTTCTGTGCTTCGGCAATAACCTGCAGGGTCAGCGTCGTTTTACCCGACGACTCCGGACCATAGATTTCGACCACTCTGCCGCGCGGCAGGCCGCCGATACCCAGGGCAACGTCCAGGCCAATGGAACCCGTCGATACGGATTCGATGTCCTTCCTCGGCCCACCGTCTCCCAGTCGCATGACAGATCCTTTGCCGAATTGTTTTTCTATTTGTCCTAAAGCGGCGGCGAGCGCCTTTTTGCGATTGTCATCCATTAGTTTCGAGCCATTGTGAACGTGAGTGAGAAGTCGGATTATTCCACAAATCCGGCGGCCGGACAGTCATTACGCGGATGACAAATTCGGCAGTGCATTAAGAATTGCACGGAAGCTATTGTTTCACCGGACGGTACTGAACTCCGCCCCGAATCGAGATCGATTCGACAAGCTCGAATTCAGACCAGGTGAGCTCGACGGGGCGCATCAGGCGGACCTCGGGGAACGCCCGGACCTTCCTGGCCACCGTAATATGCGGCCGGTAGACGCGCGGATCGGGTTCGAAACCGAAGGGAATCATCGCCTGTTGCAGAGACTGAACCAGGTGCTCAAGCTCCGCGGGGACAGTCTTGGTATGCACGCAGGCGATCTTCGGCTGCTGCCAGAAGCTGATGCTGTCGAAACGCAGCCGGATCTGCCCCGGTTCGATCAGTTCCGCCGCGGACAGCAGGGCGGGAATACGCTCTTCCGGAAAATCGCCAAGATAAACCAGCGTGATGTGCCAGCTGCGACGGTCGACCGCCGTGCCCTCCACCGTCGACAGTGACGGCATGATCGCGTCCCGCAGAATCTCCTGCTGCCGATGTGACGGCCACAGTGCAAAAAACAGTTTCTTGTCAGCCACCCTTTCTCAGACGCTCCCTGATGCCCTGCAATGCCAATAGTACCGTCTGCGCGCGTATGGATTCCCGATCGCCACGAAAAAAACGCTGTTCGACGTGAAATTCCTCTCCATTTGCGGTCCGATTTGCCCAGCATAACCAGACCGTGCCAACCGGCTTGTCCTGCGTGCCGCCATCCGGGCCCGCGATGCCGCTGACGGCGACCGCGAAATCCGCACCACTCCGCTTAAGGGCGCCACTGGCCATTTGCCTGACCACCTGTTCGCTTACCGCACCGTGCTCGTCGAGGATCAGAGGATCAACGCCGAGCAGCGACTCTTTTGCCGTGTTCGAGTAGCTGACAATGCCATAGCCAAAACACTGCGAACTGCCGGCAATATCCGTAATCGATTTTGCAATCCAGCCGCCTGTGCAGGACTCCGCGGTCACGACGGTTTGTCCGGCGTTGATCAGTTCGCCGACCAGCGCTTCCGCCAGCGTCGCAATGGATTCCGCGTTATTCATCGTTATGCTTTCAGCAACTTTGCGTAAATCTGCATATAGCTTTCTACCATCGATGCGACCGAAAATTCATCCCGCATGTGCTTTCTGCCAGCCGCACCCAGCTGTTTGCCGAATTCAGGCTCCTCGATCAACACGCCGATTATCCGCTGCAGCGTCACCAGGTTGCCAGGCGGAACCAATATGCCGGTTTCGCCATGCACGACCGCCTCCGCCGACCCCGCATTATCGAAAGCGACCACCGGCAAACCGGCGGCGGCGGCTTTTAGCATCGCGACGCCAAGTCCTTCCTTCTCCGCCGGGTGAACCAGCACATCGAACGCGGCCAGGTAGTCGTCAAGGTCGTCCCTGAAGCCCGCAAAGTGGACGGCGCTGGTCAGACCGAGCTTCGCAGTCAACGCCCGCAGCTGGGCTTCCGCTTTACCGGTGCCAAAGAACACCGCTCTGATCCCCGGGTGTTCAGCGAGCAAACCCGGCAGCACGTCGAGCAGAAACCGGTGCCCCTTGCGCTGTATGAGCTGACCAACGACCGCGATTGCAAAACCGTGAACGCTGATTCCGAACAGGTCATGCAGCACGGATCTGTCGACGCGGGTACGGACGGCGTCGACATCAACAGCGCTTCTGATAGTCGAAAGCTTTCTCTTGCTGACGCGGCTCGCGCGCAGCACCGTGGCAACGTGCTCCGAAATAGCGACGACCTTTTTGAATGGCCAGTAACGAATTGCGGCGCCTGATGGTGATTCGGCGCTGTCCACACGGCGCGTCAGAATGGCGGGCGTGCGCGAGGTCAGCGCCGCATAGCCACCCGGAAAATCTGCGCCGCGGCGGCTGTGACAATGGAGGATGTCGGGCTTTTCGCGGCGCAGCAGTGAGTGGAGCCGCACCGCGAAGCCGAAATCGTGCTCGCCGGCGCAGTCGATATTCACGACCCGCACCCCGATGTCCCGGGCGTGCCGGTCGATTGCCGACCCTGGTGGACAAACCAGCACGGAATCCACGCCCCTGGTCGCCAGCCCGCGCAGTAGCCAGATGACCTGCTGTGCGCCCCCGTAAAAGTGACGCCCTGTTTCGACATGTACGATTTTCATTCGACTTTGTGAGGCATCGACTTCGCCATCGGCAGAGGCTAGCATGACCGGCCCATGTCGCCGACAACAATACGACAATGAGCGCCGAGGCAAGCCCCATCCACACACCGATGATGCAGCAATACCTCAGCATCAAATCCGACTACCCGGATATGCTGGTGTTTTACCGGATGGGCGATTTCTACGAACTTTTCTTCGATGACGCCCGTCGTGCTGCTGCGCTGCTCGACATCACTCTGACGGCCAGGGGCAAGTCTGCCGGCAATCCTATCCCCATGGCGGGTGTGCCTTATCACGCCGCGGAAGGCTACCTGGCCAAACTCGTCCGCAAAGGCGAGTCCGTCGCTATCTGTGAGCAGGTAGGAGACCCGGCAACGAGCAAAGGGCCGGTTGAACGCAGGGTCATGCGGGTGGTAACGCCCGGAACGTTGACGGACGAAGCACTGTTGTCGGAATCGAAGGACAACCTGGTTGCTGCCGTCTGCGTGCACCGTGGTCGAATCGGGCTGGCCTGGCTGGATCTTGCCGGCGGTCGTTTTCGACTGACCGAATTAAAAGACGCTGATGCCCTCGCCGGCGAGCTGGAACGACTGAAGCCCGCTGAAATTGTGGTTGACGAGGAAGACGCGTCGCACCCCGGGTTTCGCGATGGTGTCCGGGTCAGCCGGCGGCCGCCATGGCACTTCGATCTCGATAGCGCTACTCGCCTGTTGTGCAAACAATTTCAAACCAGGGACCTGTCCGGATTTGGCTGCGACGATTTGCCCAGCGGAGTTGCTGCGGCTGGCGCACTGCTCCAGTACGTCAGCGACACGCAGAAAACGGCGCTGCCGCACCTGGCCTCAATCACGGTCGAGCAGCCCGGTGACGCCGTTATCATGGACGGCCCGACCCGCCGCAACCTGGAACTCGAGGCCAGCCTGACAGGTCATCACGAACAGACGCTTTGCGGTGTCATGGACCGTTGCCAAAGCCCGATGGGCAGTCGGCTGCTGAAGCGCTGGATACAGCGGCCGTTGCGCAATGCAGACGTTTTGCGCGGCCGCTACCAGGCCGTCGAGACGCTGTTGCTTTCGCGCCTGATCGAAGCGTTGCAGAAAACCTTGCATGGCATTGGCGATGTGGAGCGGATTCTATCCCGGGTCGCCCTGCGCTCGGCGCGGCCACGCGACCTGCGCCAGCTTGCGGTAGCACTGTCGAGAATCCCGGATCTCAGGGGCCTGTTGGGACGCGACGAGTCACCGCTGCTGGCATCGCTCGGCAAAGCAATCGGTAACCATGGCCAGGAGCGCGACATGCTGCGCAAGGCCATTATCGAAAACCCGCCGATGTTGATTCGCGACGGCGGAGTGATTGCCACCGGATTTGACGAAGAGCTCGACGAATTACGTGCCATCGCCGACAACGCGGATCAGTACCTGCTCGATCTGGAAAATCGCGAAAAGGCGCGCACGGGTATCGCTAACCTGAAACTGGGCTACAACCGGGTACATGGCTACTACATCGAGATCAGCCGATCCCAGGCGGGCAACGCACCGGCGGACTACATCCGGCGACAAACGCTGAAGTCGGCTGAACGCTATATCACGCCCGAGCTGAAGGAATTCGAGGACAAGGTCCTGAGTGCCCGCGAGCGCGCATTGAGCCGCGAGAAATACCTGTACGAGAGCCTGCTCGATTCGCTCGCGGAATCGTTGCCGGCACTGCAGGCAACGGCCACAGGCCTCGCAGAACTTGACGTGCTCGGATCATTTGCGGAACGCGCAGAATCCCTGAACCTGACGAAACCTGAACTGGTCGCCGAACCCTGCATCGATATCAGCGGCGGGCGACACCTCGTTGTCGAACAGGTGATTGACACACCGTTTGTCGCCAACGATCTGGCCATGGATCGTCAGCAGAAGCTGCTCGTTATCACCGGGCCGAACATGGGCGGCAAGTCGACCTATATGCGCCAGGCAGCGCTTATCGCGATTCTCGCCCACATCGGTAGTTTCGTCCCGGCTGATCGCCTGCGGATCGGACCAATCGACCGCATCTTTACCCGCATTGGGGCGTCAGACGATATTGCCGGCGGGCGCTCAACATTCATGGTCGAGATGACCGAGACCGCAACGATCCTCAATAACGCCACGGAATCGAGCCTCGTGCTGATGGACGAGGTTGGCCGCGGCACGAGCACCTTTGATGGTCTGTCGCTGGCCTGGGCAGCGGCGCATCATATGGGCGAGAAGGTCCAGGCATTCACGCTATTTGCCACGCATTATTTCGAACTAACGGCCTTGGCCAATGAAATTCCGGCCTGCCGAAACGTGCATCTGGACGCGACCGAGCACAAAGGGCAGCTTGTGTTTTTGCACTCCGTCAAAGCAGGCCCCGCAAACCAGAGTTACGGGCTACAGGTCGCGGCGCTCGCCGGGGTACCGCCCGCTGTCATCAAACGAGCGCGCCGCTATCTCGCAGCGCTTGAAACCCACGCGCTGACCGAACATCCGCAAAGCCAGCTGCCGTTTGCAGCACCGGTAGCCGACGAACCGGACGAACTCGCCGAGGCGGTCGATGAGCTGGATCCTGACGAGATGACGCCGCGCCAGGCGATGGACGCGATCTATCGTCTCAAGAAACTCAGAAAAGAATAAGGCGCCGGCCACTGCGGCAGTGGCGGTATCCGAGGTAAGTCGAAATCCTCCGGCAGCGCAACGCCGGCACGAGTCGTCCCTGCCGCGCTCAGAGTAGCTCGTCGCGTAACTTTTCGAGCGCCTGTCTGTTGGTCCACGACCAGACGGTTTCGATCGCGGCGCCAATGGGCAGCCATTCCCAGGCACTGTGCTCACTCGGGTTGGTCCGTATTTTTTGCGCTTCAGGAACCCGGTACCGCCACTCGTACTCCGCGTTTACCGTTATCCCGACGGCATAGCGGTCACGCCAGCGTGGATCGATCGTAAAGCGGCGCACGCGGCCGGTGTCGACGAGATGGCCCGTGCTGTCCAGGCCCGTCTCCTCTGCGAGTTCGCGGGCGGCGGCCTGGGACGCAGCTTCTCCGCTCTCCAGTGAACCGGTGACGGACTGCCAGAATTCGAACGGTGCCTTGCGCTTTAACAGCAGGATCTCGGCACTGTCTGTGTAGACAATAACGAGTACGGATTCGGGCCGTCGCAACCCGGAAACCACCTTACTCGGATCGCGGGGCGCGCAGGCGAATTCCCGCGTCCTTCAGCTGCTCGGCCGACACTTCGCCGGGCGCATTGGTGAGCGGACAACTGGCCGTTTGCGTCTTGGGAAATGCGATCACGTCGCGGATGCTTTCCGCGCCAGCCATCAGCATCACCATCCTGTCCAGACCAAATGCGATACCGCCGTGCGGCGGACAGCCAAATCGAAGCGCCCGCAGCAGAAAGCCGAATTTCTCTTCCGCTTCTTCATCACTGATCCCCAGCAACTCGAAAACGGCGGCCTGCATCGCCTGGTCGTGAATTCGAATCGAACCGCCGCCAATTTCGGAGCCGTTCAGCACAATGTCATAGGCTCTCGACAACACCGTGCCCGGATTGGCCTTGACCGCTTCCGCATCGTTAACCGCCGGCGCCGTGAACGGATGGTGTAGCGACGTCCAGCGGCCCGACTGCTGATCTTTTTCGAACATCGGAAAATCGACGACCCACAGCGGCTGCCAGCCTTCCTGAACAAGCCCGCGATCCTCGCCAAGCCTGACTCTGAGCGCGCCGAGCGCGTCGTTGACGATACGGGCCTTATCGGCGCCGAAGAAAATCAAATCGCCGCTTTGTGCGGCGGTTCTTGTCATGATTCCGGTGACGGCGGCGTCAGGGAGAAACTTAAGAATGGGGGACTGCAGGCCGTCGCGACCGGCGCTCGCATCGTTGACCTTGATGTATGCCAGGCCCCGCGCTCCATAACGACCGACAAACGCGGTGTAGTCATCGATTTCCTTGCGACTCAGCTCGCTGCCACCGGGCAGGCAAAGTGCCGCGACCCGGCCCTCAGGGTCTGCCGCCGGGCCGGCGAATACCTTGAATTCGACAGATTGCAGCAAATCTCCGACTTCGATGAGTTCCAGGGGAATGCGCAGATCCGGCTTGTCCGAGCCATAGCGCTGCATCGCCTCTGCGTAACTCATTCGCGGAAATGGCGATGGCAATTCGATATCCATAACTTTCCTGAACAGCTCGCGAACGAGACCTTCCATGGAGTTCGTGACATCATTTTCGTCGACGAAACTCATTTCGATATCGAGCTGGGTGAATTCCGGTTGACGATCGGCGCGCAGGTCTTCGTCTCTGAAGCAACGGACGATTTGGTAATAGCGATCCAGGCCCGACATCATAAGAAGCTGTTTGAAAATTTGCGGCGACTGCGGCAGCGCAAAAAACTTTCCAGGGTTGGTTCGACTCGGCACGATGTAGTCCCGCGCACCTTCCGGTGTCGCCCGCGTAAGCATCGGCGTTTCAACATCGACGAAACCGTTTTCATCGAGGTAATTGCGCATCGCACGGGTAACCGCATGCCTCAGGCGAAGGTTGCCAAGCATCTTCTCGCGACGCAGGTCGAGGTACCGGTATTTGAGGCGAATCTCCTCATTCGCGAGCTCATCATGATGAAATGGCGGCGTTTCGGAATCGTTGAGCGTCGTCAGCTCGAGCGCCAGCACTTCGACCTGTCCCGTGCGCATGTTGGGATTGACAGTGCCTTCGGGACGCCGCCGTACCTTACCTTTCACAGCGAGCACGTATTCACTGCGGATGCGCTCTGCCTCTGCAAAGATTTCCGGGCGATCCGGGTCAAATACGACCTGCAAGAGGCCTTCCCGGTCGCGGAGGTCGATAAAGATGACGCCGCCGTGGTCCCGTCGCCGGTGGACCCAGCCACACACCGAGATTTCCTCGCCGACCAGGGTTTCGTCTACATTTCCGCAATAATGGCTGCGCATCGTCTGTTCAGTGCCTGCAAAATGGAGGCGGAATGGTACGGTCTGCGGAGATGGGCTGCAATACCGCCCGGGCCGGTTTGCCCCTATTTGTCAGTTTTGGCAGGCATTTCGAGCGGTAATTCCGGGAGCTGGTCGTTGCGCCAGGTCGGAATTACAACGCCAAGGGAGATAATCATTTTCAGCGCCTCGTCCACTTCCATATCGAGCACGATAATGTCTTTTCGCGGCACGATAATAATGAAACCGGAGGTCGGGTTTGGCGTGGTCGGCACAAAAGTACAGACCACATCTTCCCCTGTCCGGCCCTGCACTTCCCCGAGTTCGCTGGAGGTCTGGAAAGCGATGCTGTACAGGCCTTTGCGCGGATACTCGATCAGCAGAACTTTCTTGAACGATTCGCTCTTGTCGGAGAACACCATCTCGGCAAAGGTCTTAACGGCCGAGTAAACGGCTCGGACAAACGGGATCCGATCAAGCAGCGACTCCCATCCTTTGACGAACGCGCGGCCAACGAAATTGGCTGCCAGCATGCCCGTGATGACCAGCAGCAGAAAGGTGAATACGACGCCCAGTCCCGGCAGTTTCATACCGAGCAGTTGTTCCGGGTGATAGCTCAGCGGCAGCCACTGCAGAAAATTGTCCAGCCAGAGATCCATTCGTCCTATGACGAACTTAAGCAGCTGATAGGTAACCGCCAGCGGCAACCAAACCAACAGGCCGGCGATGATGTACTTGCGGAGGTTCTTCATCAATCGTCTTTCTTGCTTGTTGCTTTCGGCGCGCTTTCGGCTTTCGCCGGAGATTCCGCCTTTGATTTCTTTTCCGGCGTAGCTGAATCCTTTTTGTCGGATTTTGCGTCGGCTTTCACCGCATCGTTGTCGCTCTTGACCAGGTTACGTTGATTGTCCTTCTTGAAGTCGGTTTCATACCAGCCCTGACCTTTCAGCCTGAACCGCGGCGCAGATATCAAACGCCTCAACGCCGGCTCGCCACACTCGGGACATTCGAGCAACGGGTCGTCACTGATTTTCTGTAGTGCATCGAGCTTGTGCTGACACTTCTGACAGGCATACTCATATATGGGCACGCACGATTCTCCATTAGCAGCGTCACGGTATCCGTTTAAGCGGCTACCGCGAATTGGTTATTATATGTTGATCAGGCCGCGTTCCGGAATTCGAGATGGTCTTCATCCACCCCGACCTTGATCGTATCTCCCGGATTAAATCGACCCCTCAATATTTCCTGAGCAAGCGGATTCTCCACCTGCTGCTGGATCGCGCGCTTCAAGGGTCTGGCGCCATAGACGGGATCAAACCCGGCCTCGGCCAGTTTATCGCGAGCGGCTTCTGAAAGTATGATTTTCATGTCGCGACTGGCCAGACGTTGATGCAGATAGCCGAGCTGGATATCCACAATGGCACGAATATGCTCTCTGCCCAATGGATGGAAGACAACAGCATCGTCGATACGATTGACGAACTCCGGGCGGAAATGGGTAGAGACAATTTCCATCACCGAGGCCTTCATTGCCTCGTAATTCTGTTCGCCGGCCATCTCCTGAATTCTCTGCGAACCCAGGTTCGAAGTCATCACGATAACGCAGTTGCGGAAGTCCACGGTGCGGCCCTGACCATCAGTCAGGCGGCCATCATCGAGCACTTGCAACAATACGTTAAAGACATCCGGATGCGCTTTTTCGATCTCGTCCATCAGTATGACCGAATAAGGTCGGCGACGGACGGCTTCTGTCAGGTAGCCGCCTTCGTCGTAACCGACATATCCTGGCGGGGCACCGATCAGTCGCGATACGGAGTGTTTTTCCATGAATTCGGACATATCAAGCCTGACCATGGCCTCGTCCGTGTCAAAAAGAAAATTGGCAAGCGCCTTGGACAGCTCGGTCTTGCCAACGCCGGTCGGCCCAAGAAACAAAAACGATCCAATGGGTCGATTGGGATCTGACAGGCCGGCGCGTGAACGGCGGATTGCGTTCGCAACTGCCGTCACCGCTTCCATCTGGCCGACTACTCGATTCTGTATGGCTTCTTCCATATGCAGGAGTTTGTCTTTTTCGCCTTCCAGCATTTTCGATACAGGAATTCCAGTCCACTGCGACACAATCTCCGCAACTTCCTCTTCGGTCACATTGTTGCGGACTAACGTCGTTTCCTGACCTTCCGCCGCTGCCGCCTCCTGTAACTGCTTTTCGAGTTCCGGAATGCGGCCGTACTGTAACTCCGACATGCGCGCCAGATCGTTGGCCCGATGCGCGGTCTCCAGCTCAAGGCGCGAACGTTCCAGTTCTTCCTTGATATGCGTGGTGCCCTGCATCGTGGCTTTTTCCGCTTTCCAGATCTCTTCAAGGTCGGCGAACTCGCGTTCGAGATCGGCAAGCTGTTGCTCGAGATCGTCGAGACGCTTCCTTGATGCGTCGTCCGATTCCTTTTTCAGGGCCTCTCGTTCGATTTTCAACTGGATAACACGGCGCTCGAGTTTATCCATCTCTTCGGGTTTCGAATCGATCTCAATTCGAATGCGCGACGCGGCCTCATCGATAAGGTCGATGGCTTTGTCAGGCAATTGACGATCAGCAATATACCGATGCGACAGGGTAGCCGCCGCGACAATGGCAGGATCGGTAATAGCAACGCCGTGATGAACTTCGTAACGTTCCTTCAGACCGCGCAGGATTGCGATCGTGTCTTCGACTGTCGGTTCCTGGACCAGTACTTTCTGGAAACGACGCTCCAGAGCGGCGTCCTTCTCCAGGTATTTTCGATATTCGTCCAGCGTCGTTGCACCTACACAATGCAGCTCGCCGCGCGCCAGGGCGGGCTTCAGCATATTGCCGGCGTCCATCGATCCTTCGGCTTTCCCGGCGCCGACCATGGTATGCAATTCGTCAATAAACAGGATGATCTGACCTTCCTGCTTGGCGAGATCGCTCAGTACAGCTTTCAGCCTTTCTTCGAATTCTCCGCGAAATTTCGCACCGGCTATCAGCGCGCCCATGTCGAGTGACAAGATGCGCTTGTTGCGCAGGCCCTCGGGAATTTCGTTGTTCACGATTCGCTGGGCCAGCCCTTCAATGATCGCCGTCTTGCCAACGCCCGGTTCGCCTATCAGTACCGGATTGTTTTTGGTCCGCCGTTGCAGGATCTGTATGGTCCGCCGGATCTCGTCGTCCCGGCCGATAATTGGATCGAGTTTGCCCTGCTCCGCGCGTTCGGTCAGGTCAATAGTGTATTTCTCAAGTGCCTGGCGGGTGTCCTCGGCGTTCGGATCATTCACCTGCTGGCCACCGCGAATCTCGTCGATGGATTGTTCGACGGCACCGCGGATCGCGCCAGCCTGCGTGAGGATGTTCGCGAGTGGCGATTTGTCGTCCAGCGCGGCCAGCATGAAAAGTTCGCTGGAGATGTACTGGTCGTCGCGCTTTTGCGCAAGTTTGTCGGTCAGGTTCAGTAGTTTCGACAGGTCATTTGAAATATGGACCTCGCCGCCGGTCCCCTCAACCCTGGGCAGTCGATCCAGCGCGTCGCCGAGCTGCGAGCGCAGCAGATTGACGTTAACCCCCGATTTGGCGAGTAAGCCACGCACCGTGCTGCCCTCCTGGTCCAGCAGGGCCACCATGACGTGCACCGGCTCGATAAACTGATGATCCAGCCCGACAGCGAGGGACTGTGCCTCGGCCAGGGCCATCTGGAATTTGCTTGTCAGCTTGTCCATTCGCATCGCAATAGCTCTCAAAATATAAAGAAGTTGAATTGACCATTAAATTGCGTCAAATCAGTCGTTTTCAAGCCGTTCGAGAGGGTCAATCGTCGCGAAATATAAAAGTGGCCATGCGTCCGCACTCGCCGTCTCTGCGGTAAGAAAAGAATCGCGCGGCATCGGCGTAGGTACAGTATTTTCCGCCCTCGATCCGGGTAACGCCCGCCGCCGCAAGGCGTTGGCGGGCCAGTCCGTACAGATCGGCTTGCCAGCGATTTCTGTCGTTGCTGGCGAAAAATCGCACCGCGCCGGGGTCTTGTGCGACGAATTGGTGGCGAACTTCGCTGCCCACTTCAAATGCAGTCTGCGAGATCGCCGGCCCGAGCCAGGCGACTATCTTGCTGGCCGGCGCCTTGAAAGCGCTGACCGTGTTTTCCAGAACGCCGGCCGCCAGGCCCCGCCAGCCGGCGTGGGCGGCTGCAATTTCGGAACCGTCGTCAGCACTGAAAAGGACGGGCAGGCAGTCCGCGGTCATGATGGCCAGCACCACCCCGGACCGGCGTGTCAATGACGCGTCGGCGACCGCGAGGGGAGCCGGCTCGATGGCGACTTCGGCGCCATGGACCTGCGTCAGCCACTGCGGAGTCGACGGCAAACCGCACTCCGCCGTGAATTGCTGCCGATTGGCGCGTACCGCGTCGGGGTCATCGCCGACGTGGGCGCCGAGGTTCAGCGACGAATAGCGTCCCGAACTGCAGCCCCCGGTGCGAAAAGTGCTGCCGGCTACGATTCCGGCCGGGGCCGGCCAGTCCGCGGACATCCAGTTAAGCCCGGTCGTCAACCCGCTTGCCCGGCATCGCGCCGCAAGGTACTGAGCAACGACTTGAAGTCGTCTGGCGGCGCACATTGCGCCTCGATTTCGACACCGCTCACCGGATGCGCAAAGACGAGCCGGGCCGCATGCAGCGCCTGGCGTCGAAACAGGCGCAAGGTTTCAATGAGCTCTTCCGACGCCCCTTTTGGCAGCTTCAGTCGACCGCCATACACGGTGTCACCGAGCAACGGGTGCCGACGGTGGGCAAAATGGACACGAATCTGGTGTGTTCGACCGGTCTCAAGCTGAACGCTCACATACGTATGGGCCCTGAATCGTTCAATCACGCGGTAGTGACTCACTGCCGGCTTGCCATCCTCGCGAACGGTCATCTTGCGGCGATCGACCGGGTGCCGCCCAAGTGGCGCATTGATCGTTCCACCACCGGTCAGCACTCCATTACAGACAGCCAGGTAGTGACGTGAAATATGCCGCTCCGCAAGCGCTCGCACCAGGGCCGTATGGGCCTGCAATGTCTTGCCCACGAGAAGCAGACCACTGGTGTCCTTGTCTAGTCGGTGAACAATTCCGGCACGCGGCAGCTCCTCCAGCGAGGGATGGTGGTGCAGCAATCCATTCATCAATGTGCCACGCGTGTTGCCGGCGCCAGGATGCACGACCAGTCCGACCGGCTTGTTCACGATCAGCAAGTCGTCGTCTTCGTAAGCGATGTCGAGCTTGATCGCCTCCGGCAAGCTGGTAACGCTCACTTCCGCCCGCGGCTTGAGCACCACTTGCTCCCCTCCCGTCACCGTATCGCGCGATCGCATGGCCCGGTCATCGACGCTTACCAGCCCAAGCTTGATCCAGCTCTGCAGGCGGCTGCGCGAATATTCCGGAAACATACTGGCCAACGCCTGGTCCAAACGATGCCCGGACAGGTCCATGGGTATTTCTTTCTGCAGGAATTCTTCGGCCATCGGATTGGTCATTGGAGCTGACAGGGAAGGACTCAAGTTTACGGTATACTTGCCGACCGCGCCGGATTGATGCAAAGTCCGGCGGCGCTCGGGTTTCCGGGCAGCGCTAAACCAGGATATATGACCAATTCCATCGACAAGTTGTTGCGTTGCATGCCCTCCGTCAAGGCGGGCATGGTTGAGTCCGGACGTCGTCTGGTGGTGCTCACGGCTATTGCCGTGTTGGCGGTCGGTTGTGGTGGCCGCGACGAGGAATTTGACCTCACGACCAGCATCCGTGAGGCCTACATCGAAGCACAGAATGCCATCGAGTCGGGCAATTACCGCAAGGCGGTAGGCATCTTTGAAGCGCTTCAGGCCCGTTTTCCGTTCAGTGAGTTTGCCACGCAGATTCAGCTCGAGCTGGCCTATGCGTATTACAAAGATGGGGGTATCGAACAGGCCATCGACGCCGCTGATACATTTATTCGAGAAAACCCAACCCACCCGCGTGTCGACTATGCGACTTATATAAAAGGGCTTGCGTACTTCGAAACCGGGCAGACATTTCTCGAAAGCATGTTCCGCAAGGACATCGA
>Ga0316195_10000314_pt1 | contig 18430 bp, 14 predicted proteins | sample Phised1_MG_FD_204937 | JGI IMG/M metagenome (GOLD analysis project Ga0316195, IMG submission 204937) | Coastal sediment microbial communities from Maine, United States - Phippsburg sediment 1 | ecosystem: Environmental > Aquatic > Marine > Coastal > Sediment | place: USA: Maine | collected...
CATACCTTTTATCAATTGTGCTAAATTTGTTTCTCCTGCCACTTTTTATATTTTATTAAAGCAATTAGGGAGACCATGGCCCAAACACCCTCGAGTATAATAAAAGGAAGGTAATTCATTAAAATTGAAGCTAAACAAGCCATTGATGCCCCAATAAAATTTAAGAGTATGAAAGTTAAACTACGCTTATCTAATTTCCCGGTTACATTTAAAATATATGCGAGTAGTATTTGAAAAACACCAATAAATCCTATCCAATCTACTTTGTTCATTTATTTTTTCAATTTATTGCCAACGGTCAGTAATCCTATGAATGTATTCTACTCTTTATCTAATGCCAATACGGTTTGAAGCAATACGTTCGCTCCATTGGCCATATCCACTGCTGTTGTAAATTCTTTTGGCGAATGACTGATACCACCAATGCTAGGCACAAAAATCATTCCTATCGGTGCAATAAATGCCATGTCCTGTGAATCATGTCCTGCGCCACTTTGCATATGTTTATAAGTGAAACCCAAAGCCTTTGCTGCCTGCACAATTTTGTCCTGAATAGATTTATCTGTTAAGGCTGGTGTAGCCCCCAACAATTGATTATTGAAAGTAATTTTCGTCCCGCCCGATGCGGCAATGTCTGCGGCTTTTTTTTCTATTTCACGAAAGAGGTCCCAAATTTTATCATATGACAAATCTCTTATCTCCAATCCTAAAACAACTTTTCCCGGAACAACATTATAGGCTCCTGGCTGAGCGGAAATTTTACCTACTGTACCAACTTGTCTGCCTTCACGACTGGTAATTACTTCATTGACAGCAATGATAAGCTTAGCAGCGGATAGCAAGGCATCGTTCCGCAGATTCATAGGTGTTGTACCTGCATGATTGGCAAAACCTTCAACGGTAACTTCCCAGTCTTCGATACCCACTATACCTTCCACCACACCAATCTGAATATTTTGCTTTTCTAAAATTCCACCTTGCTCTATATGCAATTCCAAAAAAGCTGATAAGTCGCCTTTTTTTCTGATGACACTGGAAATACTATCCGCATTTCCCCCAATTGCATTTATACCTTCTCTTATAGTTAATCCGGACTGACTCAATATTTTTAATCGTTCTTGATTAAAATCTCCTGCAAGCGCTTTGCTGCCAAGTAAGCTGCCTTCTTCGTCTGAAAATATTATCAATTCGAGCGGATGATTGGTAACTAAGTTGTTTTCTTGAAGAATTTCCATTATTTCCAGTCCGCCTACAGAACCTACGCATCCATCATAATTACCTCCATCGGGTACCATGTCTATATGACTCCCAAAAGCAATTGGTTTTAGAGTAATATCCTTACCTTTTCTCTTTCCAATAATATTTCCCGCGAAATCAATTGTTACGTCAAGTCCCGCTTTCTTCATTTGCTCAATAAACCAGGTTCTTCCTTCTACATCCCCTTTTGAATAGGCAACCCGGTACCCTTTGTCATTGGAATCTTTACCAAATTTTGCCAATTCAAAAATCCTGCTCTCTATCCGGTCCTGGTTTACTTTCAGTTCTTTATAATTAATTGGAGTTTGGCCAAAAACAGAAAACGACAAAATGGTGGTAAAACAAACAGGAATCAGGGTCTTTAAATAGTGCATCAATGGAGATTTATAAGGTTGGTAAAGGTTTAAAATGTTTCTGTCTTCTTCTTGATGCAAAGTGAATACCATAAAGGTTTCCTAACCGTCCTTTTAAAAAGCGTTTGAATGCTTTGTGTAAACCTGTTGTGAATACTTTTAGGACTATCCAAACTCAATATCATAGAATTACTGATTATTTAATTATCGGTAATTCAATATAGGAATTATATTTTTTACCCGTATGAATGTCCAGACTTGTTGGCTTGCAATTTTCCAATGTATTATCTGCGCTTATTGCGGGATTAAATTCATAGTTAGTATAATCTGCACCAGCAATGGATATTCTGATTTTGTGCCCAGGCCTGAATTTCCAGGCTTGAGGTTGCATATCGAATTTCAAATTTATTATAGAATCATTTGCAAATGGAGTTTCATCATAATCTTCTTCCTTGTAGGAATGCCATGGCAATTCAGGTTTTACATCATAAAGCCCATTCACCATTTGATCATTATCATACAACTTATGCCAACCTGCCCTCATCTTCCCTTCAGCAACATAATACACAACTCCTAAAGTATCCACGTCGCTTAAATACACATATACATCACTATTAACCTGATCAGACGAAACATATAAATTAACAATCGGACTTCCGGTAATGGTAACCGAATCGTTTAAAACCTCCGTTTCAAAGACCAGGCATTTTTTGTCTTGCTCGTTTCGTGTCATCAAGGAGTCAGTATACATATACATCAATTGCGGATTGAACCGTTTTGGGCCATAGGATGAGCTATGCGTAAAATCGACATCGTAGGAATAAACCGTATCTTCCTGTTGCTCTTCTGTCATTAGGTTATTCTGACCTAGATTATATTTCACGGGACTGGCTTCTTTCGGTGGCCATGAATCATAGAATTTCCATCCATCAAAAGCCGTATAAATTTTTACGGGTGGACTTGTTTCCAACCCATTTTCTTTGCCTTTAAGGTATCTGTCAAAAAATTGTAATTGTGTAGAAATCCTCTGATGTGAAGTGTTATGCTTTACCTCCATCCATTTCCAGTATTCATAAGTTAATCCAAGATGGAATCTCGGATCCATAAAAAGGTATACGGGATTAGTGTCCTTTAGACTAGCAAAACTCTGTACACTTCCCTTTGAAAAACCATCAAAGAACCCCCCCAGAATCAAAACAGGTATTTGGGTTTCCTGCAAATTCTTAATCATCAAATCTACACTACTTTCAGAAAGCATTTTTACATCACCATAATAATCAACTTTATCGTCAATATAATTGATTGAATTGGCCACTTCCTTTGGCCAGATATTTTTTTCATGTTCTTTTGTGAGGGACACATAAGGACTTTCTCTTCTTTTATTCCCATCGGCATACTGCATTCTGTCCGGGTAGGCATTAAGATCATTTTCTATGAGAACAGGCACCTCATCATAGAGTATTCCGTCACCATCTTCATCAATTACAGGCTCGGAAGGATACGAAGGGATGTCGTAAAGCGTATTCCATAAATTCCTGTTGTTTAATTCAATGGTGCGTGTAGAGTATTCTGTTAACCATCTTTGAGCTAATATACCTCCCGGGCGTACCGCTTCAGAATATAGATTAAAAAAAATTACTTCGGGTACAATACATTTCAGATAGGGAGATTTTGTACTTGCAGCCGCAAATTGTGACCAGCCCAAATACGATTGTCCCATCATACCTATTTTTTGATTTGACCATGGCTGCTCGGCAATCCAGGCTAAAATCTCTTCAGCATCATTTTTGAATGCTGTATCAAAAGGACCAGAATACCCGGTGGAGGAACCAGTACCTCTCATGTCAACAAATGCTATGGCGTATCCGTTACTTGTAAAAACATTTAGCCTGTTAAAATCTATGCTTTCATACACCGGGCCCCACTGTCCGATGTAATACTTTGATCCTAATCGATCAATCCATGACATTCCAGGCACCACTAAACTACTTGTATATGGGGAGTACATCAGGATTACGGGGAATTCCTCCTGGTCGCTATTGGTGGGAACAAGGCTGGTAATGGCTAATTTAGTCCCATCACTAAGTGTAATATATTCACGCAGCTTTTTGTATTCTCCATTTTTTACATCAGATAAACCTGCATATTCAAATTCAGGCCCGGTATTAAGCTGGATTTCCTTTCCCGGTGTGTAAATAATAAAAGCTACCAATGCAAGTAATATCAGTAGAAAGATGGCCCCAAAAATCTTCATGTATTTCATAATCAATATTTAAAATTAATATTAACCAGGGATTAGATCTTTTAGTAAAAGAGTAAATTATGATCCAAAATATAAATGGCATCTTAAATTGCTCATAACTAGTTATATGAATACTAATTTACCCCAATATCACTAAAATATTTTGGATAAGCACACCATTTTAGGATTTTTATGCCGTATTCATAATCAGGTTTAGTAGGATTCTAAAGGAAGGATAAATTTGGCAATAAGCTGTAATGGGTGCAAAATAGACCATGTAGAAAACATGGTTGTAAACGTCAAAAACAAAAAAAGGAGGTAAAATTCTGTAACTCCTGCAAAATCAAAGTAACAGCGCATGAAAACCTGCGGTTTTCCTTTGAGCTCTTAAGTGAAAATAGAAAGCATACTGCTGACGCAGTTGATTTTCCATTTTATTTCACTTTCAAAAACCTGCGGTTATTGACGTTTCTAAAATGAAAAAGTCCATTACTTAGGGAATGGACTTTCTGCTTTAAGTGACCTCGACAGGATTCAAACCTGTAATCTCTTGAGCCGTAATCAAGTGCATTATTCAATTATGCTACGAGGCCTTATTAATATGTTCCCCAATGGGGCTGCAAATATATTTCTTTTTACATTTAGGGCAAAATAACAAGCTGTATAATAAATGGATTTTAAAAAATACATCAGGGATATTCATGATTTTCCTGAAAAAGGAGTGACGTTTAAGGATATTACACCCCTTTTAAAAGATGCCGGGGCTTTACAGGCTGCAGCCGAAGCCATGCTAAAAATGATTGGTGATGTGAAAATAGATAAGGTAGTGGGAATGGAAAGCCGGGGATTTTTCTTTGCCCCTATCATTGCATCACGATTAAATGCCGGATTTGTCCCTGTTAGAAAGGTGGGAAAGCTACCGTCGGATAAGATCAGTAGAACATATGCCCTGGAATATGGAAAAGATACACTGGAAATACACGCAGATAGTATTGCACCGGGAGAACATGTGATCATACATGATGATGTACTGGCCACTGGGGGTACCGCAAAAGCAACCTGTCAATTGGTAGAAAGCCTGGGGGGTAAAGTCGTCCAATGTAATTTTTTACTGGAGTTATTGTCGCTGAAGGGCGCAGCCAAATTGAAAGGTTATAGTGTTAAATCCCTGATAAGTTTCTAATCCAGAGCATTTGTGGTAATAAAATAACGCCAGCCTATTATGGCCATTTGATACCTGGAGGCTTTGGAAAGGTCTAATCTCTTTTTGGTATAGGAAGGTAATAGCAGTTTATTGATCCTGGCAAGAAGCTTGAAGAGTATTTTTTTCATACTTGGCTTTTTGTAAATATACCATCTTATGGCAAATACAAATGAATGCCCCATGCACTCATTTATAATCCTGACTTCCGATTTCTTTTTATGTAATTATCAGAATCAACGATACCAATATAAAAATTATAATTTTCGCAATTGTGATCATTATATATATATTATAAAAGGTTAAAATTTCTTTCTATTGATTATTAGTAGCCGAAGATATAGGAATCCTTACGGCCGCTCCAAACCAATCATTGAAAAATAATGCAATTGCATACATTATTGTAAGTAAAATAATGAGTTATATAACATATATTATATACCGCTCTTGCTCAAAGTTTTAAATGGTAATGAAAATAACCATAAAACCTTATAAATTGAAATAATTGTAGGGGGTATTTTGAGGTATTTTTAAATTACAAGGCGTTTTTATATCCAAAAATGGCTTTTTTTGGACATTTCGTTCTCAAACAATAAACTACCGATCAATTTTATGATTGGTAGTTTTTAGGTAATTCATATAAATTTTGGATTTTTTCAACTGCTAATCCTCCTTTTTTGTTTTAACTTCTATCACACCGTCCTTTGCTTTTTCCCCATACTTCTCTATAGCCTTGTCACCTTTGATTACATCTATGGTTTCAATTTTATCCGGTCCTATAGATTTAAGGTCTTCTTTGCCGGCTTCCTTTCCGTCAATAATGTAAAGCAGGTCTTTATCATCATCTGAATCCATATAGAAATACGAATTACCTTTCTCACTTATTACGTGCATATCTTCAGCTGAATCGTTTACAATAATTACATGACTATTGTCACCGGTTGAGTACTTTTTTTCTATTCGTACATGTTTGCCATGAATCTTGTCTTCGTGTTCCATATCATCCAATTGTTCGCGGGAAACTTCCTTACCATTAATAATAATTATTTCTTTGCCGTTACCAGTTCTTATTTCGATATGTTTCTCCTCTTTATCATCGCTGTATACCCGGGTATTTACTTCGGTTTTTTCATGTAATATTTCGTGCTTTGATTTACTGTCACCCATAAAAAAGGAGTTATTATCCTCATCATAAACAATCGTGATAGGATCTATCGGTTTTCCATCATTGTCAAAAGAAGAGGAGCCTCTGAATTTTTTTCCATCCTTCTCCTTAGAACGCATGTCAATTTTAATATCTATGATCTCCTTATTGCTATTATGAACCACAGTATAAGAGAAATCTATTCCAATAGCAGTAAGATCCTTTTTAATCTCCTCAAGTTCTTCATCTGTGGTGTCTTTATTTATAAGAATCTGAACTGTCTTTTGACCTTCGGCGGATACATAGGCAACACCTGCTTCACTGTTTGTTTTTGGTACGTAGATTGTCCTCGTATTAAAGCTTAATAGGAAAACTGCCAAGGCCGGCAGAATCAAGGCCATTTTAAGGGCATTTCTTTTGTTTGATTTTGATTTGTGTAACATGACTATTCGTTTTTTGATTAATGAACTGTAAAAATTATTTGTGATGGGCGTGAAGAATTGATTTCCGGAAACTTTAAGCAAAGTATACTTATACGCCCTTTCAGATGCGACATTTTTTATTGCGGTATCATCTGCCAAAAATTCCAGATTTTGTTCAATGTTTTTCTTGTATAGCCAACTAAATGGGTTGCCCCACATGACTATGGTAACCAGATGTGCAATCAATAAGTCTATGGAGTGTTGCTGGGAACTATGTGCACGTTCATGTTTTAAAATTGCCTCAAGTTCAAGGGGTTCGAACTTGTCAGGATTATAAAAAATATACCTAAAAAACGAAAAAGGGGCAATATCCCTGTCGGTTTCCACATAAATACAACCATCTTTTTTACTGATATGGTTGGAACGTATTACCTTTCGGATAGCGAGAAGCTGAAACATAAACTTAAGTCCAAGCACAAGTATTCCAATTAAATAGGCGATAAACAGTAAATCCTGCCAATTAAATGCAGGCTGACTTGTTTCGAAATAATAACTTTCGGGTAAAGAATTGGTAGAAGCAAATGGGGATGGTGTGATTTCTATGTAAGTATCGATAATAATGAAGGGGCAAATGAAAGCTGCGATCACCCCGATGAGTAAAAAATACCGGTTCACCCTGAAAAAAGTTTCCTTTTTAAGAAATGCCTGGTAGACAAAATAAAACAACGTGAGTATTCCCGAGGCTTTTAAAACGTAAATCATTAAAGCTTCCATCTAGTTTTCTTTTTCAATTAATTCTATAATTTCCTTTAGCTCCTCAATGGAAATCTTTTGCTCCTTTGCAAAAAAGGAAACCATGCTTTTATAGGAATTGTCATAGTAATCTGCAAGAGTACTGGAGATAAAACGCTTTCTATACGCATCTTTGGTAACCAAAGGATAATAGCGATGGGTATTTCCAAATGCCTCATGAGAAACGTAATCCTTATCCTCCAGGTTCCGTACAATGGTAGATAAGGTATTGTAATGCGGTTTGTCCCCCTTCAATTCTGCCCTTATTTCCTTAACAAACGCCTTTTTTAATCTCCAGAGGATTTTCATTATTTCCTCTTCTTTATTGGTAAGTCTTTGCATAATGCCGATATTTTTAATCAAACTTATTACTAAAAATTTAGTTAAACAACTACTTTTATAGTTATTTAACTATTTTTTTGGTTTTAATAGTACTGCCAATTCTATTCTGAGGTGTCAATTACAAGTGTAAACCACTGGAAATTTACCGAAAGACATGATTAATTAATTGTATACCCCTCGCTGTTCCGGGCGTATTCTGCTATATTTGCTAAAACCTTCCGGATGCTCAATATATTTTTTATCGTAATTGGTTTGGTCTTATTAATACTAGGGGGTAACTGGTTATTAAAGTCGGCTGTAGCCCTTTCTTTACGGCTGAATATACCCAGAATTATCATTGGGATGACCATAGTATCCTTCGCAACTTCAGCCCCGGAACTTATAGTGAGTATTAACGCAGCCATAGATGGTTTTCCGGATCTGGCGCTGGGCAATGTAATAGGATCCAATATTGCAAATCTTGGGCTGGTATTGGCAGTGGTTATTTTGATGGGCAGTATCGAAGTGCGCAAGGCTTTCTACATAACAGACTGGCCGGTAATGATGGCTGCTTCACTCTTATTTTTTGGTTTTATATATTTTGATGGCGTACTGCAGTCTTATGAAGGCGCAATTATGCTGCTTTTTCTATTTCTGTTTTTGATTTTTTTACTTCGTTTTCAGAAAACGGCAGTGGTAGATGATTTTCATGAGGATGATGTACCATTACCGCTGTATAAGGCATTGCTTTTCCTGGGAATAGGAGGGGGGGCTCTGTGGGGAGGCTCGGAATTACTTGTAAAAGGTGCTGTAGGAATGGCTACTTTTTACGAGGTGAGCGAACGTATTATAGGGATTACGGTGGTTTCTGTGGGAACAAGTATACCTGAACTGGCGGCATCTGTTATTGCCATAGTCAATAAGGAAAAGGCAATTTCTGTAGGAAACCTAATTGGGTCCAATATTTTTAATTTAATGGCGGTTTTGGGTATCACTTCAATGATTACACCAATTTATGTTATAGACCAGGGCCTTCTGACTAATGATATTTGGTGGATGCTTGGCATTTCATTTATTATCCTGCCATTGGTATTCTTTCCCAAAGGCCTCCGACTTGGTTGGCGTGACGGAATTATTTTAATTACCTTTTACACTCTGTTTTTATATTTTACATTATTCTGAGTTGAAACGCATTTTGGTAAATAATTGTCATGAAGTCAAGAACACTTCTTTTCTTTTCTGTGCTTACGGTTCTTGGTATGTCCGTTGGATGGGCACAGCAGGCAGAATTTCTATATGGAAACGTCATAGATGCTGAAACAAAAGAACCTGTCCCTTTTGCCACGATACGAATTCAGAACAAAGCAGTAGGTGTGATCTCCAATGAGGATGGCGGGTTTGCAATACCATTAAAATTCCGGGAAATAGGTGAAATGCTTGAGATAACATCAATGGGCTTTATGGAGCAGAAGATTCTCATTTCTGAATTGTCTTTGGAAGAAGTAAACCTAGTAAGGCTTTTTCCCGGGACCATAGAGCTCCAGGAAGTAATAGTCATCAGCAGCAAAAAGAGGAAGTTGTCTGCTTTAAAAATTGTAAAAAAGGCCATAGAAGCAATTCCTGAAAATTATCCTCAATATTCTTTTTCAACAGTGGGTTATTATCGCGATTATCAAAAAAGGAAAAATCAATATATCAACCTAAATGAAGCTATATTAGGAGTTTTTGATAAAGGGTTTAATCAACCCGATAATGAAACCACTGCTATTCGGATATATGATTACAGGGAAAACACAAATTTTGAAAGAGATACAATAGCTCAAAAGGCCTATAATTATAAAAGTGGTGTAAAGGTTATAGATAAAGCATTTTTACAGAATTATGGGGGGAATGAATTTACTATTTTGCGAATCCATGATGCCTTGCGAAATTATGACATTGACTCATATTCTTTTGTGCATCAGTTAAAATATGATTTTGTTAAAAATCACAATTTTTTTAAAGGGGCTGAAACCTATTTAGGAAATGAACACCTATATACAATTAGATTTACAAAACGAGATGTCCAATATTCGGCCTTTGGCACATTATATATTTCGAAAAGAGATTTTGCTATTTATAAAATGGAGTACGCCCTATATGATAATCTAGTAACCTATTCCAAGGATGACATAAACAAACACCCAACTAAAGGTCAGCTTATTTTTGAAGTCATCACAGAGTACCAAAGGGTTGATAATAAAATGTTTTTAAATTATATTTCTTTTAATAATTCTTTCAGGTTAAGGGAACCTCCGGAATTTAAAGTAGAGGAAATGTTAATGGATATGAAAAATCTGAGTTTTGAAGTAGTGTTTAACAAGGAACCCGAAAAGAAATCAGCCATTAATAAAAACAATTATTCTTTAATATATAATGGTAAAAAATTGAAATTAAAGGAGGTTGAATTGGGAAAAAAGCGCACTTACATATATCCCAATTTCAGCAATACCGATGAAAGCTTATCTTTCTTTACAGAATTGAAAACGACCCGAAATAAGGATAATATGATAGATTCCAACGTATTTTATTTTGTTGCAAAGAATATTATTGATGAGGAGGGTAACGAAATAAATGCACCGACTTACATGTATTTCAATCAGTTTAGGGAATTTTTTGTCCAGCAGGTAAAACCATACGCCAGACCTCCTGTAGACAGCCTGTATATGAAAAAAAACAGGCCTATTTTTAAAGATCAGCCTATAGTTAAACCAGATGATTTCTCTGATCTATGGATGAATACTCCGTTAAAGACCATAAATAAAAAAAAAGCCGTTTTTAAGTAAATAAAAACGGCTTTTTTTTAAAATAATCCTTAAAAAAATTAGTTGGCTAAGGCTTCAATATTTGCTGATTTTACAGTTTTAATAATTCTGCCTGCAATTTTATAGGGATCACCATTTGAAGCTGGTCTCCTGTCTTCCAGCCAACCTTTCCACCCTCTTTCAACGGTTATGATTGGAATACGGATTGAGGCACCCCTGTCTGATACACCATAACTGAAATCCTTAATAGATGCTGTTTCGTGCAAGCCTGTCAGTCTTTCGTCATTATAAGCACCATAAACTTCAATGTGGTCAAGGGCCACTGGCCTGAATGCTTCACAAATTTTTTCATATACTTCTTTAGAACCACATGTCCTTAAAGTAGTGTTTGAAAAGTTTGCATGCATTCCGCTGCCATTCCAATCACCTTTCACGGGTTTTGGATGCAATTCAATATAATAGCCATATTTTTCAGTAAGACGATTTAAAAGATAACGAGCAACCCATATCTCATCCCCCGCTTTTTTTGCGCCTTTAGCAAAACACTGAAATTCCCATTGTCCGGGTGCAACTTCCTGATTAATGCCTTCAATATTAATCCCGGCCGCAATACATAAATCCATATGTTCCTCTACAAATTCACGTCCCCAGGTGTACCTTCCACCTACGGAACAATAATATTTACCCTGTGGTCCGGGAAATCCACCACGTGGAAATCCAAGTGGTAAGTCCGTTTCAGTATCCATCAGAAAGTATTCCTGTTCGAATCCAAACCAGAAATCATTATCATCGTCATCAATTTGAGCTCTGTGATTTGATGGATGCGGTGTTCCATCCGCGCTTAATACCTCAGACATTATCAAATATCCGTTCTCTCTTTCAGGATCGGGATAAATGGCTACTGCTTTCAATAAGCAATCCGATGAACCTCCTTCGGCTTGTTCTGTTGAACTACCGTCAAAAGACCATAAAGGGCAGTCCTCCAATTTACCACTGAAGTCTTCTTCTATCTTGGTTTTACTTCTTAATTCTTGTGTTGGCTCGTGGCCATCCAGCCAAATGTATTCTAATTTTGCTTTGCTCATAATCTTCTGTGTTATTTTTTCAAATTAATGATTTCCAAAAGTAAAATATTTTATATACATCTATAAAAAAACAGGGGGTATTTATCAAGAAAATCGACATAATTATTAACACCCCCAATTTTTTGAGGGGATTTTGCAATATTTGCATAAATAGCTCATAATTCTATGAATTGTTTAATTTTGTTCTTAATCTAACTATCAAACATATTTTATGTCAAAAATAAGATTCAATGCAATTTCAGAGAGCCTAAAACGGCAACAGATACCAATTGCAGAAAACGGGAGGCGATCAGAATTGTTTGGAACCCAGGTTTTCAACGAAGACAGAATGCTGCAATACCTTACAAAGGATGCTTATTTAAGTGTTAAGGCAGCAATATTCTCCGGTTCCAAAATTGATAGAAAAATAGCCGACCAGGTAGCTGAGGCAATGAAAGGATGGGCTATTACCATGGGAGCTACTCACTACACGCATTGGTTTCAGCCATTAACTGGTGCAACCGCAGAAAAACACGACGCTTTCTTTGATTTGTTGGCGGATGGCAGAGCAGTTGAAAAATTTGGTGGGGCTCAGCTAGTCCAGCAGGAACCGGATGCTTCCAGTTTTCCTAGTGGGGGTATTCGAAATACCTTTGAGGCAAGGGGCTATACGGCCTGGGACCCTACTTCTCCCGCGTTTATTTATGGAACGACACTCTGCATTCCTACCATTTTTGTTTCTTATACAGGCGAAGCCCTGGATAATAAGGCTCCGCTTTTAAGGGCCTTGCATGCGGTAGATATGGCCGCTACAGCTGTAGCCAAATATTTTGATAAAAATGTAACCAAGGTCAATGCAACCCTGGGATGGGAACAGGAGTATTTTCTGATTGACAAAGCATTGGCCAGCTCACGCCCGGATATCGTTCTTACCGGCCGCACACTTGTGGGACATCTGGCAGCTAAAGGACAACAACTGGATGATCATTATTTTGGGGTCATTCCCACAAGGGCCATAAACTTTATGCGCGATTTTGAAAAAGAATGTGTTAAGTTGGGTATTCCTGTTAAAACCAGGCATAATGAAGTAGCGCCTAACCAATTTGAATTGGCACCTGTGTTTGAGGAGGCAAATCTGGCGGTTGATCATAATTTGCTGCTAATGGATGTTATGGAAAAGGTGGCAGACAGGCATAATTTTAAAGTCCTTTTTCACGAAAAACCCTTTGCCGGGATAAATGGATCTGGGAAACACAACAATTGGTCGCTGTCAACGGATACAGGTGTTAACCTTTTAAGCCCGGGTTCTACCCCTATGAAAAACCTGCAATTTCTCACTTTTTTTGTCAATACGATAAAAGCCGTAGACACTTATGAGGAATTGTTGCGATCTTCTATTGCTTCTGCCAGTAATGATCACAGGCTGGGCGCTAATGAAGCTCCGCCGGCCATTTTTTCGATCTTTATAGGTACACAGCTAAGCAATGTATTGGATGAATTGGAAGGCGTTTCCAAAGGAAAACTGTCGCCGGAAGAGAAAACTGAACTAAAACTTAATGTTGTTGGTAAGATCCCTGAGATTTTGTTGGATAACACAGATAGGAACAGAACCTCCCCCTTTGCTTTTACCGGAAATAAATTTGAGATGAGGGGAGTGGGCTCAAAAACGAATTGTGCTAAGCCCATGACAATTCTGAATACTATTGTTGCCCGGCAATTAAAGGAATTTAAAAAGGAAGTGGATATTTTAATTGATAAAAAGAAATTAAAAAAAGATGAGGCGGTTTTTAATGTTTTGAGAGAGTATATAAAGGCTTCCAAAAGAATTCGTTTTGACGGGGATGGCTATAGTGCGGAATGGGAAAAAGAAGCGAAAAAGAGGAAGTTGAGTAATAATAAAAACACACCCTCCGCTGTTCAGGTCATGACCTCCAAAGAAAGTCTGGAACTTTTTAATGACCTCGAAGTCATGAGTGCCATTGAAGTTGAAGCCAGGAAGGAGGTTGAACTGGAAACTTATATTCTTCAGACACAAATTGAAGGCAGGGTCTTTAATGAGCTGGTTTACAGTCATATTATTCCTTCCGCGATTGAATACCAGAATAAACTGATTAAAAATGCACTGGGCATTAAAGAAATTTATGGCGCGGCACATAAGAAGTTATCCGATGGGCACTTCAGCCTGATTGAACAGATAGCTGAGCATATGGTGGATTTAAAAAAGAATACCGATGATATGACCAACGCCCGAAAGATTGCCAACAATTTGACAGACCTGAATAAGAAGGCTTTTGCTTACTGCGATAGCGTTCGCCCCTATTTTGATAAAATCAGATATCATAGCGATAAGCTGGAGCAACTAATCGATGATCAGTCTTGGCGACTTACCAAGTACCGGGAATTATTGTTTATCAAATAAGCCAATAATTAAAGCTCACATTTTGTGGGCTTTTTTTATGGTTTATCCTATTTTTGCGGAAACCAAAACCCATGGATCCGTATACAAGTAAACGATATGACCAAAGAGGGGTTTCTGCCTCCAAGGAAGACGTGCATAATGCCATAAAAAATATTGACAAAGGCCTATTCCCAAATGCATTTTGCAAGATTGTAGAGGATTACCTTACCAGGGATGAGGAATTCTGTTTGGTAATGCATGCAGATGGCGCAGGTACCAAATCTTCACTCGCTTATATGTATTGGAAAGAAACAGGTGATATTTCTGTCTGGAAAGGTATTGCCCAGGACGCCCTGGTGATGAATCTGGATGATCTTTTATGTGTTGGAGTAACAGAAGATATTTTGTTGTCCTCTACCATTGGAAGAAATAAAAACCTGATTCCGGGAGAAGTCATTTCTGCAATAATTAATGGCACTCAGGAATTAATTGAAGATTTGGCAAAACACGGGATCACTATTTTTAGTACAGGTGGCGAAACGGCAGATGTAGGGGATTTGGTACGTACGGTGATAGTTGATTCGACGGTAACCGCCAGGCTAAAAAGGGCCGATGTAATTGATAATGCCAATATTCGCCCGGGGGATGTAATAGTTGGTTTGGCTTCATATGGAAAAGCCACCTATGAATCTGAATATAATGGGGGAATGGGCAGCAACGGGCTTACCTCTGCAAGACACGATGTGTTTTCCAAATATCTAAGCACTAAGTACCCTGAGAGCTATGACTCCCATGTTCCGGAAGAATTGGTGTATTCGGGAAGCGTCAAGCTTACAGATAATGTGCCTGGTGCTCCTCTGAATGCCGGCAAACTTGTTTTATCCCCAACGAGAACTTACGCACCGATTATCAAAAAAATTCTTCAAAAGTACAATTCCAAAGAAATTCACGGCATGGTACATTGCAGTGGCGGAGCACAGACAAAAATTCTTCACTTTATAGAGAATCTTCATATAGTAAAAAATGACATGTTTCCTGTACCGCCTTTGTTTAAATTAATCCAGGAGCAATCAGGCACAGATTGGAAAGAAATGTATCAGGTTTTTAACTGTGGTCATCGCATGGAACTTTATGTGCCGGAAAGTATTGCGCAAGATCTTATCAAAATTTCCAGAGAGTTTGAGGTAGAAGCCCAAATTGTCGGCTATGTAGAGCCAAATTCTACAAAAAAACTAACAATTAAGAGCGAATACGGAACGTTTATCTATTAAGGTATACGAATCCCTCTTTTAAAACGTTCTTTTTATAGTTGTTTTACCCGATTCCCCGGGTTAAAATTGCCTCGATATCGAATTAACAAATTAAATGCTATGGAGAGAAAGGATTTTTTACGCAGCCTGGGAGCAGGGGCTGCTTTTGCGCTTACGTTCCCTTGTATTAACGGTTGTTCCAGCGATAGTGAAGATCTGGAAATGAAACCCGTACCTACAGGTATTGATTTTAATGTGGACCTTGACTCACAGGAAGGTTCGGGTTTGCAGAATAATGGTGATTTTATATTAAAAAATGACGTGGTGGTGGTAAAGAACCTTGAAGGTATTTTTGTTGCTGCAAGTCAGATATGCAGTCATCAGCAAACAGATCAGGTGCGATTTTTAGATGATAATGGAGGAATTTTTCGTTGTTCCACACATGGATCAGAATTTGATCAGAATGGAATTCCTTTAAACACGATTACAAGCAATCCGCTTAAAACGTTTAACACAGAACTAAACGGTAACATACTTCGTGTTTTTGAGTAATTACCGATTATTTGCATTTTGATATTTTCATGAAAAGTTTGGCCCCGGATCTTTTCGTTTTTTCTTGTGCTTTTTATTCAGCAAATAAGAATTGTACAACTGCACACCTGATATTTTCACCTAAGAAAAATCAAAGCAAGTGAAAAGTTTAGTGGCACTATTTTTTGGCATTCTTACCATTACTGCAGTTTATGGTCAGGATAAAAAATTTGTTACTGTAACGAGATCAATAAATTTAATGGGCAGTCCCTTCGAACTAACTGTCGTGGCCCAAAGCGAAGAAATTGGATATATCAATTTGGAAGAGGCTATTGCAGAGGTCAGACGAATAGAAAAATTAATATCTTCCTGGGATCCTGAATCGGAAACTTCAGAAATTAACCGGAATGCGGGCTTAAAACCAGTTAAGGTAAGCTATGAACTTTATAAACTGATCGAACGTTCCATCCAGATTTCTGAAATTACAAATGGTGCTTTTGATATTACGGTTGCAGCAATGGAAGAAGTCTGGAGATTTGATGGTTCCATGACAATGTTACCAAGCCCGGAAAAAATCAGTAAGGCGGTTTCTAAAGTAGGCTATAAAAAAATTATCCTGAACAGTGCGGAAAATACTGTATTTCTAAAAGAGAAAGGAATGAGGATAGGATTTGGAGCAATTGGAAAGGGCTATGCAGCGGATAAAGTTAAGGGACTACTGGTATCCAAACTGGTTCCTGGTGGTATGATCAATGCTTCAGGCGATATAGCAACCTGGGGCACAAAGGCGACGGGTGAGAAATGGTTAATTGGAGTGGACCATCCAGGAAGTAATGGAAAAATATTTACCTGGCTGCCACTGATAGAATCATCAGTGTCAATTACAAGTAATCAGGATAAATATGTAGTTTTTAATGGTAAAAAATACTCGCATTTTATTGATCCATTATCAGGCTATCCTGTAAATGAAATAAGTAAAGTGACTTTACTGGCAAAAAGCGCTGAACTATGTGATGCTCTGGCAACGGCTGTGTTTATTTTAGGTAAGGACAAAGGAATTTCATTAATAAATCAGCTTGGAGATACTGAAGTAATAATTGTAGATCGCTATAATCAGATTTTTGTAAGTAATGGAATAATCCTCGATAAGATAGAATAATTATGCGTTATCCTCTTTTGAAAAAACTCTTGCTATCTTCTTAAAGAAGGGGTTATTATACCTTGAAAAATTTGTAAATTCGCATTCCTAAGAGATGATTGGATGTTAGATAAATTAAATATTGTTAAACAACGTTTTGATGAGGTATCCGACCTTATTATTCAACCTGATATTATTTCAGATCAGAAGCGCTATATAAAGCTGAATAAGGAGTACAAGGATTTGCGTGTGCTTGTAGATAAAAGGAATCGATATGTTGAGCTGACAAATAATATGAATGAGGCCGAGGAAATCATTTCCGACGGAAGTGATTTGGAGATGGTTGAAATGGCAAAAATGCAATTAGATGAAGCGAAGGGGGCTATACCTTTGTTGGAGGAAGAAATAAAGTTATTGTTAATTCCAAAAGATCCGGAGGATGCCAAGGATGTAGTGATGGAAATACGCGCTGGTACGGGAGGGGACGAGGCCAGCATATTCGCCGGAGACCTTTACCGTATGTATTCCAAGTATTGCGAATCCAAAGGCTGGAAAACGAATATTATTGATTTGAGTGAAGGCACCAATGGGGGCTATAAGGAAATCCAATTCGAAGTCAGTGGAGAAGATGTATATGGCACACTTAAATTTGAGGCCGGGGTGCATCGTGTACAGCGTGTGCCTCAGACAGAAACTCAGGGCCGGGTTCACACCAGTGCAGCAACCGTTATGGTATTACCTGAGGCCGAAGATTTTGATGTTCACGTAGACCCGAAGGATGTCCGCATAGACTACTTTTGTTCGTCAGGCCCTGGTGGTCAGTCCGTAAACACAACCTACTCTGCCGTTAGATTAACCCATATTCCTACAGGTTTGGTAGCTCAGTGCCAGGATGAAAAATCGCAGCACAAGAATAAGGACAAAGCCTTTAGGGTATTGCGCTCCAGGCTCTATGATATGGAATTGGCCAAAAAGCAGGAAGAGGATGCTGCAAAACGTAATTCACAGGTTAGCAGTGGAGATAGGTCGGCCAAGATCCGCACATATAATTATCCGCAGGGAAGGGTTACGGACCATAGGATAGGCCTTACACTGTATGATCTGCAGAATATAATGAACGGAGATATTCAAAAGATCATTGATGAGTTGATGTTCGTTGATAATACCGAAAAACTGAAAGAAGCTTCGGAGATTTTTTAAAAATCAGGATGAAAATTGAACACTTAGTTGAGCAGATCCATAAAAAGGAATCCTTCCTCTGTATAGGCCTGGATACAGACCTGGAAAAAATACCAAAGCATCTTCTAAAAGAAGAATCACCTATTTTTTCATTTAATAAAGCCATTATTGATGCTACCCATCACCTTTGTGTTGCATACAAACCAAATATTGCTTTTTATGAAGCCTATGGTTCAAGGGGTTGGGAGGCCTTGCGCAGAACAATCGAATACCTTAATGAGTTTTATCCCGAATTATTTACCATAGCGGATGCAAAACGGGGTGATATAGGGAA
>Ga0316195_10000315_pt1 | contig 18413 bp, 13 predicted proteins | sample Phised1_MG_FD_204937 | JGI IMG/M metagenome (GOLD analysis project Ga0316195, IMG submission 204937) | Coastal sediment microbial communities from Maine, United States - Phippsburg sediment 1 | ecosystem: Environmental > Aquatic > Marine > Coastal > Sediment | place: USA: Maine | collected...
GTTGATACGATTACAGTGCTTCGAAGGTCTCGATCTCGCGAGCGCTGCCTACGAGTGGAATTACCCCCGCCAAATGGTCGCTATTCGTCTTGCCGAGGCGGCAGGCAGCGCTGCCAATTTGGACGACTGCCTGTACACGAATGACTTCCTGATCGAGCGACCCCTGCTGAAAGCCCTGCGAGCAAACGCCAGTGGGCCGCCGGTACTGCTTATCGACGAAATTGATCGCGCGGACGAGCCGTTCGAGGCGTTTCTGCTGGAGCTTCTGTCGGAATTCCAGCTCACGATTCCCGAACTGGGGACTTTGAAAGCGGATCAACCGCCTGTCGTCATCATCACATCGAACCGCACGCGTGAGGTCCACGACGCGTTGCGACGTCGTTGCCTTTATCACTGGGTCGACTATCCGTCGCTTGAAGCAGAGTCCCGAATATTGGCAATCCGGGCTCCGCAGCTTGGCAATGAGCTAAGGGCGCAGCTCGTCGCGTTTATCCACAAACTGCGCGGAGAAGACTTGTTCAAGCGGCCGGGTGTGGCAGAGTCCATCGACTGGGCTCACGCCCTGACACAGCTCGACGTGGTCACCCTGACGCCGGATATCATCAATGACACACTCGGTTCGTTGTTGAAATACCAGGACGATATTGCGCGAGTGCAGGGTAGCGAAGCCGCGCGCCTGTTGGCCGAGATACAGGCGGCTGCCTGATACCCAGGTGACAGCAAATACTGAAAGCCGGCTCGCGCGCAATATTCTTTTGTTCTGCCGGACTTTGCGCCAGGCAGGAATGCGCCTGGGTCCCGGACAGATTGTCGACGCCAGCGAGGCCGTACTGACGGCGGGCATCGACAGGCGCGACGATTTCTATATCGCGTTGCGGGCCGTACTTGTCAGCGATCCGCAACAGTTTCGACTTTTCGATCAGGCTTTCCACATCTATTTTCGTAATCCGCGGTTGCTTGAGCGCATGATGGGATTGCTCTTACCAACCATCGAGCAGGAACGTAAGGATGAAAAGTCGGAAGCAGCAATCCGTCGACTGAGTGAGGCGCTATCGCATATTGCTGACAAGGAGGACAACGACGTAGTCATAGAGATCGATCAGGCTGGATCCTATTCCCGATGCGAAGTTCTCAAAAACAAGGATTTTGAACAGATGAGCCTCGACGAACAGAAAGAGGCCAGCGCGTTTCTTCGTCAGGAATTCGATATTTTGCAACGCGTGCCGACCCGACGTTTTCGTACGCATCGTCTTGGCGGTCGCCACGACCTGCGCAAGTCGATGCAGTTGATGCTACGCAATAATGGCCAGCTGCTGGAACTGGCCAGGAAAAAGCGCCGCTTGCGGCCGCCAACAATTGTGCTGTTGTGTGATATTTCTGGTTCGATGAGCCGTTATTCACGCATGTTTTTGCATTTTGCGCACGCGCTCTGTTCGCGGGGACAGGTCGTACACAGTTTCGTGTTTGGCACTCGCCTGACCAACATATCCCATTGGCTGGCAGATAAGGATGTCGACAGGGCGCTTGGCATGGTTGCCGTCGAGGTAAAGGACTGGGACGGTGGCACACGTATCGCTGACAGCATTGAGCGATTCAACGTCGACTGGGGCCGCAGGGTGCTGGCTGGCCGCTCTGTCACGATTCTGCTTAGCGACGGGCTCGAGCGGGATTCTGACAGTGACCTCGGGTTCCAGATGGCGAGGTTGAAGCGCAGCACCGACCATTTGATCTGGCTGAATCCGATGCTTAGATACGCGGAATTCGAACCCAGAGCGCACGGTATGCGAATCATGCTGCCGTACGTTGACCGTTTTCTGCCAGCGCATAATATTTCCAGCTTGACGGAACTTGCTACGCTACTGGCTGGCGACATCTTAATGAAAAAAGGGGCCGCGGTGTGAACGCCACAGGATTACTGGATGCCTTTGCAGCATGGGCAGCAGACGGGCAGTCGCTCGTGTTGGCAAGTGTTTTCGAAACGGAGGGATCAACTTACAGCAAAGCCGGAGCGCAAATGCTTATCACCGGCGACGGTGACTTTCAGGGGATGCTGTCCGGGGGGTGCCTGGAAGGCGATCTTGCCGAGCGTGCGCGTATGGTGCTGCAGTCCGGTCTGCCGCAGGTGGTAACCTATGATCTCGGGAAGAACGACGAGGAGCTGTGGGGACTCGGCGTCGGTTGTGACGGGCTGATGCGAATTTTCCTCCAACCGCTGCTCCCGGAGAGCGGCTACGAGCCCTTTGCCACAATGGCAAGAGCATTTGGCGGCGTTACCGAACAGGTTGCTGCGACCGTTATCGAATCGGATTGCGACGACCTCCGGCCGGGTGAGACGATCGTTACCATTGACGGCAACGTCGGGTATAGCAATGTCAGCGATGTCTATAGTCGCGGATTAGATGTGGAAATCGCGATAACGCTGCAGGCACGTCGCTCAGAGTATCGCGAGATCGCAACAAAGAGCGGCACCGCCAGGCTCCTGTTTTCTCTGTTGATGCCTCCACCCGCGATCCTGGTTCTTGGCGCAGGTCTGGATGCTGGCCCGGTGGTTCGTTTCGCGTCTGAACTTGGCTGGCGTGTCACCGTGCAGGACCACCGCTCTGCGTACATCGAGTCAGGGAAGTTTCTTCTTGCGGACCAGGTTCATTGCGTGCCCGTCGCCAAGCTGGCGCAGGTGATCGATTTTGCAGATTACGCTGCCGCCATCGTAATGAGTCATCATTTATCCAGCGACCGGGAATACTTGCGGCAACTGGCAAGGAGCAGTATTGCCTATGTCGGCCTGTTGGGGCCGATCGACAGGCGTAACCGCTTGCTGGCGGAGATTGGCGACGATGCAAAAAACCTGGCAGAGAGAGTGCATGGACCGGCGGGGCTCAAGATCGGTGGCCGTGGGCCGGCGTCGATAGCATTATCGATCATCGCCGAGATTCATCAGGAATTACTGCGGGAATCCCCGGCCTAGGCGTTGTTGACCTCGCCGGGCAAAAAGATCCGGACAATGAGGTCGCTGAGTGCGTCAAGTCGCTCGGCATCGTCGAGGTCGATGCCGCTTGAGTGTTTCAGCTCCAGAGCAAGCGCAATCAGCGTTCCTGACGAAACCCGGATCATGTTGTAAATGATTAGTGGATCCCCTGGCGGGACCACGCCCAGTTGCTGCAATTCCGCAATGTAGCGAGCGGCCGATGCCGCGAGTGGACCCAGAAAATTTTCGCTCAGCCATGCGAGCCGGTCGCTATTGTAGCTGGATTCCTGCAATACGATCTTGTGAAGTGCGGGGTGAGCGGCTGCGTAACGGACGTAAACGCGAATCATGCTGGCGAACCTTTTCTTGGGACACATTCCGGATTGATTCGCCTCCGCTTGCTGCAGTTCCACCACGAAGTTCTGGAAAACGTATTTGACCGCCGACCGCCAAAGGTGGTCCTTGTTACTGAAGTGGTAGGTAATTAACGGGTGGTGAACGCCCGCACGCGCCGCGATTTCCCGAGTCGACGTTCCTTTGAAGCCATTTTCCGAAAACGCCTCGAGAGCTGCGTCCAGCAATTTTTGTTTGGTCTGAAGACTTCGCTGTTGCGTTTTTCGGGTTGGTCTTTGCCGGCTTTCCCTCAGCATGTACGCCTCTTATGTTCCAGTTCGAGCATAAGAGTACCGAGTGAAAAAATATTAGTCCACTTCGGATTGTTTTTACAGTTGGAAGAACTAGCGCTACTGGAGGTTGAACGCGAGGCGCACGGCACTGCGTTTCTCGACAGCGACCCCATTTTCGATAACTGGTTCGAATCGCCACTTTTCGACCGCTTCCATTGCTGCCTGGTCGAACGTATCCGCGGGATCTGAATTCAAAACGGACAGTCCGCGAACCTTGCCGTCAGTGGTTACGGTAAATCCAACGTCCACCGAGCCCTGAATGTTGCGGCGCCGGGCAGTCCGCGGATATTCCGGTCCCACATAATTGACTCGTGTCAGTTGACTGATCGGGACGGTCTCCGGTTCCTGGGGAGCGGCAACGATCTTCGCCGAGCCGGCACGGTTGGATTGAATATTGACCGCACTCGATGCCTGGGTCTGTACTCTGGGAGGAATTGCCTGAGTACTCGTGTTCGAGGACGCGGTGGAATCAGCCATGCCGAATGTTGCCGCGCCGTTCTGCGTGACCAATTCCGGTTCAGGCTGCGGCGGCGCGGCAGACACAGACCGGTTGCTGGCCGGTGTGGCAGTGCGCGGCTCCGGGGCCCGCCGCGCCGGCGCCTGGGCGCCTACGCCCAGGGGCGATGCCGTGGCGACTTTATTCGCCTGAATTTCGGCCTGCAGCCTGGCGTCTTCGGAGGCAACTGCCTGGTTACGCTGGTTGGCAATCCGGTCTTGTTCACGTCGCTCGGTCTCTGCCTTGAGCTCCGCTTCCTGCTGGCGTTTCAGGTTGGCCTGTCGTTCCAGTTCGGCCTGTCGCTCAAGTTCGGCATTCCGGTCGGCTTCCTGCGCACGCTGAATCGCCGCCAGACGTTCGGCTTCCGCCTTACTGGCGGCGGCTGCCTGTGCCTCACGGGCAGCGTTTAATGCTGCTGTCGACGCGCTGAGTTCGCTGCTCGAAGGATCGATGGCCCGGGCACTCCGGAGCAGGCTTTCGGCGCGGTCCAATTGACTATTGTCAATGGCGTCCCGCGCTTGCAGAACCAGTTTGCTGGCGACAACGATTAAACCCTGCTGTGCGGCGAGGTTCCCAGGATCATTCGATAATGCCAGCTCGAAATAGTAGCGGGCATTGTCGTTGGCGGGTGCAATCAGATTTCCGGCATCCAGCCTTTCCTTTGCTGTCGCGACGGTTGCACCCACTTGCTGCTGGCTGCGAGCCGCGCGTAGTTCCTCTGTTAGCAGGTCCAGATCAACAGTGTTTGCGCCCGCGAGCGAACGTGCTTCAGAGATCATCAGCCCTGCATCCTCAAAGCGGCCTTCCCGCAACGCGATGCGCGCCTGTTCTGCGCGATCGCGCAGCAGCAATTCGTTCACCTGAACGCCGAGGAACGTCAGTCTCGGGTTCCCCGGATCTGCGAGACGCGCCATACCAAGCGCCGCTTCCGCTTCATCGGCATTGTCGGAAAGAATGGCATTCTCTGCCAATCCAAGAGCCTGGCTAACGACCGCAGCCAACTCGGCTTTCACGGTTGGGTCTCCGGCGGCTTCTGCGGCAACGGCCACAAACAGGGTGATCGCGTTTTCGTCAGCCGGGGAGACGATATTGCCGGCGTCTCGGGCGCGCCTGGCTCTCTCGAGCATAGCGGCGTAGGGCGCAGCCTCATTTGCTGTCGGCTGATCGGATGCAGGTGCTATCGCTGCCGGTTCCCTGAGGGCCGGTTGCCTGTCGATGACCGGAGTCGGTTGACTTTCATTATTGGTGAATGACGTTGCCGGAACACCGGCAGCACTTTCGTCCGGGGTATCTCCGCCCATGACAAACCAGCCAACCAGCGCGATCGCGGCAACGGCACTGCCGCCAATCGCCAGCGTTCGGGTATTTTTCAGCGAGGATTCCGCCTGCTTGAGCGAACTGAGAAGATCCTGGGCACTCCCGGAAACCGAGCCCGCGGCGCTCGACACACTGCTGCCTAACGCCGCAGCAATATCGGTCATTGTGTCGGTGAAGCTGCTGGTGTTTCCAAAGGTATCGTCCAGTCCGTCTTCGATCGGTGAATCGATCGAAAAATCAGATATAACAGGCTCGATTTTCTGCTTTGCCGATTCGCGGGCTCTTATTTCAGCCTGCCTTTTGGCTTCAGCCTTTGCGCGGCTCCGCTCATCGGCCTCGGCTTTCGCTTTGGCTTTTGCGGCCGCTTTTGCCCTGGCTTTTTCCTCGGCCTCGGCCTTTGCTTTTGCTTTGGCCGCGGCTTTTGCCTGTCTTTTGGCTTCTGCCTCGGCTTTTGCTTTGGCGGCAGCTTCCTCTTTCTCCTTCGCTTCAGCTACGGCTTTGGCTTCGGCTTCCGCCTTGGCCCTTGCCGCCGCTTCAGCTTTGGCTTCGGCTTCTGCCTTGGCCCTTGCCGCCGCTTCAGCTTTGGCTTCGGCCTCCGCCTTGGCCCTTGCCGCCTCTTCAGCTTTGGCTTTGGCTTCGGCTTCAGCTTTGGCTTCGGCCTTCGCTTTGGCCTCCGCGTCTGCCTTCGCTTTGGCCTCGGCTTCGGCTTTGGCTTTGGCTTCGGCGTCTGCCTTCGCTTTGGCCTCGGCTTCGGCTTTCGCTTTTGCCGCGGCATCTGCCTTCGCTTTGGCCTCAGCCTCGGCTTTCGCTTTGGCCTCGGCTTCTGCCTTGGCTCTGGCCTCAGCCTCGGCCCTGGCTTTGGCCGCGGCCTCTGCCTTCGCTTTCGCCTCAGCATCTGCCCTGGCTTTGGCTTCGGCATCTGCCTTGGCTTTGGCCGCCGCTTTTGCTTTGGCGTCGGCCTTCGAATCTTTCCACGACCTCAGCAATGAAACGGATTTCGGCTTAAATGCTTCCTCGGGAGCTTCCATGTGGTGCTTGACCGAAGCCTCGATGGCAAGTCGGGAACGTCCAGGCGATACCGGCTTCAACAGGAAGCGATATACATGACCGCGATTGATGAGGTCCATCAGCATCTCGCCGTCATCGCGTCGACCGGCAACAATGGCAACCAGTCGCGGAATTTCCTTGCGCAAGCGACCGGTCAGAGTTTCGATACTGTCGCCAACCATCGCTGCGTCTGTAACCAGAACACCAACCTTTTTCTTGCGTACGATGTCCTCCGCCTGGGTCGGCGTGAGGGCGTGATGTACGTTGTGGAGGCCGCGCGCGGAATCCTTGATCGTTCCGAGGAATTCCTCGTCCTTGGTCAGGACGAGGACCTCAACTTCGCGTCCGCCCATCCCCGGCGAAATGTCGATTTTCGCGGGTCGCAATGCCGGCATGGTTCCAGTGCCATCGCTGATGATGGCTGAACCATTTGGCGATGTTTCCATGACAATGTGCTCACCCATCGGTTCATCGACATTGGCACGTTGATCATTAGCGGACTCGGCCAGCGCCATGAGTCGAACGCGCTTGTTGGCTGATTCGATTAATTCAATCAGAGCTTCAGGGGTGGTCGTGCCGCGGACGATCTGGAAAACTTCGTGGTCACTGACTAGCGCCTCAAGGCCGTCCGCAACGTCGGTACCGGCCAGGAGGATGCCGATTGTGTCCGGTGAGCGTTTCTTGGCCTCGCGGAGGGCTTCCAGACCACTCATGCCGGGTAGATCCTGGGCCGACACGATGACGTGGATCGGTGTTTCGCCAAGCGTAAGCAGTGCTTCAGAGCCGCTGGTCGCGCAATGAACCGAGTAGCTGTCGGTGAACCCGGCACTTAGCCTGTCCAACGTGCTTTGCTGGCTGTGCAGCAGCAGGACCTGAGTTTTGAATTGCTCCAGCGACACTTGCGTCCTCCTTGGCGGCTTATGTCTAATCCCGAAGATAAACTCTCCGACTGGCGAGTATATCCCTGCAAAAAAAGATAAATGTCGCTGGAGGCCGACAAGTTTCCGAATATGTGAAGTGGTGCACAGTCAGAGTGAAGGTAGCGTCACGTTTGGGCAGCAGGAGACACGCTGCCCCCCACGCCAGCTGCATCCCGGTGGTCGGTTGCGCAAAGAAGGACTCGACAACCGCCGCCGATTGTTTTCCAACCGGCTAATTCAACGCGATGAACCCACCGGGTCAGGCGTGTCGGCCACGCTGCTGAATTTCCTGGGTCAGATTCGCGATGGCCACGTCGAGCGGAAACACTTTCTGCTCCTTCGAGCCGAGCCTGCGCAATGCGACAGTCTGCTCGTCAACTTCGCGTTGGCCAACAGCCATCAGGGCCGGAATCTTGGCAACGCTGTGCTCACGAACCTTGTACGAAATCTTTTCGTTGCGCAGATCGGCGTCGGCGGTGATGCCCGCAGCTTTCAATTTCGACACGACGTCCAGTGCGTATTCGTCGGCATCGGAAGTAATGGTCAGAACTTTGACCTGAACCGGTGCCAGCCACAGTGGCAGGTTGCCCGCATGGTGTTCGAGCAAGATCCCGATAAACCGTTCGAGCGAGCCGAACATCGCACGATGCAAAAGGACCGGCGTATGCTTTTGTCCATCTTCGCCGATGTAGCTGGCGCCGAGGCGAGCCGGCAAATTCAGGTCAACCTGGTGCGTCCCGCACTGCCAGTCTCGGCCGATCGCGTCACGAAGTACGAATTCCAGTTTCGGCCCGTAAAACGCACCTTCCCCTGGATTGTAGGAATACTCGAGACCGGACGATTCCAGAGCGGCCTTCAGCGCTGCTTCAGCCTTGTCCCAAATTTCGTCAGCGCCAACTCGAACCTTGGGGCGATCGGCAAACTTGATGAGCACATCGTCAAATCCGAAATCACGATAAATGCTGAGGATCAGATCGCAAACCGCAATGGTTTCTTCGGTGATCTGTTCCGGGGTACAGAATATGTGTGCGTCGTCCTGCGTAAAAGCACGCACCCGCAACATTCCGTGCAGTGCGCCGGATGGTTCATAGCGGTGTACCTTTCCAAACTCGGCCAGACGATAGGGCAGGTCGCGATAACTGCGAATGCCCTGTTTGAAAACCTGGACGTGCCCGGGACAATTCATGGGCTTGATCGCATAATTGCGACCGTCTTCCGTCTCACTGGTATACATGTTTTCGCCAAACGATTCCCAATGGCCGGACGCTTCCCACAGCGAACGATCCATAAGCTCCGGCGTATTCACCTCGTTGTAACCGGCATCAACCTGGCGTTTGCGCATGTAATTAACGAGGTTTTGAAAAATAGCCCATCCGTTCGGGTGCCAGAATACTGCTCCAGGCGCCTCCTCCTGAAAGTGGAACAAATCCATCACACGGCCGAGACGGCGATGATCACGTTTTTCGGCCTCTTCGAGCTGCATCAGGTGTTTGCGAAGCTGTTTATCGTTCGCCCAGGCAGTGCCATAGATTCGCTGCAGCATTGCGTTCTTGGAGTCACCGCGCCAATAGGCGCCGGACACGCGAGTCAGGTGAAAAGCCTTGCCAAGTTTTCCGGTCGAAGGCAGGTGCGGTCCCCGGCAAAGATCGATGAAATCGCCTTGCCGGTAGAGTGTCAGCGTTTCATCGCCAGGAATGTCTTCGATGATTTTTGCTTTGTATTCCTCACCTTGATCGCGGAAAAATCCAATTGCATCTGTCCGCTCCCAAACCTCGCGCTTTATCGTTTCGTCACGATCGACGATCTCCTTCATGCGCGCTTCTATGACCTCAAGGTCGTCTGCCGTGAACGGCTCGTCACGAGCGAAATCGTAATAAAACCCGTTTTCAATCGCAGGTCCTATCGTCACCTGGGTCGTCGGCCATAATTCCTTCACGGCTTCTGCCAGCACGTGGGCTGCATCGTGGCGCAGCAGTTCCAGGCCGGCTTCAGAATCCCGGGTAAGGATTGCGATGGCCGCGTCATCCGCGATTTCGCGGTCAAGATCCCGCAGCTCACCATCGACATAGACCGCAATAGCATCCCGAGCGAGGCTCTTGCCAATAGAAGCAGCAATTTCAAGGCCGGTAACGGCGCCGTCAAATTGACGGTCCGAGCCGTCAGGCAGTTGGATTTTTGGCATTTTTTATCAGCATTACTGGGTCGAGTCGATGGGCGCGCTATTGTACAGAATACTGCCCTGCAACCAAACGCCCGGGCCGCTCGCTAATCCCGCGGACGCCGCCGCGGTTGCAAGTTCCACGCGACCCGGACTTCCTGACCACTGTGCGCCGGTGTGGCCGCTCCCGGCAGAGGCACGAAATCCAGGATCCGACAGGGCACGGTCGGGTCCCTCTCCGCAGGCAATCAGATCTAGATTTGCCTGTCGCAGCGCGTACAATTGCGCAGCCTTTCAACAAAACCAGCCAGTCAATGAGTGATCAGGAAGCAAAAGATTTTATTCGGCAGATCATCGCCGCGGATATCGCCAGCAACAAACACGGCGGTGCCGTCGTCACTCGGTTTCCGCCGGAGCCGAACGGCTTCCTGCACGTGGGTCATGCGAAGTCGATATGCCTCAATTTCGGCGTCGCCGAGGAAAATGGCGGCAAGACTTTCCTGAGGCTGGACGATACGAACCCGGGCAAGGAGAGCGAGGTTTACGTCAATGCGATAAAGGAAGACGTTCGCTGGCTAGGATTTGACTGGGCAGACCGGCTGACGCATGCATCGGACTATTTCGACCAATTGTTTGAAGCGGCAATGCGCCTGATCGAAATGGGAAAAGCCTATGTCGACAGCCTCACCGCCGACGAAATTCGCGAATATCGGGGCACCTTGACGAAACCCGGAAAAGACAGCCCCTACAGGAACCGCAGCGTTGCGGAGAACGTCGATCTTTTCCGTCGAATGCAGGCCGGAGAGTTCGGCGACGGGGAGCACGTGCTGCGCGCCAGGATCGACATGGCTTCGCCGAACATGAATATGCGTGATCCGACACTTTACCGAATTCGGCATATTGCTCATCAGAACGCTGGCGATAAGTGGAACATTTACCCGATGTACGACTTCGCTCACGGATTATCCGATGCGTTCGAGGGAATCACCCACTCACTTTGCACACTGGAATTCGAGGATCACCGACCGTTGTACGACTGGTTCCTTGATCAGCTTGAACCGCCGCATCGTCCACGACAAATCGAGTTTTCGAGACTCAACCTGGCGTACGCGCTGACCAGCAAGCGCAAGCTGCAAATGTTGGTCGAGGAAGGAGTGGTCAGCGGTTGGGACGATCCGCGCCTCGCGACTCTCGCAGGCATGCGTCGTCGCGGATATCCACCTGCCGCATTACGGGACTTTATCGGTCGCGTAGGCGTTACAAAAAAAGAAAATCTTATCGAAATGGGCGTTTTGGAAAACAGCGTCCGGGAAAATCTCGGCGAAAATGCTGAGCGCAGAATGGCGGTCATCAGACCGCTCAAAGTTGTGCTCACCAACTATCCGGAGAGCAAGAGCGAACCACTGGATGCTTTGAATCACCCGAACAGGCCCGAGCTGGGTAGCCGCGAAATTCCGTTCAGTCGCGAGCTTTATATCGAGCGTGATGACTTCATGGAAGAGGCGCCCCGAAAATTCTATCGCCTTAAACCTGGCGGCGAAGTCAGGTTGCGCTTCGCCTATATCATCCGTTGCGATGAGGTGATTAAAGATGAGGCAGGTGAGGTGACCGAGCTTCGCTGCAGCTACGATCCGGATACCCGAAGTGGCAGTGGTACCAGCGACCGCAAGGTAAAGGGAACCATTCACTGGGTCTCGGCACCGCATGCTGTTGATGCAGAAGTGAGGCTTTACGATCGCCTGTTTGCCGTGCCCGACCCGGGTTCTGCCGACGACGTGCATGGGGATCTGAACCCGGATTCGCTGGAGACTGTTTTCGCCAAGCTGGAACCATCGCTGGCCGATGAAGTTAAGGCAGTACAGTTCGAACGTCTCGGGTATTTTTGCCCTGATTCAGTTGACCATGCCGCCGACAGGCCTGTATTTAACAGGATTGTTACATTGCGCGACAGTTGGGCGAAGCTCGAGAAACAGGCGCTTGCGGGGCAGTAGTGTCGCACTGAGCCGTTTCGAGGTGTCGGCGGAGCGGTCGAAGCAGATTGAATCGTCCGAATCGATGTGTTGCTTAAGCCGGGGTGCCTGGCCTATGTCTTCGCGGAAGACTCAAGCACTACCACGGGTGCACCGCGGTCACAGCTAAGGCCCCTGGCGGCGCTGTCTTCGGCCCGCGCGATTTCGAGCACACCAAAAGAATTGACGAGCGCGAGATATTCACCGGGATCTACGCGGCCGTAGGTTGCGCGCATTTCGATGCGGTGTCCCGCGACTTCAACGACCGGATTTTCGAAACCCTCAACAAGCGAACGATCAATGTTCGTAATAAGGTTGCCGAAGGCGTCGATCGTTACAATGATTCCGCTGACTCGCCCAGTCTGCAGTTCGGGCTCGTCGAGCCATCCAGGCGTCCAGTCAGTAGTATCGATGCCAATCGTGTCAATGCTGATGCGGCCGGCGGCCAGTTCCGCGGCCAGCGGTGCGAAAATATCGCGTCCGTGAAAAGTCAGGCTTGGCGCATCAACGCCGAATCCTGTCAATCCGTCATGTCGCAGCGTGCAAATTCTCTCTGCACCTTCAAGGATCGGCGCAAGCAAGCCATTGTCAGGCGCCATGAACAGATGCCCGTCCTTCTCGACGAGCAGTATCTCCCTTTCGGTCCCGACCCCTGGATCGACGATGGCTATGTGTACCGTACCTTTGGGAAAGTACATGTACGACCGGCTGAGCCAGAAACCGGCTTCCGGTGGCCAGTGGGCAGGAATGTCGTGCGCCAGATCGATAACGTTGGCGTCTCTGTACCGACCGATGATTATGCCCGTCATGACGGCTGCAAACGGCCCTTTGTGGCCAAAGTCGGTGGTGATCGTGATAACGCCCGACGGCCGCCATTTGCTCATGCTGGGTATTGAACGCTCACTTGATAGGCTTCCCTGGGTGGATTACCCGGCCTGCACGGCCGGGACGTGATCTTTGCGAAACATCGATCTGGCCCAGTATATGAAAGATGTATCGATCAGAGCGATGAGCAGTTTAAAAAAATATTTGGCGGCGCCCAGCTTAAGGGCTGTGACCAAATCCACCACGCCCCACCACGACACCAGCGAAAAAATGGCGGTATCGAGAATCTGGGAACTCATTGTGGATAGATTATTTCGCAACCAAAGCCACTTGTCGCCGGTTATTTTCTTGATCCGATGAAATGCCCAGACATCGAAACTCTGGCTGATAATATAGGCCAGCAGCGAACCAGCGATAAAGCGCGGCGTAAAATTCAGAATTGTGGAGAAGGCGTTGTGAATGTCGGTCGAGAATTGAGCTGTATTTGGTCGGTCGCTTGGCAGATACAGCAGTGCGAGACTCATCATCAGCAACACGATAATACTGACGGCGAAGCCCATTCTGACCGCCTTGTTCGCCTCCTCGCGGCCGTGATTTTCGCTCAGCACATCCGTGGCGAAGAAGATGCTGGAGTAAAAAATGACGCCCAGCGTTGTTTCTATGCCGAATATGATGGTTAACTTCGGTCCTTGCAGGTTTGCCAGGATGATAGCTGTCGCAATCGCGACCTGCAGTCCGGTCTTGCCAAACAGTCGATACAGCGTGACCGTCGCGGTCAGGTCCAGCAGTAAGGTGGTCAGCCACAGCAGTTCCTGGTTCTCACCGAAGAACTGAACGAGGAACGCGGGAAACATTACTTTGGTCTACGTTCTTGCCGGGCGCGCAAAACGATCAAGGTGAAAGTCGGCGTTCCCAAACATGAGATCAATGGCCGTGATTCTCTTGAAATAGTGAGCGATGTCCAGTTCCCAGCTAACGCCCATGCCACCATGCAACTGGACTGCTTCCCGTGCGACCTGGATACCCGCTGTCCCGACCTGATACTTCAGCGCGCTTATGGCCGATCTCGCCGCATCGTCTTGCGCGTCGTTCAACATGACGCACCAGTAAAGCAAGGATCGACTTTGCTCGCATTTCATCATTGTCTCGACCATGCGATGCTGCAACGCCTGGAAAGTGCCAATGGGCACTCCGAACTGGACTCGGCTTTTCGAATACTCAACGGTTTTGTCGTGCATTGCCTGCATGATTCCAACCGCTTCCGCCGAGACGGCGAGGGTGGCTTCATCGATAACGTCAAGCAGCGTTTGAAAACCTTCGTCAACGGTTCCCAACACAGCGTCCGCATCGACAGAGACATTCGTTAATGTAAGTTCCGCTGCCTGCTGCGCGTCGACCGTGGGATAGGCGGTCCGGTTGACACCATCAGCGTCGGCGGCGACTGCGAACAGGGTAACTCCGGCCGTACTAATTTGGGCCCCGGAGGTACGTGTCGGGATGATGAGCAATTCCGCGGCGCCACCATTGAGAACAAAAGCCTTCTTGCCGTTGAGCACAAATCCACCGCCGGTTTTGGTGGCAGTCGTGGCAATGTTCGCTAAATCGAATCGCGCCTGCGGTTCTGTAAACGCGAGGGCGGCGTGCAGATCGCCTGCAATAACGGGGTTCATCCATTTCGATTTTTGTTCGTCAGTAGCAGCGCGTCGAAGTGCTCCACCGGCGAGAACAATATTGGCCAGAAACGGTTCAATCAGGAGTCCGCGGCCAAATTGCTCCATCATGAGCATCAGCTCAATCGGCCCGCCTCCAAGACCGCCATCGTCTTCGGCAAATGGCACCGCAGTCCAGCCGAGATCAGCAAAGGTTCGCCACATGTCGTCGCTGAAACCGCGACCGGTCGCGGCGTTCCTCTGCCGCGTTTCGAAATCGTAGTCGGTTTCAATGAATCGTGTGACGCTGTCAGCAAGAATTGATTGTTCTTCGCTTAGTGAAAAATCCATGGGTAGTCCTAAAGACCGAGCACGTGCTTGGCAATGATGTTTTTTTGTATCTCGTTTGAGCCGCCGTATATGGACGCTTTCCGGTTGTTGAAGTAGCGCAATGACGTGCTCGTTTCCGTGCCTTGGCCTACTCGGTTTTCGCCATTAAAATCAAGGGAGTACTGTCCCGGAACGTAGGGCAGCGCGTAATAGCCGGCGGCCTCCATCAGCAATGCGTCCAGCGCCTGCTGAACCTCCGTTCCCCTTATCTTCAGCAGCGACGATTCTGGACCTGGCGCCCCTCCGACCGCCACCGAAGCAAGCGTGCGCAGCTCCGTGAATTCGAGCGCCTTCAGCTCGATTTCCAGTCTGGCCAGCTTGCGCCGGAAATTTCGGTCATTCAACAACGGTTCGCCACCGTGGACCGATTGGGCCGCTTTCTCTTTCAGTCGGGTCAGACGATATTGTGAAACCGCGACGCCGGCGATATTGGTGCGTTCATGTTGCAGCAGCACTTTCCCATAGGTCCAGCCTTTGCCTTCTTCACCAACAAGATTGTCGATCGGTACTCGTACATTTTCGAAATGCACTTCGTTGACCTCATGGTCGCCTTCAATCGTGATAATTGGTTTGACTGACACCCCCGGCGATTTCATATCGATCAGCAGGAAACTGATGCCGTCCTGGCGCCTGGCGCCCACGGAGCTCGTGCGCAGCAGGCAAAAGATCCAGTCCGCATACTGGCCGAGCGTCGTCCACGTCTTGGTGCCGTTGACGACGTATTCGTTGCCGTCTCGATCTGCCCGCGCGCTCAGGGACGCCAGGTCGGACCCGGATCCGGGCTCCGAATAGCCCTGGCACCACCACACGTTACTCGCGAGAATGTCAGGCAGAAAGCGCTTTTTCTGTGTTTCGGTTCCGTAGGTGTAAATGATTGGCGCAACCATTTTGACGCCAAACGCGACGATCGGCGGCGCATTAATAGCGGCCATTTCATTCGCAAAAAGGTATTTTTGGACCGGGTTCCAGCCGGTGCCGCCGTATTCGACGGGCCAGTTGACCGCGAACCAGCCCTTGTCATTCAGGATTTTCTGCCAGCGAATCATATCGTCGGGAGAGAGCGTGATGCCCTGATCCCTTTTACGCCGAATGTCATCCGGATAATTGTCGGCCAGGAACTGCCTCACTTCGTCGCGAAATGTGCGCTCTTCGGGCGTCAAATCGATGTTCATAGGGTTGTCTCGGTGTGTCGGATTGCTGCGCCAGCCGCACAGTATAATGGCCGTTGCCCGAAATTCCTGCGCTTTTTAGGGTACACCGAACGGCAAGGAGGTATCAGATCGGGTCGTAATCGGGCAAAATTCCCGGATGAGCGACGCAGAGCATCGGGGATCGAAACCAGTGGTGGACGGGAAATTCGTGCCGGATGCGTTCGGCCGTCCGCTGCAGGACCTCAGAATTTCTCTTCTCGATCGCTGCAACTTTCGCTGTCCGTATTGTATGCCGGAGTCAGAATACAGCGACGATTACCAATTCCTCACGAAATCTGAGCGCCTGAGTCACGACGAGATATTTCGCGTTGCGTCGATAGCCGTCAGTCTCGGCGTCACAAAGCTTCGCATTACTGGCGGGGAGCCCCTGCTCGACAAGAATGTGGCGAACCTCGTGGGACGCCTGGCTGAATTGCGCGGAGTGGACGACCTGGCGCTGACGACCAACGGGGTATTGCTGGCGCCTATGGCGCAGGCGCTGGCCAATGCCGGCCTGCAGCGGGTTACGGTCAGTATCGATAGCCTGGACGAGACGGTGTTTCGGCAAATGAGCGGTAATCGAGGTGACCTCGTCAAGGTATTCAACGGCATTGAAGCCGCGCAGAAGGCCGGGCTGGCACCGATCAAGATTAACGTTGTCGTCCAGCGCGGCGTGAATGAACATACAGTGCTCGGCGTCCTCGACCGCTTTCGTGGCACCGGCCACATCGTGCGGCTCATTGAATTCATGGACGTCGGGAATCGGAACGGCTGGTCGATGGAACAGGTCGTGCCGTCCCGGGAAACACTCAAAGCGATCCAGGCGAGGTGGCCGGTGCGACCGGTTGGCAAGAACTATGCGGGCGAGGTCGCGAGACGTTATCAATACCTCGACGGTCAGGGGGAGGTGGGCTTTATCTCGTCGGTTACGGAACCGTTTTGCGGTTCGTGCAGCCGGGCTCGCCTGTCAGCTGACGGGACGCTCTATACCTGCCTGTTTGCGACGACCGGAACCAGCCTGCGCAGCGCGCTTCGTGACGGAACCGACGATGAGGGCATTGCCGATATCCTGACGCGGGTTTGGCTGCAACGCACCGATCGCTATAGTGAACTGCGCGAACGAGGGCCGGTCGAAAAGCCTCTGGTCAACAAGATCGAAATGTATCGCATGGGCGGCTGAATCAATGAGCAAGCTTTCTCACATCGACAACAGCAATCAGCCAACGATGGTCGATGTCAGCGACAAGATAGCAGGTAGTCGCGAGGCACACGCCAGGTCGATTGTCGAATTTCCGGACGACGTCGCGAAACGATTTTCGAATGGCGATATCGAAACGGCAAAAGGCCCTGTTTTTGTCACGGCTATCATTGCCGGCGTCATGGCGGCAAAACGCACTCATGAGCTGATTCCGTTTTGCCATCCGCTCGGTCTCGACAACTGCAAAATTACGATCGAACTGGACAGCAGGCAACGCGCGGTGATCGACTGCCGGTGCAAAGTGCATCATCGCACCGGCGTTGAGATGGAGGCCCTTACGGGCGCAAGCGTTGCTGCACTCACCATTTACGACATGTGCAAGGCGCTGTCTCACGAAATCGTCATCCGCGATACCCGACTGATTTCGAAGACCGGCGGCAAGAAGGACTATTTTCGTGACAACCCCTGAAACGATATTCGGCCTGGTGCTGGCAGGTGGCAATAGTCGTCGTATGGGAAGGGATAAAGCCGCTCTTCTTGCCGACGGTGAAACGCAGCTGCAGAGGGCAGTAAGACTCCTCGACGGGCATCTCGGTCGCGTTTTTGTTTCCACTGCTGCGCACCAGGCGGGCGATCCGTTGCGGCAGAATTTTGCTCAGATCGTGGATCGTTATACTGACATCGGGCCGGTAGCGGGGATCATGTCGGCGTTGGAGGAATATCCGCAGAATGCCTGGCTGGTTATGGCCTGCGACCTGCCAAACGTAGACGATCAGACTATCGCTTACCTCTTGCAGCATGTCTCAACCGAGCATGCCGTAACAGCGTTTCGCAGCGTCAACGACGGATTGCCGGAGCCTCTGTGCGCAATTTACCGACCTGCTGCGTACGAATTGATCATGAACTTCGTCGCTGATGGAATCCATTGCCCCCGAAAAATGCTGATCAATTCGCCAACCTGCCTGTTGACCCAGCCGCGCCCGGGTGCGCTGCATAACGTCAATACGCCCGGCGACCTCGCCGGGACCAGCGTAAAGCTCGCCTCGTGAAGAAAACAGTTACGGTCCGCTATTTCGCTGCTTTCAGGGAGCACGCAGGCATCGATGAAGAAACAATCGATGTTGATGTATCGACGGCGCGCGATATTTTCACGCAATGCCAGCACCGCCACGGCTCAACGGAACCGCTGGGCCACTGCAAGGTTGCAATTAACAATGACCTGGCGGATTGGGATTCGCCGGTCAGTGATGGCGATACCGTGCTTCTGTTTCCGCCAGTGGCTGGAGGATAAATTTGCATATTACGGCAGAAAGGATTGATCCGGATAAGCTTCGCGACGAACTGGTCGACGATGCTGCCGGGGCATACGTTGGCTTCGAGGGCTGGATCCGCAACCATAACGACGGCCAGAGGGTACGGCGACTTGAATATGAGGTCTATGAACCAATCGCGCTTACCGAAGGCGCCAAGGTAATCGAGGAGGCAGCCGCAAAATTCCCCATACTCAAGGTCGAATGCGTGCATCGATCCGGAATGCTGGAGATTGGGGAGTGCGCGGTCTGG
>Ga0316195_10000316_pt1 | contig 18412 bp, 17 predicted proteins | sample Phised1_MG_FD_204937 | JGI IMG/M metagenome (GOLD analysis project Ga0316195, IMG submission 204937) | Coastal sediment microbial communities from Maine, United States - Phippsburg sediment 1 | ecosystem: Environmental > Aquatic > Marine > Coastal > Sediment | place: USA: Maine | collected...
TGGTGATCCTGCCGCAGGCGCTGCGGGTGATCATCCCGCCGTTGACATCGCAGTACCTCAACCTGACCAAGAATTCCTCGCTGGCCGTGGCGATCGGGTATCCCGACCTGGTCAGCGTCTCCAACACGACGCTCAACCAGACGGGACAGGCGATCGAGGCGATCGCGCTGATGATGGCGGTCTACCTGACGCTGTCGCTCGCGATTTCCGGGTTGATGAACTGGTACAACCACCGCGTGAAACTGGTGGAACGGTGAGCATGAGCACATTGCGCCCCGTCGTCCACCGAGCGCCGAGCGAGCGTGTCCTCGCCTGGCTGCGGGCCAACCTCTTCTCGTCGCCCGCCAACACGGTCACCACCGTGCTCGTCGTGGCGCTGATCGCCTGGCTGGGCGGCAGGTTCGCCGAGTGGGCCGTGCTCGATGCGGTGTGGGGCAAGGCAGGCGTCGCGGCCTGCAATGCGCTCGCCGGCGAGGGCGCCTGCTGGGCGGTGGTCGCGGAAAAATGGCGCCAGATGCTGTTCGGCATCTATCCGCCGGCCGAGCAATGGCGACCCGCAGCGGCAGTGGTGTTGTTGTGCGCCATGCTGGTCGTATCGGCCATGCGCGGGTTCTGGCGGCCTTGGCGCTTCGCAGGCGTCTGGATCGTCGGCACGGCCATCTGCGCATGGCTGATGGGCGGGGGCCTCGGCCTGGCGCGCGTCGAGACGGCGCAGTGGGGCGGCCTTCCGATCACGCTGATGCTCGCCGTCTACGGCACGTTCCTCGCCTTCCCCCTCGGGGTGCTGCTCGCGCTGGGCCGGCGCTCCCAGTTGCCGATCATCCGGTCGGTGTCGATCGCCTACATCGAACTGGTGAGGGGCGTGCCGCTGATCACGGTGCTGTTCATGGCATCGATCATGTTCGCGCTGTTCCTGCCGGAGGGCATCAGCTTCGACAAGCTGCTGCGCGCGCAAGTCGCGATCGTCCTGTTCAACGCCGCCTACATCGCGGAGGTCGTGCGCGGCGGCCTGCAGGCGCTGCCGAGGGGGCAGTACGAGGCGGCCGACGCGCTCGGCCTCGGATACTGGAAGACGCAACTGCTGGTGATCCTGCCGCAGGCGCTGAGGATCACCATCCCCGCGCAGGTCAACAGCTTCATCGACAATTTCAAGGACACGTCGCTGGTGATCATCGTGTCGATCTTCGACTTCCTGTACGCCGTGAAGCAGTCCGTGGTCAGCGACCTCGACTGGCGGCATTACTTCATCGAGGGATACCTGTTCGCGATGGCCATCTACTGGGTGTTCTGCTATGCCATGAGCCGTTACAGCCAGTGGCTCGAACGGCACCTCAACCGCGACCGTCGCTCCTGAGCACGCCATGGAAATCCTTGCCCACGACATCCCGGCGGACGCGGACAGCATCATCAAGGTCCAAGGTCTGAACAAGTGGTACGGCGACTTCCAGGCGCTGCGCGACATCGATCTGACGGTCCGGCGCGGCGAGCGCATCGTGATCTGCGGACCGTCGGGTTCCGGCAAGTCAACGCTGATCCGCTGCCTCAACCGGCTGGAACAGCACCAGTCAGGAACAGTGATCGTCGACGGCGTGGAGCTCGACGATTCGATCCGCCACATCGAAGCCATCCGCAACGAGGTCGGGATGGTGTTCCAGCACTTCAACCTGTTCCCGCACCTGACGGTGCTCGAGAACTGCACGCTGGCGCCGATCTGGGTCAAGAGGTTGCCGCGCGCGCAGGCGGACGCGATCGCGATGAAGCTGCTCGAGCGCGTGAAGATCGCCGACCAGTCCCACAAGTATCCGGGACAGCTGTCGGGAGGCCAGCAGCAGCGCGTGGCGATCGCGCGTGCGCTGTGCATGTCGCCGCGCATCATGCTGTTCGACGAGCCGACTTCCGCGCTCGACCCCGAGATGGTCAAGGAGGTGCTCGACACCATGGTGGCGCTGGCGCGGGACGGCATGACCATGCTGTGCGTTACCCACGAGATGGGATTCGCGCGCGCCGTCGCCGACCGCGTGATCTTCATGGACAACGGCGAGATCGTCGAGCAGGCGCCGCCGCAGGAATTCTTCGCGCATCCGAAGTCCGAGCGGACGAAGCAGTTTCTCGACCAGGTGCTCGACCGCTAGGTCGTGCCCTGAGCAGGAACGCCCCGGGCCGGGGAACGGTTCCGCTGCGATAATCCCGGCCATGGAACGGCAAGCAAGCGGTTTCGATGCCGCCGTCGTCGGCCCGGGCATCGCCGGCCTCGCGACGGCGCTCGGCCTCGCGCAGCAGGGGCTGAAGGTCGCCCTGATCGGGCCGCGGCCACGCGTGCATCGCGCAACCGATGCCGCACCCTTCGACCCGCGTATCTACGCGCTCGCGCCGGGCGGCGCCGCGTTGCTCGAGCGACTCGGTGCCTGGGGGCGCGTGGACGCGGACCGGACTTGTCCGGTCGAGCGGATGCGCGTGTTCGGCGACGCGGGCGATGAACTGACGTTCGACGCCTATGCCGCGACGGTCGAGCGGCTGGCGACCATCGTCGAAGAGAGCGAGCTGCTGCGGGTGCTGGACGCCGCCTGCGACTACCAGCCTTCGATCGCGCGCCTGGACGCGCAGTTCCAGGCCCTGCGGCAGGTCGTTGGCGGCGTGGAGGTCGAACTGGCCGATGGCAGCCGCATCGACGCGACGCTGCTGGTCGGCGCGGACGGAGCGAATTCGGCGGTACGGGCCGCCGCGGGCATCAGCGCGGATGCCACGTTGTATCGCCAGACAGCGCTGGTGGCCAACTTCACGTGCGAGCGGCCGCACCTCAATACGGCGTGGCAGTGGTTCACGGAGGAAGGCATCGTCGCGTTGCTGCCGCTGCCGGGCGAGCGTGTGTCACTGGTCTGGTCTGCGCCGGACCATCTCGCGCCCGAGTTGCGGGCCCTCGACGCAGCGAGCTTCGCCGGGCGCGTCTCGGAGCGCTCGCATCGCGCGCTGGGTGGCCTCGCTTCGATCGGCGCCGTGCACGCGTTTCCGCTGCGCCTGCTGTCGGTTCGTCGCTTGATCGGTCCTGCGCTGGCACTGGTCGGGGACGCCGCCCATGTGGTGCACCCGCTGGCGGGACAGGGCCTGAACCTGGGGCTGCAGGACGTCGACGCGCTGCTGCGTGCGGTCGGCGGGCGCGAGGCGTTCCGTTCCGCCGGCGACGGCGTCGTCCTGCGGCGTTACGAGCGGGCTCGCGCCGAAGCGGTCGCACTGATGCGGGTGACCACCGACGGCCTGGCGCGCCTGTTCGCCATCGACGACCCGCTGGTCCGCGGTGCCCGCAACGCCGGCATGGCCCTGGTAAACCGCCTCAAGCCATTGAAAAGCCGGCTAATTCGCCAAGCGCTCGGTTGAACCTGACCGCCGGCGGGCGGTCTACGCTGGAGTCCTGAATTGCCTCGCTACACTGGCGGCCAATACTTCCTGGAGATGAGAATGAACAGTTGGATGCGGCACGCGAGCGTGCTGGTGATGGCGCTGGTGTGTTCCGCTGCCTGGTCCCAGACTCCGGCGCCTGCGGCCACGGCGGCGGGGAGCGCAGAGGCGCAGGTCGCTGCCCGGTTCGCTGAAAAGTCGGGCGGGACGAAGCCCGACAAGGTCTTTACCAGCCTCGGCGGCCTCTACGAGGTGCTGATCGGCGGCGAACTGTATTACGTCGATGCCGGCGTGAATTTCGTGATCGCCGGACGCATGTTCGATGCGACCACGCGCGAGGACCTGACGCAGAAACGGCTGGACGTCGCGCTGAAGGTCGACTTCAAGTCGCTGCCGCTCGATCGCGCGATCAAGACGAAGCGGGGCGACGGGTCGCGCATCATGGTGACTTTCGAGGATCCGAACTGCCCCTACTGCAAGCGGCTGTGGCAGAACATGCAGGAGATGAAGAACGTGACGATCTACACGTTCCTCTATCCGATCCTGTCCGCAGAGTCGAACGAGAAGTCGCGGGCGATCTGGTGCTCGAAGGACCGGGCGGTGGCCTGGGACCAGTACATGGTCGGCGGCAAGGTTCCGGCAGCCGCGGCACCGGACTGCAAGAATCCGCTCGAGCAGAACATCGCGCTGGGACGTCAGCTGGGCATCACCGGAACGCCGACGATCGTCTTCGCGGACGGCTCCCGGGCGGCCGGGGCACTGCCGATCCCGATGATCGAGCAGCGCATCGCTGCCGCGAAGAAGTAGCTAACGCTTCAGCAGGGCGTCGGGTGCAACGCCTTTGGGCGTGAGCACCCATGCGCTGCCCTCGTGCTTCTGCCGGCCGGCCTTCTCGCCGGCCTCCGCGCCGTAGCCCCAGAAATAGTCGAAGCGCAGCGGGCCGCGGATCGCGGTGCCGGTGTCCTGCGCCATCATCGGCCGCGCGAACGCGGCGCCGCTCGAAGGGTCCGTCGAGCTGAGCACGACCGGAACGCCGAGCGGGATGTGGCGAGAGTCCACCGCCAGCGACGCGCCCGGCGTCAGCGGCACGCCCAGGGCGCCCTTGGGTCCTGCGCCCGGATCCCCGAGCGGGAGTTCGCGGAAGAACACGAAGCTCGGGTTCTGCTCGAGCAGCTGGTTCAGGCGCTGCGGATTCCGCGCCACCCACCCCTTGATGCCCTGCATCGACGCCTGGTCGATCGTCAGTTCGCCCTGCTCGACGAGCCAGCGACCGATGGAACGATAGGGATGGCCGTTGTTTTCGCCATAGCCGAGTCGTGTCACCCGACCGTCCTCGAACTGCACGCGCCCCGATCCCTGCACCTGGAGGAAGAACGCGTCGATCGGATCGTCGACCCACAGCAGCTCCCGCCCGCGCAGTGCGTTGGTCGCGTTGATCTCGCGCCTGGAGGGATACGGCACGACTTTCCGGCCCTCGAGCTTTCCGCGCAGGCGCAGCCCCGACAGCTCCGGGTACACGCTTGCAAGGTCGACCACGATCAGGTCGTCCGGCACGCGGTAGATCGGCACCGGGTACTTCGGGGACGGCCGCCGGCTGCCCTTCAGCAGCGGCTCGTAGTAGCCGGTCACCAGGCCGGTGTCCCTCGAGTTTGCCTCCTTGCCGTCCAGCATCGAGACGGCACGTACGCGATGCACGTCGAACCCGGTGGCGAAGAAGCCGCGGATCGTGGCGGCTGAGCGCCTGTCGACCGTCGCGCTGCGCGCACAGGTATCCCGCCACGGCTCGCGCGCCCCGAGCGCTTCGCACGAGTGCAGGAACGCGCGCCAGGCCACGATCCAGTCTCCATCCGATGTGGCCGGCAGGCTCGCGAACGGCACGCGCTCGTAACGTGCCGCCGCGTCGCTCGTCGCGAGGGGAGCGGCCGACGCAGGCGGCGCTGCGACAGGGGACGACCGTGTCGATGGCGGCGCAGAGGCCTGCTTCGGCATGGCGGGCTTGTCGGTCGGCGCGCTCGCCGGGGGAGCGGCCGGCGGTGCCGCAGGCCGCGCCATCGGCGCAACCGCGGACGGCGGCGCGGGCTGCGCGACGGGAGGCCGTGGCGGCGCCTGCGGCGGCAGTGGCGGGGCCGAGGCGCAGCCGGCGAGCGCGGCTGCGACGGCGGGCAGGCACAGGCGCAGGTTCATCCTGCCGTGGCTTCTACAATGCGACATCCGTCCACCGTGTCCTGCCATGTTCTGGCTGCTGCTGGAAGCTGCACTCGCTCTCGGAATCTTCGTGCTCCTCGTCTGGTGGACGATGTTCCATCGCCCGCGGCGCAAGCCGGGGCGGGACCGCTGACGGCGGTCAGTGCAGCGTCCGCGGCATCGACAGCAGGAATTCCGGGATCGGCGCCTCGAAGCGCGTGCCGTCCTCGGCGACGCACTGGTAGCTTCCCCGCATCGAGCCGACGGGCGTCGCGATCGGGCAGCCGCTCGTGTACTCGAACGCCTCGCCCGGCTTCAGCACCGGCTGCTCGCCGACGACGCCGAGGCCCTGCACTTCATCGACCTTGTTGTTGGCGTCCGTGATGACCCAGTGCCGCGAGACGAGCTGGGCCGTCACGTCGCCGGTGTTGCGGATCGTCACCGTGTAGGCGAACAGGAACTTGTCCTCGTCCGGCGCGGAGTGCTCGGGGACGAACTGGGGTCGGACACTGACGGAGAACTCGTATTTGGGCATGGATCACAGAGAGCCGCGATGAGGCGACCCTTAGAATAAACGCTGTTCGAAGAGGTTCCGATGACGACTTCAAGCTACCGCATCGCTCCAAGCATCCTTTCCGCCGATTTCGCCCGCCTCGGCGAGGAGGTGCGGGCCGTGGTCGCCGCCGGCTCGGACTGGATCCACTTCGATGTCATGGACAACCACTACGTGCCGAACCTGACGATCGGCCCGCTCGTGTGCGAGGCGATCCGTCCGCACGTCGATGTTCCGATCGATGTGCACCTCATGGTGAAGCCCGTTGACCGCATCGTCGCCGATTTCGCGAAGGCGGGCGCCAATATCATCACGTTCCACCCCGAGGCTTCCGACCACGTCGACCGCACGCTCGCCCTGATCCGCGAAGCCGGCTGCAAGGCGGGCCTCGTGTTCAATCCCGCGACGCCGCTCGACATGATGGACCACGTGATGGACAAGCTCGATCTCGTGCTGCTGATGTCGGTGAATCCGGGCTTCGGCGGGCAGAAATTCATCCCGCAGGCGCTGGCCAAGCTCAGGCTGGCACGCGCCAGGGTGGACGACTACCAGCGCGAGACCGGGCGGCAGATCCTCGTCGAGATCGACGGCGGCGTGAAGACGGACAACATCGCCGAGATCGCGCGCGCCGGCGCGGATACCTTCGTCGCCGGCAGCGCGATCTTCGGCGCGCGGGATCCGGACGGCGGCTACCGCGGGGTGCTGAAGCAGCTGCGCGCGGCGCTCGAGGCTGCCTGATGCCGGTCGCAGCCCGCGGAGTGCTGATCGACCTCGACGGCACGCTGCTCGACACGGTTCCCGACCTCGCCGCTGCGGTCAACGCGATGCGGTCCGATCTCGGACGCGCGCCGCTGCCGGTCGAGCAGGTCGCGGCCTACGTGGGCAAGGGCGCGGACGTGCTGGTGCACCGGTCGCTGACCGAGGCGCTGGACGGGCGTGCCGAGCCGGCCGAGTTCGAGCGCGGCAAGGCATCCTTCTACATGCACTACCGGCGCGAGAACGGACGGCAGGCGGTCGTGTTTCCCGGGGTGCGTGACGCGATCGCGTTGCTGCGCGAGCGCGGGCTGGCGCTCGCCTGCGTCACCAACAAGCCGCGCGAGTTCACGGTCGAGCTGCTGCAACGGGTCGGGCTCGACGGCTTCGACGCGATCGTCACGGGTGACGACACCGTCGAGAAGAAGCCCCATCCCGCGCCGATGCTGCACGCCTGCCGGCTGCTGCATGTGCGGCCCGACGAAGCGGCGATGGTCGGGGATTCGGAAAACGACGTCCTGTCGGCGCGTGCGGCGGGCTGCCGGGTCATCGTCGTGGAAACCGGCTACAACGAGGGCCGGCCGGTCAGCGAACTCGATGCCGATGCTATAGTCCCCGCGCTGCTCGACGCCGCACGGCTGATCGAACCGCTGCACGCTTCATCACAGGTGGACGAGACGACTCGCGATGAGTCCCGCTGACGAGAACTTGGCACGCACCGCCCGCCCGGCCCCCGGGCGATGGCGGCGGAACATCATCGCTGACGCCTCCTGGCGTCGCTGATCGCCCGGCCGTGCCTGCACGGCGCTGCTCGTCGACCCCTGCGCCGCGCGCTCGCGCGGCGCTCCTGATCAAAGTGGTGAACCGTGACTGAACTCGAATTCAAGGCGCTGGCCGTACAGGGCTACACCCGCATCCCGCTGATCGCGGAGAGCTTCGCGGACCTCGAAACGCCGCTGTCGCTGTACCTGAAGCTCGCGAACGAGCCCAACACCTTCCTGCTCGAATCCGTGGTGGGCGGCGAGCGGTTCGGGCGCTATTCCTTCATCGGACTGCCGGCGCGCACGGCGATCCGTTCGTTCATCCGCGACGACGGCCCCGTCACGGAAGTGGTCCAGAACGGCAAGGTCGTCGAGACGATCGAGGGCGATCCGCTGGCGGCGGTCGAACGCTTCGAGGCCCGGTTCAGGGTGGCGCAGCGGCCCGGCCTGCCGCGTTTCGCCGGCGGCCTCGCCGGGTATTTCGGCTACGACGCGGTCCGCGTCATCGAGAAGAAGCTGGCGCGGCCGAAGCACGACGACCTGGGCGTCCCCGACATCCTGCTGCTGCTCGCCGAGGAGGTCGCCGTCATCGACAACCTGGCTGGCCGCATCTACCTGATCGTCCATGCGGATCCGAGGACGCCGGAGGCCTACGCGCGCGCGCGCCAGCGCCTGCGCGAGCTGAAGGCGCGGCTGGCCCGCCCCATCGAACCGCCGCACTCGCGCGCGAGCGTCCGGCGCGAGGAATACCGGGAGTTCCCGAAGGAGCAGTACCTGGCGGCGGTGGCGCGCGCCAAGGAGTACATCGCCGCCGGCGACGTGATGCAGGTGCAGATCGGGCAGCGCATCCGCAAGCCTTACGCGGACTCGCCGCTCAGCCTGTACCGGGCGCTGCGAACGCTCAACCCTTCGCCCTACATGTATTTCTACAACTTCGGCGACTTCCACCTGGTCGGGGCGTCGCCGGAGATCCTCGTCAGGAGCGAGGACCGCCAGGGCAAGCGCATGGTCGCGATCCGTCCGATCGCCGGCACGCGGCCGCGCGGCGCCACACCGGAACAGGACGCGATCCTCGCGGCGGAGCTCGCGGCCGACCCGAAGGAGCGCGCCGAGCACCTGATGCTGATCGACCTTGCGCGCAACGACATCGGGCGCATCGCCAGGACCGGCACCGTGAAGGTCACCGAGCAGTACGTGGTCGAGAAGTACTCGCACGTCCAGCACCTGGTGAGCCACGTCGAAGGCGAGCTCGAGCCTGGAATGACCAACCTCGACGTGCTGCGCGCGACCTTCCCAGCGGGCACGCTGTCCGGCGCCCCGAAAGTGCGGGCGATGGAAATCATCGACGAGCTGGAACCCGTCAAGCGCGGCGTCTATGGCGGCGCCGCCGGCTACCTCAGCTTCGCGGGCGACATGGACCTGGCAATCGTCATCCGGACCGCAATCATCAAGGACAACGTGCTCTACGCGCAGGCGGCCGCCGGCATCGTCGCCGACTCGGTGGCCGAAAGCGAATGGAAGGAGACGGAAGTGAAGGCGCGGGCCGTGCTGCGCGCGGCGGAGCAGGTCGAAGACGGCTTCGACGCCGAGTAGGGGGAGCGTCATGCTGCTGATGATCGACAACTACGACAGCTTCACCTACAACCTCGTGCAGTATTTCGGCGAGCTTGGCGAAGACGTCCGGGTGGCGCGCAACGACGAGATCACCCTCGAGGAGATCGCCGCGCTCGCGCCGGACCGCATCTGCATTTCTCCCGGGCCGTGCTCACCGACCGAGGCCGGCATCTCCATCCCGGTGCTCGAGCGTTTCTCGGGCAAGGTGCCGATCCTCGGCGTCTGCCTCGGGCACCAGGCCATCGGCCAGGCCTTCGGCGGTCGGGTGATCCGGGCGCAAGCGCTGATGCACGGCAAGACCGGCCTGATCCACCACACCGGCGTCGGCGTGTTCGCCGGCCTGCCGGACCCGTTCACCGCGGCGCGCTACCACTCCCTGGCCGTCGAGCGCTCATCCCTGCCCGCCTGCCTCGAGATCACCGCATGGACCGACGATGGCGAGATCATGGGGCTGCGCCACAAGACGCTGCCGGTTGAAGGCGTGCAGTTCCATCCGGAGTCGATCGCGACCGAGCACGGTCACGACCTGCTGAAGAACTTCCTGTTGCAGAAACGCTGAGCCGAACCATGCCGATCACACCTTCCGAAGCCCTGGTCCGCTGCATCGAGCATCGCGAGATCTTCCAGGACGAAATGCTGTCGCTGTGGCGGCGGCTGATGAGCGGCGATCTCACGCAGGTGCAGATCGCCGCGCTGCTGATGGGCCTGCGGGTCAAGAAGGAAACCATCGGCGAGATCGCCGCGGCTGCGCAGATCATGCGGGAGTTCTCGACCAAGGTCGAGATCGGCGATCGCTCCAACCTGGTCGACCTGTGCGGCACCGGCGGCGACGGCGCCGGCACCTTCAACATCTCGACCGCCGCGATGTTCGTCGTCGCGGCCGCGGGCGCGCGGGTGGCCAAGCACGGCGGCCGCAGCGTGTCGTCGGGATCCGGCAGCGCGGACGTGCTGGAGGCGCTCGGCGCGAACATCAGCCTGTCGCCACCGGCCGTCGCGCGCTGCATCGAGGACACCGGGATCGGCTTCATGTTCGCGCCGTCGCATCACGCGGCGATGAAGCACGCGGCGCCGGTGCGCAAGGAGCTTGGTGTCCGCACGATCTTCAACATCCTGGGGCCGCTCACCAATCCGGCTGGCGCACCCAACCAGGTGATGGGGGTGTTCCACCCCGACCTCGTCGGCATCCAGGTGCGCGTGCTGAAGCAACTCGGCTCCAATCACGTCCTCGTCGTCCATGGCAAGGACGGCATGGACGAGGTCTCGCTCGGGGCCGCGACGCTCGTCGGCGAACTGAAGAACGGCGAGGTCCGCGAATACGAGATCCATCCGGAGGATTTCGGCCTTGCGATGGTCTCCAACCGCGGCCTGCGGGTCGGCAGCGCGCCGGAGTCGAAGGCGATGGTGCTGGAAGCCCTGGACAACGCGGAAGGGACGCCGCGCGAAATAGTCGCCTTCAACGCGGGCGTGGCGCTGTACGCGGCCAACGTCGCCGACTCGATCGGCGACGGCATCGCCCGGGCGCGTTCGGCGCTCGCCAGCGGAGCCGCGAAGCGAAAGCTGACCGAGTTCGTCGACGCCACCCGCAAGCTGGCCGCCTGACGATCGGGGCCGGACCCCGGTTTCACGACATCGACATGAGCGACATCCTCGATCGCATCCTCGCCACGAAGCGCGCCGAAGTGCGGCAGGCCGCGGCGGCCCGGCCATTGGCCGAGATCCGCCGGGCGGCGGAGGGGCGCGGCGACCTGCGGGACTTTTCGGGAGCGATCCGCCGCAAGCTGGCGCTCGGCCAGTCCGCCGTGATCGCTGAAGTGAAGAAGGCGAGTCCGTCGAAGGGCGTGTTGCGCGCCGACTTCGACCCGGCTGCGATCGCGGCGAGCTATGCCGCGAACGGCGCCGCGTGCCTGTCGGTGCTGACCGACCGCCAATATTTCCAGGGGGCGCCTGAGTACCTCGGGCAGGCGCGTGCGGCGAGCGGCCTGCCGGTGCTGCGCAAGGACTTCATGGTCGACCCCTACCAGGTGTTCGAGGCACGGGCACTCGGTGCCGACGCGATCCTGCTGATCGTGGCGGCGCTCGATGATGCGGGGCTGCGCGAACTGGAGGCGCTCGCCGCATCGCTCGGGATGGCGACGCTGGTCGAAGTGCACGATCGCGCCGAACTGGAACGGGCGTTGCACTTGGCGACGCCGCTCCTGGGCATCAACAACCGCAACCTGCGGACGTTCGAAACGACGCTCGAAACGACGCTGGCGCTGCTGCCTGCGATTCCCGACGATCGCATCGTCGTGACGGAGAGCGGCATACTTGCGCCACCCGACGTGGCCCGGATGCGGGCTGCCGGCGTGAATGCCTTCCTGGTCGGCGAGGCCTTCATGCGCGCCGCCGACCCCGGCGCCGAACTCGCACGACTGTTTTCGTGATCGATCCCGCGACGGTGGCAACGGGCTGGCGCCCGTCGCTCGAGGCCTTTCTTGCCTCCGATGATGGCCGGCGTCTGGCACAGTTCCTCGACGAGCGCCGCAGCGCCGGAGCGGCCGTGTACCCGCCGCAGCCGCTGCGCGCGCTGACGCTGACGCCGTTCGAGCGCGTGCGCGTCGTGATCCTCGGGCAGGACCCTTACCACGGGGCCGGCCAGGCGCACGGACTCGCGTTTTCCGTGCCGTCCGGAACCCCGCTGCCGCCCAGCCTGCGCAATATCTTCGCGGAGCTGCAGCGCGATCTCGGATGCCCGCCGGGGCGGGATGGCTCGCTGGAGCACTGGGCGGGCCAGGGCGTGCTGCTGATCAACGCGGTGTTCACCGTGGAAGACTCCAGGCCCGGGGCACACGCCGGATGCGGATGGGAAACGCTGACAGCGGGGCTGTTGCGCACCCTTGCCGAAGACGCTCGACCGAAGGTCTTCATGCTGTGGGGTGCGCAGGCGCAGGCGCGACGGGCTGGTCTAGGGCCGCCACATCTCGTGCTCACGGCCAACCATCCGTCACCGCTGTCGGCACGCCGAGGCCCGGCGCCGTTTCTCGGCTGCGGTCACTTCTCGCAGGCCAATGCGTTTCTGCGGGAGCACGGCCGCGGCGTGATCGAATGGTGCCGACCTGGAGGCGCCGACGTTCGCCCGGTGCCCCTGCCGTCCCGGCTAGGTTCCGAGCCAGCCTGACTTCAGCTTCTGGGCGGTGCGGCTCGCTCCGGGCATGGCCGCCAGTTCGTACTTCAACGGCGGCTGCGTCGCCAGGCGGATATCGAAGCGCATCAGTTCGTCGCGCCGGAACGCGAGACACTCGACGACGTCGCCCACGGCATAGCGGGCAAGCAGGGAGTCGAGGTTGGTGCGCGTCACGCGCACGCCGCCGAGAGCGACCAGTTCGTCGTGGGCTGACAGCCCGGACCGTTGCGCCGGCGATCCGTCGAACACATGCGCCAGCTTGCACTCGCCGCCGGAGCCCGTCGTCTTCACTCCCATCAGGGCGAAGCGCGGGCTCTCCAGTTCCGGCCGGCTGGCGCACTGGATCCCGAACGGCGCCAGCAGCGCAGCGAATTCCGGGTCGCGCGTGCCCTCGGTCCAGTCACGGATCCGGCGCGATAGCGAAAGGCCGCTGACCTGTTCCGCCACATCGACGATCTCGTCCTCTTGCACGCCGCCGTAGCTCCCGCCGCCGTCGCGCGCACGTTTCCACAGCGCGCGCATCACGTCGTCCAGCGAGGTCCGGCCCTTCGTCTCGGCGCGCAGCGTCAGGTCGAGCGCCAGTCCGACCAGCGCGCCTTTCTGGTAATAGCTGACGACGCTGTTGGGCGCGTTCTCGTCCTGCCGGTAATACTTGATCCACGCATCGAATGAGCTGTCGGCGATGCTCTGCTTCAGGCGTCCGGTGCGCTGCATGACGGTGGTGAGCGTCTTGGCAAGGGTCCCGAGGTACTGCTGTTCGCTCAGCAGGCCGGCGCGCACCAGCATCAGGTCGTCGTAGTACGACGTGAATCCCTCGAAGGCCCACAGCAGTCGCGTGTAGTTCTCCTGCGTCAGGTCGTAGGGCACGAAGGCGGCCGGTTTGATGCGCTTGACGTTCCAGGAGTGAAAGTACTCGTGGCTCGCAAGGCCGAGGAAGTTGCGGTACCCCTCGGTCGTGTCCTTCATGCCTTCGAACGGCAGGTCATCGCGCTTGCACAGGAGCGCCGTCGAGTTCCGGTGTTCGAGGCCGCCGTAGCCTTCCCCGACCGCCATCGTCAGGAACGTGTAGCGGCTGAACGGCGCCTTCCTCGAGCGGGGCTCGAACAGCCGGATCTGCTTCTCGCACACGCGCGCCAGGTCGGCCGTCAGGCGCTGCATGTCGAGCTTGGGCACGCGCCCGGTCAGCGCGATCTCGTGCGGCACGCCAAGGACGTCGAACCGCGCCAGCTCGAACGTTCCCATCTCCACCGGGCAGTCGACCAGCTCGTCGTAGTCGGCCGCCCTGTAGGTACCGAACCCGTGCCGGCGCGTACCGCGCGCGGGAGTGAGCCCGGTTGCCACCTTCCAGTCCGTGTACCGGCTGCCGGCCGGTGGAAGGATGTCCACGCTGCAGGGATCGTGCTCGAGGCCGATGGGCAGGAGGAAGACTGACGTGCCGTTGAAGAAGCCGCGTGATTCGTCGAGGTGGGCGGCCCGCACCGACAGGTCCCAGGCATATACCTCGTACGCGAGTTCGATCGGTCCCCGTGCCGGTGCGGCGCGCCAGGTGTGCTTGTCGAGCTTTTCCAGCGCGAGCCTGCGGCCTCCCGCGAGCGCGGTGATGCGCACGATGTGCCGCGCGAACTCCCGGATCATGTAGCTGCCCGGGACCCAGGCAGGCAGCATGAAGAGCTGGCCTGCCGGATCTGGTCGATCGACACGGCAGGTGACGTGGAACAGGTGCGCAGCCGGGTCGGCCGGGCGGATCGCGTAATGGGTCGGCATGGTCACCACTCAGGTTGGCGCGAGTGTAGCGACGGGCCTGATTGCCAGCCTCCTGGCTCCGTAACCGGGTACGCGCCGAAAGGGCGCGCATCGGACCGATCGCACGGGAGGCGCTCATGAACCACGCGGCGCACGGAACGGCTCGCTACCAACACCTGCATGGCGGAATGTCCGGCCACCGCGGCGCGAGGTCGACGCCCCGGAAGGCAGGATCCGGCACAGGTCCGACGCGGACCGCGCTTCCGGCGCGGCCGCTGAACCGGTGGCTGATCGCCCGCGGACAGTGACATGCGGTCGTCCATGCCGGGCACGCCCGCTCAACTGCGGCGGGGCTCAGCTCTTGAGCACGTCGAGAATCTCGGAGTGGAACTCGCGCGAGTAGAGCAGGTAGACGACCGCGGCAGCCCCGATCGCGAACGCCAGCGGAGAGGCGAACCACAGGATGACCGAGAACGACATGTAGTACGCACGAAGGCCGTCGTTGAACGTCTCCGCGGCCAGACCGACAACCTTGCCGGCGCGTGCCGCGAAGGGTTCGCGCTGCGCCTCGCCGCGTTCGAAGACCCTCGCGTCCGGCATCGACGCGATCAGCAGCGCGCCAAACGTGTACTGGCGCATCGACCAGGTGAAGCGGAAGAACGCGTAGACGAAGATCACCAGCAGCACCATCAGCTTGAGATCGAACACGAACGACGACGTGCGCGCCGCAAACGGTATCTCGCGCACGAGTTCGGTTGCCTTGTCGCTGGTGCCCAGCAGCGCAAGCACGCCGCCGATGATCAGGATCGTGGTCGAGGCGAAAAACGACGGGCTGGTCGACATGTTCTGCACCACCACCCCGTCGACCACCCGGTTCTCGCGCGCGGTGGTCTGCATCATCCAGAGACGGCGGTAATGATTGGTGGTGGCAAGCAGCGACCCGGAGCGCTCGGCGCGCCGGCGCGCGAAGACGGCATAGCTGACCCACACGGAGACGAACCACCCCAGCGCCAGCCAGTCGGCCAGCGGCATCAGCATCAGGGACTGCAGGATCTGCATCGGCACGACCTCGACCCTTGCCAGCATAGAGCACCGGAGGGCTCCGCGATCGTCGCGCACGAAGCCCCGACCCGGGCGGGGATGCGGGAGGCGCGGGCCAGGGCTGGCACTAAGACGATCCTCGCAGCCGGGCGGCAACCCACACCACGATGCCCGCAAGCATCAGGTACAGGCCGATCTGGATGGCCCTGTTCTCGAGCGTGAACAGCAGGCTGCGATAGAGCAGGAACACGCAGGTCAGCACGAACACGATCGGAAGCACGGGATACATCGGCACCTTGAACGGCCGCGCGATGTGCGGCAGCCGAAAGCGCAGGACGAACAGCGCCACCGCCGTCAGCAGGAAGAACAGCCAGAACACCGGTGCGGTGAAGTCGACCATGAACTTCACGCCCCCCTGGTTGTAGGCGGCGACGATCACCAGCGCGGTCGAGATCACCCCGGTCACCACGAAGGCGGTCACCGGCGCGTCCCGGCCGGCGTCCCAGCGCGACATGAAGCGGAAGATCGGCCAGTCGTTGCCGAGCGAGTAGTTCGTGCGCGCGGCCACGATCATCGTGGCGTTGATCGACGTCAGCGCCCCCAGCGCGACGACCGCTCCGATCAGCTTCTCGCCAGCGGCGCCGAAGGCCTTCTGCGCCACGTCCGCTGCGGCCTGCTTGCTGTCCTGCAGCCCGCCGAAGCCGAGACCGCTGAGCAGGGCGGTGACGAACAGCAGGTAGATGGCGGTGACCAGGGCGAGCGAGACGAACAGCACCTTGACGATGGAGCGCGGCCCGCCCTTGACCTCGGCCGAAATGTAGGCGGCCTCGTTCCACCCGCTGTACGTGAAAAGCACGAACAGCAGCGACGTGCCGAACAGCGCCGGCACCTGGCTGCCTGCCGGAGGTGCCGCCGGACCTCCGCTGGCGGGCGCCAGCAGGCCAGCGGCCACGACGACCAGCATGCCGGCCACCAGCAGCACGGACATCGTGTTCTGCGTGCGCGTCGATTCGCGCAGCCCCGCGACGTTCACTGCCGTGAGGGCGACCACCACCAGCGCGGCGTAGATCGCCGAAGAGTGCGTTCCGAGAGGCAGGACCCGGCTCATGTAGTCGCCGAACACGAAGGCCAGCAGTGCAATCGCGCCGGTCGTGATGACGGTGACGCGGGCCCATGCGAAGAAGAAGCTGACGTCCTTGCCATAGGCGCGCGACAGGAAGTGGTAGTCCCCTCCTGCATTCGGCAGCGATGTGGACAGTTCCGCGTAGCAGAGCGCTCCGATCAGCGCCAGCACGGCGCCGAAGATCCAGGCGCCGTACATCCACTGCACCGAACCGGTCATTCCCGCCACGAGAGGCGGAAAGGCGAAGATGCCGCCGCCGATCACGATCCCCGTGATGATCATCACGGCATCGAACACCGACAGCACAGGCCGCGGCGCGCCCGACGTACGCTCGGACGCGTCACTCGAGTGTGCGAGGCTCATGGTCAGGCTCCTCGGCAGCAAGGGCGCCGCGTGGGCGGGGTGGACCGCGTCGCGGCGGACTACCTGCGGGTGCCCGTGATCCCTGTCTCGGTGCCGCCCGCGCCCTTCAGGACACCGCTGATCTCGTTGCCCCGGATCGTGCCGGTCAGCGTCCTGGTAACGCCCTTGTCGTCATTGAACGCGAACCGGATCGCGTCGCCGCGCAGCGTGGCACCGACCAGGGGTTGCTTCGCCCCGCCTCCCGAAATATCGCCGCTGACCCTCTGGAACCTCTGCGAGAGATTCAGCGTGTACTGGGCGTTGCTGCCCTGCTCGCGCAGCGACCACGTCCCCTCGACCTTGGCCGGCACGATCCACATGTAGGCGGAGCGGAACTCGATCTCGGCGGTCTCGTCCGGTTCCCAGTCGGCCATCGTGAACTGGTGCGAGGTCACCCGCGTGCCCGGCTTCATGTTCAGGATGATCGGGCGCAGCCGCAGGTTCAGGTCCGGAAGCAGGTACATGGTGACGACCGTTGCCTTGCTGAAGTCCTCCTTGAAGATGTCTCCCTGGACGATCTTCACCTTGTCGGTGACGCCGTCGGCCTTCACGTAGCACTGGGCCAGCTTCGCCATGTCCGGGTTGTATTCGATCCCGACCGCGGTGGCGCCGAGCTTGCCGGCGGCGATCGCAATCTTGCCGTCGCCTGCGCCGAGGTCGTAGACGAGGTCCTGCGGAGTCACCTTCGCCATCGCCAGCATGCGCTGCACGAGTTCGTCGGGTGTCGGCACCCACACGACGTCCTTGCCCGACTGGCCCACGTGCGGCTTGTAGTCGCGCTCGCAACTCTTGCGGTCCTGGGCGTTCAGCGCGCCCGATGCCAGGAAGCCGGCGACGGCGATCACGGCCGTGCCGCGTATCAAGCGGACGTTCATTGGTCGGTTCTCCTTTTGTTGGCAGCGCTCATCGCGGGCCGCAGATTCTGCCGAAACGCGGGCCGGCCGTCAGCCGTCCGGACGCGCGCCCGACTGCCGGCACGGGCCGGTCCAGCCGCGCGCGGCGGGACGAAAGTCAGCGGTTGACGTCGACGACGAGGCGCCCGCGCACCGCGCCGGTGAGGATCTTCCGGGCGGCGTCGAACGAGTCGGCCAGGGCGATTCCCTGCGTGATCGTGTCGAGCCGGGAGCGGTCGACGTCTTCCGCGAGGCGCTGCCAGGCTTCGATGCGCCGCTCGACGGGGCACATGACCGAGTCGATGCCGACCAGCCGGACACCGCGCAGGATGAACGGAGCGACCGTCAGCGGCAGGTCCATGCCCTGGGCCAGGCCGCAAGCCGCGACGACCCCGCCGTAACGTGTCTGGGCGCAGGCGTTGGCAAGGGTATGGCTGCCGACGGAATCGACGACCGCTGCCCAGCGTTCCTTCTGCAGTGGTTTGCCCGCCGCCGACAGCGGCGCGCGGTCGATCACCTCCGCCGCGCCCAGCTGCTGCAGGTAGTTCGCCTCCTGCAGCTTGCCCGTGCTCGCGACGACGCGATAGCCGCGCCGGGCGAGGATCGCCACGGCGAACGACCCGACGCCGCCGCTGGCGCCGGTGACCAGGACCTCGCCCTCGTTGACCCCGGCATCCTGGATTGCCATGCAGGCGAGCATGGCCGTGTACCCGGCGGTCCCGATTGCCATCGTGTCGCGGGTCGACAGGGGGGCCGGGACGCGGACCAGCCACTCGGACCGGAACCGTC
>Ga0316195_10000317_pt1 | contig 18411 bp, 16 predicted proteins | sample Phised1_MG_FD_204937 | JGI IMG/M metagenome (GOLD analysis project Ga0316195, IMG submission 204937) | Coastal sediment microbial communities from Maine, United States - Phippsburg sediment 1 | ecosystem: Environmental > Aquatic > Marine > Coastal > Sediment | place: USA: Maine | collected...
CTTCCTTTGGGAAAATCATTGAAGCATGAACAAAGCATCTTGCCTTTTGACCCGGGATTGAAGTCTGGAATTGGGCATTAATTTTAATTCAATTCAATGTTGAAAAAAGAAGTAGATAACGCAATAGCTATCCTGGAAAATGGAGGCCTTATAGTTTATCCCACGGATACAGTCTGGGGCATTGGATGTGATGCAACCAATAAGGAGGCCATAGAAAAAATATATAAACTCAAAAAAAGGTCAGATAAAAAGACTATGATTTGTCTGGTAGCGAATCAGTTCATGTTGGAAAAATATGTCGAAAAAGTTCCTGAAACGGCATATGATATCATGGATCTATCTGAAAGGCCGGTAACCATTATTTACGATAATCCTAAAGGCATAGCTCAGAATCTTATCGCCGAAGACAATACACTTGCTATACGAGTAGCAACAGATCAGTTCTGCCAGCGACTAATACAAAATTTTAAAAGGCCTATAGTATCTACTTCTGCAAACATAGCAGGTGAACCCACACCAGGAAATTTTTCAGAAATAAGTAATTTGATTTTAAAAGGTGTAGACTATGTGGTAAATTTGGAGCGCACTAATACAATTAAATCTCCTTCTTCCATAATTAAATTGGGTAATGATGGAACGGTAAAAGTTATCCGTAAGTAAACTAAGTATTCCCGGTATCTTTTAATACGGCATTATACCCCCCGTTAAATGATTTCAGAAGTGATCTAAATTATGACTCTGACCAATTACAAAGAAAGTTTACAAGATTCCATTTTCCATATTATTGCGGATTCTGCTAAAGAACTTTCCATAGACAGTTATGTGATAGGGGGATATGTCAGGGATCTGCTTTTGGAAAAAGACAAACCTAAGGACATAGATATTGTTGCCGTAGGTAGCGGAATACAGCTCGCCAAAAAAGTTGCTTCAAATCTGCAAGGCAAGCCGAAAGTTTCCATCTTTAAGAACTTTGGGACTGCCATGCTGAAACATAAAAATTTAGAAATAGAATTTGTAGGAGCCAGAACAGAAAGTTATTTAAAAGATAGCAGAAAGCCTGTTGTTGAAGATGGAAGCCTCCTGGAAGACCAGAAGAGGCGTGATTTTACTATAAATACAATGGCATTATCCCTTAATGAACGAGATTTTGGCTGCCTGCTTGATCCATTTGATGGGGCTAAGGACCTGAAAAATAAGATAATTCGCACTCCATTGGACCCTTCAATAACCTATTCCGATGATCCCTTGCGAATGATGAGAGCTATACGTTTTGCAACACAACTGGGATTTGACATCGAGCTAAAATCACTTCAGGCTATTATAGAAAATAAAGAGCGTATTAAAATAATATCCCAGGAACGGATTGTTGAGGAATTAAATAAAATTTTATCCTGCAATCAGCCTTCCATTGGCCTGAAGTTACTACATGATACAGAACTTTTGCCTTATATACTTCCGGAATTGATTGCTTTGGAAGGTATTGAAGAAATTGAGGGCCAAAGCCACAAAGACAATTTTTGGCACACACTTGAAGTAGTCGATAATATTGCTAAAACTACGGATAATTTGTGGCTGCGGTGGGCCGCACTATTGCATGATATTGGCAAGGCTCCGACCAAAAGGTTTGATAAAAAGATAGGTTGGACATTTCACGCGCATGAGTTTGTGGGATCCAAAATGGTCTATAAATTGTTTAGGAGATTACATATGCCACTTAACGACAAAATGAAGTTTGTCCAGAAAATGGTACGTATGAGCTCAAGACCCATTATTCTTTCGCAAGATTATGTATCAGATGCGGCAGTAAGAAGATTGGTCTTCGATGCCGGTGAGGATGTAGACGACCTTATGACGCTCTGTGAAGCTGATATTACTACCAAGAACCCGAATAAACAGAAAAAGTATAAAAACAATTTTAAGATTGTAAGACAAAAAATAACTGAGGTAGAAGAGCGGGATCATTTAAGAAATTTTCAACCCCCGATAAGTGGCGAAGAAATTATGAAAACATTTAATCTTAAACCCTCCAAAGAAATAGGTATTATTAAGGATGCCATAAAAGAAGCTATTCTGGAAGGCGAGATCCCAAATGAATTTGAGCCGGCTTACGATTTTATGCTCAAAAAAGCTAAAGAATTAGGGCTTAATAACAAGTAATTCAGAAATATTTTGAAGAAGTTTTTTGATGCATAATAGAAAGCTGGATTAATAATCATATAGGTTGAAAATTCATTGCCAATATTTTTCATCAAACAAAAAATGCAGGCCTTTTGAAAAATAGAAATGTAATTTTAAATAGTATATCTGGTTCATATGGATAGGAAATTTAGAAAAATTGCCAAAATTTCTCTGGTATTGGTGTATCTGGTCATCACAGCTGGAGCCATAGTCCGGATGACTGGAAGCGGAATGGGCTGCCCGGATTGGCCAAAATGCTTTGGTTATTATATTCCCCCTACAGATATTTCTCAGTTGCAATGGCAGCCAGAGAATGCCTATAAGGCCGGACAGGTAATTATCCGGGAAGAATCTCTATGGGTTGCCAAGGCTGATTTCACGACAGGGGATTCCTACGATAAATTTAATTGGGTGCCCTATAAAAAACATGACTACGCAATATTTAATCCCTTTCATACTTGGGTAGAATTTATAAATCGTCTTTTTGGGGCTCTCGCAGGATTGGCAACACTTCTGTTAGCTGTGGTATCGCTTTTATTTTGGCGAAAACAAAAAGCTATCCCCTTAATTTCCTGGGCTATTTTGTTTGGAATGGGTTTTCAGGCCTGGTTGGGGGCAACAGTTGTCTATTCTGTTCTTGAACCTGTAAAAATAACGCTTCATATGGTTATGGCCCTGTTCATTGTCGCATTATTGGCCTATCTCATTTATAGCACAGATCCCCGCTCCCAAAATGGAACATATGATAAAAAAGTAACGCTATACCTATGGCTCGCGCTTGGTCTTACCTTAATTCAAATCATTTTAGGAACCCAGGTAAGGCAGCTCGTAGACCATCAGATAGATTTATTTGGTGAAAATGCAAAAGAAATGTGGCTGGTGAATCCCTCATTACAATTTTACATCCATCGCTCATTTTCAATATTGGTTGTATTGCTTAACCTGTTCATAGCATATTCTATATCTCAAAAAAAGCTGGAGTATTCGAAAATCAATTGGGTACTAGTTCTACTTTTCATGGAGGTGATTACCGGCATAGTAATGTATTATTTTAACTTTCCGTATTCAAGTCAACCACTTCATTTGGTTTTGGCCTCTTTTCTGTTTGGCATGCAATTCTATTTGGTTTTGGAAGCTACAAAAGGAGTAAGTAGTCGGAAAACTTTGTAACTTTGCCCCCACCTATAAATTGAAGTTAATGATTTATAAAATCAGGATAATCCTGGATACTCCAGAAGACATCTTCAGAGATCTGGAAATAGAAGACCAATCTACGCTGGAAGATTTTCATAATTCGATTACGCAAGCCTTCGGTTTTTTGGGTAATGAAGTGGCCTCTTTTTACACTTGTGATGAAGAGTGGAACCAGGACGAAGAAATACCCCTTTTTGACACTAGTGAAAATGGTTCAAACGTCCGCCTGATGAACGAGATATTACTGGAAGATATACTAACTGAAAAAACTCCCAGGTTAATTTATGTATATGATTTTTTAAATATGTGGACATTTTTTGTTGAATTAGCCGACGTTGTAGAAAAAGAAGATGGTAGGCCATATCCCAATATACTATTCAGTTTTGGTGAATTACCCGACTCGCCTCCGGAAAAGAAATTTGAATCGGAGCCCTCATTCGATTTTGATGAACCTCTTGAAAACTATGACGATATGGATTTTGATGAAAATTGGAATTGACATAGCTGTTGTGGATTTAAAATACATTTGAAGCAAATTTTTCAGTTCCACGGTTTTATTTACTACCCCCTACTTAAGTACTTAATTAAACAAAAGACTAAACCCCAATAACTATTATGATCAATCTTTATGCTACCCAAATTGAAAGTGTATCACTTCACCGTGTTGGTAATAAAAGTAAAGCCGAACCTTTGTTTCTCTCCAAAGAACCTTTTATCCCGGATGATGAAACCAATGGATTATTAAAGGAATTCTTTTTAAAACCGTTTCGGGACAAAGAAGAAAATTATTATCGTTTTTCACATGAGATTGATACTGAATTCAATGAAGTTAATGTACTTGTCTCTGAAATTTTTGAGAAACCCGAACTAGCTCACGAGATATCTCTAAAACTGACCAGGCATTTATATGATCAGTCCAACCATCCGCATATTAAAAGTGGTGAAGTATATATTACACATCTGACCGACATACTTCTGGACAATGAAAAAACGGATGCAATCGGGATTTTTAAAAGCGAAATAAAACAGGATTTTCTGCAATTCTCAGAAAATGGAACCAATATGGATTTACTTGTTCAACAAGGAATCAATCTGAATAAACTTGATAAAGGCTGCCTGATATTTAATACCAATAAAGCAGACGGATACAAAATATTATCTGTAGACAGTAATAGGTATGATACCAAATATTGGCTGGAACATTTCCTTGGGGCAGATGCCTTGGCTGACAATAATTTTTATACGAAAAACTACCTGAAATTTTGTCAGAATTTTGCAAAAGATGTTGTGCTGCCTGCAGAAGACAAAAAACAGGAAGTAATGTTCATGAATCGGGCGGTAAACCATTTTGCAAAAAATGATGCTTTTGAAGAAAATGACTTTCTGAATGATGTAATGGAGAATCCGGATCTGATTCCTGAATTTAAACACTACAAAACAGAGAAAGGTCCAAAATACAGTATAGAAGATATTTCCAGTTTTGATATTGCCAATAAAGCGGTCTCTGATACTCGTAAAAAAATAAAAAATATTATTCAACTGGATACCAATATTCAGATCAAATTGGATTTTATAAATCCTGAATCAGCAGAAAAATACGTAGAAAAGGGATGGGATGAGGAACGGCAAATGTACTACTACCTGGTATATTTTAATAAGGAACAGAAAACATAATCTTTATGGTAATTTGATTTTCTTCTCAATTATTTGCTTCATGCTCACATCCTGGTAATTGCGTTTTACAAAATCGAGTGCAAGATCCAATAATTGTCCCATAGTTTTGCATTTCTTAAAGTTAACGTCTAATGTGAGATCATAAATCTGCTTTTTTAAAGATTCAATGTTTTCCGGAAGTGATATGTTATCCGATTTGCAAATATTTACCAATCTGTTAATTCGGTCTCCGGAACTGATAATCCTTTTGGCCACAATGGAGCGTTCTTCAATTTTATATTGATCTACAGAACCCCGTTGCAGTTTGTTCTGAACCATTTGAACCATAATATAGTTCTCCTTAAAAAACTGGGGGCGGTAAACCTTAAGTTTGCCTTCAAAGCTCTGTTGGTCAAAATCAATGGCCCTTATCTTATAAACCACATGATCAAAGTCATGCATGGGAACAATTACATAATTATAAGATCGCATATCCCCCAAAAGCCTGATCATGCATCGTTCATTAAATTTTACGAATTCTTTTGCCAGTTGGGCTTTTTCAGATTCTGTGCATTTTGGTAGCATATCCTTAATAAATACATCCCCTGGAATTCCGGCAATATGCTCTTCTATAAGGGTATCCTGATGTACCAAAAAGTTCAGATTATAGGGGGACAACATATGCTCCAATTCCAATCCGTAAATACGGGAAGCATCCGTTTTTTTGACATAGAAATACAAAAAGTTATCATTGAGAATATTCCTGATCTTAATGCGGAAAGGCTTTGAATTCCCGAAAGTGCAATAGTCCACCGCATCAATATTCAAATATTGGAAGATCCTGTCGCTGCCGTCGGAATGTAAAACAGAGTATACCTGTTTAAGGCTATGGTCAATCTCAAGCCTTTCAGAATCAGAGTAATAAACCCTAACCCATAACGTATCTTCCCCATCATTATCGTATACAACAACCGAACCCGCAAAACGCAATAGGTCCTCATAAAAAATTGGTATTTCAATTTTTCGGTTATATTGGTCCAAATAAGCATCCAATTTTGGGCTCACTGGATAAGCAGGTTTTTTCTTCGACATTAATCGCTCTCCGGACATATTTTTAATTTTAATTTTATAGCATCTGTAACAAAATAACGATTTCTTCGTCAAGTATACTAGATACAACTCAAAAACTCCTCATAAATTGGAAACGATTCTAACGGTAACCAATCTTACAAAAAAATTCGGATACCTTACAGCAGTTAAAGATTTGTCTTTTTCTATTGAAAAAGGAAACGTTTACGGTATATTGGGACCCAACGGCAGTGGGAAATCCACTACCCTGGGAATAGTTTTAAATGTAGTCAACGCCACAAGCGGCAGTTTTTCCTGGTTTGATGGAAACACCTCAACCCATGAAGCTTTAAAAAAGGTAGGCGCAATAATAGAGCGTCCCAACTTTTACCCCTACATGACGGCCCTTCAGAATTTGAAATTGGTGTGTAAAATTAAGGAGGTTTCTGAAGAAAGAATAGAAGACAAATTGAAACTAGTAGGATTATGGGAAAGGAAGGACAGCAAGTTCAGGACCTACTCCCTTGGGATGAAACAGCGCCTTGCAATTGCGTCTGCTCTGTTAAATAATCCTGAAATTCTCATTTTAGATGAACCTACCAATGGTTTGGACCCTCAGGGAATTCATCAGATTCGCGAAATCATTAAAAAAATTGCTTCTCAAGGCACAACAATTCTTTTAGCATCCCATTTATTGGATGAGGTTGAAAAAGTGTGCAGTCATGTAGTTATTTTAAGAAAAGGTGAAAAATTATATTCTGGCAGCGTTGACGGCATGTTAGCGAGTTTTGGCTTTTTTGAATTGAAAACTGACCAAAACGAGGTATTGATAAAATTCCTGGAGAATCATCCAAATTTTGGTGAAATCAAAGCGGAGAACGGACTAATTACGGCTTTTCTTAATAAGGAGATGAATGCCGGTGAATTAAACAACGACCTGTTTAAACACGGTATTGTCCTCTCGCATTTGGTTAAACGAAGAGAAAGCCTGGAGGAACAATTCCTGACCCTTACTGAAAATCAATCGATTTAAATCTCCAAACGAATAAAGAATGAAAAGGTTATTGCAGATAGAATTTATAAAGCTTTGGAACAATAAGGCCAGCAGGGTGCTTATCATATCCTATTTTGTGCTTCTTACCTCAATCGCATTGGTAGCAGCCATAAAATTTGATATAGGACCTGTGAAATTTCATTTGGCAGAACAGGGGATATTTAATTTTCCGTATATCTGGCATTTCAATACATTTATAACCGCTTTTTTTAAGCTTTTCCTGGCCATTGTTATCGTCTCTATGATGGCCAATGAATACAGTAACAAAACAATAAAACAAAACCTTATTGATGGCCTTTCTAAAAAAGAATTTATTCTTTCCAAATTCCTGACGGTGATTTCCTTTGCCCTTATTTCCACAGTATTTGTTTTTGTGGTTTCAATGATTCTCGGACTCATCTATTCCGATTATAATGAATTATCCATCATATTTTCAGACATGGAATTCCTGCTGGCATTTTTCGTAAAACTCGTTGGATTCTTTTCATTCTGTTTATTTCTGGGAATACTTGTAAAACGCTCCGCATTTGCGCTGGGTTTTCTAATTCTATGGCAGGTTTTCGAAGGATTTGTCAGAGGCATGCTCAGATGGCAATTATTTGATGGGGAAACTACAGATGCTATAATGGGCTTTTTCCCCTTAAATTCCATGTGGAACCTTATTAAAGAACCATTTTCAAGATTGAGCGCAGTTCAAACAGTTGCCGAACAAATTGGTGAAGATTTTAAACTGGATTACCACGTTCAGTTTTATGAGGTATTTATTGTCGTGGGTTGGACCGCCATTTTTGTCTATTTATCCTATACTTTACTAAAAAAGAGAGATTTGTAGTATCTTGTGGTGTTTGGAAGAACACTATGAAAAAGATAGGGACATTACTGCTCTTTCTGATTCTTTGCCCCGCTTTCGTCTCAGGCCAGGGCGAAGCATCCAATTGGTATTTTGGAAAGGAAGCCGGGTTAAGGTTTAATAATGATGGCAGCGTTACAGCTCTTAAAACAGGTAAACTCAATACTTTTGAAGGTTGTGCTGCGATTTCCGATTCTTTTGGCAACCTACTTTTCTATACCGATGGAATTACCGTGTACGACCAGACCAATGAAATAATGCAAAATGGTGAAGGGCTTTATGGCGACTCATCCAGTACCCAGTCTGCCCTGATCATCCCCAGTCCCCAGAATCCAAATCAATACTATATTTTTACAGTTGATACAACTATTTCTGAAATAGATCCCGATTTTGGGTTAAATTATTCCGTTGTAGATATTTCGCTGAATAATGGCACAGGGGCTGTAATTGAGAAAAATGTTAATTTACTAAAAGACTGTTCTGAAAAAATTTCCGCAGTACTTAAAGATTGTACAGATAATTCGGTATGGGTATTAACACTGGCCTCTGCAGACGGGCAATCAGGTAATCTAAACACGTATTACGCATACGAAATTAATGCCTCAGGAGTAGTTGATACCCCAGTTATCACTACTTTTAATGATTTATTTATAAATGATCCCAGAGGTTATTTAAAACTATCCGCAGATGGCACTAAAGTTGCCAGTGCCAATGTAAGAACCGGTCTCTATCTTTATGATTTTGACGCAACCACAGGAATACTTTCAAATCAGCAAAGAATTACGATAAACACCCCAGATCAATTTGCCTACGGTGTAGAATTTTCTCCGAACAGCAATTATCTCTATGTTCATTCTTCAAATAATACTTTGGAAATTTCCGGGCATTTATCCCAGCTCCTGCAGTATGACCTCTCCACCCCCGACATTTCTGGTTCAGAGGTAATTTTAGATACAAGAGCAATCTTTCGCGGAGCTTTGCAATTAGGCAATAATGGAAAAATATACCGCACTATTGCGGAGAATTATTTTCAGGGCACGCCTTATTTAGGGGTAATAAACAAACCAGATGAAAAAGGAGTAGCCGCTGATTATGAGCACAATGCTGTACTTTTGGAAGGTAATGCCACCCAGGGTTTGCCCCCGTTTATTCAATCATTCTTCGGAAAAACACAATTAGTCCTCAACAATGATGGAACCAGGAGTAGTACACTTACAAAATGTACAGGGGATTCCTTTAGGCTGGAAGCGGAAGAAATCCCGGGGGCGACTTATTCCTGGTTAAAAAATGGGTTACCCATTGCCGTCCCTACCAATTATTATCTTGAAATTTTAAACGCTGACGATGATGATTCAGGTCGTTACAGTGTGGACATAACACTGCCGAATCCTACTGATTGCCCTGTTCTTGGTGAAGCCCTTATAAAAATACTTCCAGTCCCTGAACCCTTACTCACCTTAACTCAATGTGACCTCGATTTTACTAATTCTACAGACGGTATAGCGGCTATTAATTTAGAAGAAATTAATAGTGACCCGGATATTTTCTATTATTTCTATGAAAGCTTGTACAACAGGGATAATGACATAAGAATTCCGGATACCATAGAATTTGAAAACACTTCCCCATTTAACCAATTGCTGTATTACAAAGCAGTAAATACTCTGGGGTGTACCTATTTGGGGGAACTTCAGCTCACAATTTATCCTGTACCTGTCGAGACAAGTCCGTATGGCCCTTTTTACAGTTGTGATGAAATTCCCGATGACGAATTCCTATTAGGCAGCTTTGATCTGGAAGCTATTGCCGGAAAATATACAAATGAAGAAATCAGATTTTACGAATCCCCGGAAGATTTGGCTTTGGAACAAAATGAACTCAAAGGACTATATGTTGCCGAAACATCAACAGTCTTCGGGCGACTGGAAAATCTCGGACAGTGTCCGGGAGTGCAAGCCATTGACTTGATAGTCACCGAATCCCCCAACCTTAAATTGCAAAAGAGTTATATTGTATGCGAAGGTACCGTTCTTTTTATCAATGGGCCGGAAGGTTTTAGTTCCTACAGATGGTCAAAACTAACAAACAACAGGGAAGAACTTATCTCCGAAAAAGCAGTGGTGGATATAACGGATGCTGGTAATTATATCCTGGAAACAACTTTCGTTTATAACATCAATGGGGAAGAAGTAATTTGTGAAAATAATGTAGAATTTACCGTTGTTCCTTCGGGAAAACCCATGATTCGGAATATTAACATTACAGATTTTTCAACGAATAATTCCGTGGAGGTAGAAGTAACGGGTGATGGGCTCTATGAATATTCTCTTGACGGAATTACTTTTCAAACTGAGAATATTTTTAAGAATTTAGAACCTGGTTTTTTAACCCTGACCATAAGGGACACCAATGGGTGTGGGGAGATAGAAGAAGAGGTGTCTGTAATGGGTTATCCCAAATTTTTCACCCCAAATGGGGACGGAATTAATGATTACTGGCAAATTACCGGAATAAATGATAAGTTTCAACCCGATGCTTTGATCGCCATTTTTGATCGTTATGGAAAATTTGTTGCACAAATCAATGCCGATGAGCAGGGCTGGAACGGCACATCCAGTTCCAGCGTACTACCTGCCTCTGATTATTGGTTTAAGTTAAAATTGGATGATGGAAGAGAAATTAAAGGCCATTTTACCCTAAAAAGGTAGTTAAGAAGTAAAATTAACTTGTTTTATATTGTACAGGACAAATTTGAAAATGGGTGTAGTTAAGAATAACATAATTTTTTTTATTTTTCTGTGTCTGTCATTTTATTCATGGGCACAGGTATGTAATTCCCCTGTATTGACATTTCCTCTCAACGGATCCACCAATGTCCCCGTAAATTCTACCATTACATGGAATGCCGTAGTGGGGGTTCCGGGCTACATCATTTCAATAGGCACAACTCCGGGAGGTGTGGATATAGTTGACAACACCAATGTGGGAAGTTCCCTTTCTTACACACCTCCACTGGGTTTACCGGAGAACACACAACTATATGTCACGATTACCCTGTTCTTTTTTAGCGGTGGAAACCCTGATGTGGTTTGTCCAAGCGTAATGTTTCGCACTGAAGATGTGACCAGTCCGCCTGCCTGTACCATGTTGTTAAATCCTGTGGACGGAGCTACAAACATAAATATTGCCACTAACATCTCATGGAACTATTCACCCACAGCTACAGGCTATCGAATCTCAATGAGTACAGTCCCTGGAGCAGGTAATATTGTGGATGATCAGGATGTTTTTAATGTCCTCAACTATAACCCGGTTTTAGACCTGCCGCCAAGCACTCAGATATTTGTTGAGGTTACGCCTTATAATGAAAATGGTGATCTTTCACCTTGTCCTGAGCAAAGTTTTACAACGGGCGCCGTGGCAACATTGCCGGGTTGTGCAACACTTATTAACCCGTTAAATGGTGCTATAAATGTTCCATTAACCCCTTTTATAGAATGGACCGCCGTTGTTGGTGCTTCTGGATACAGGGTAACTATAGGAAGCTCTCCCTTTTCAGCAGAAGTATTGGACAATGTTATTTTCGCAACTAATTCCACATTTGTTCTCGACTTTGAACCCAATCGCACGTTTTTCGTAACCATTATCCCTTTTAATGCAGCCGGTAATGCTATTGGCTGTACTCAGGAATCCTTTTCCACCATACTTGGGTGCGGTCCTTATTTTGATTCGGTTACAGGTGAGCTTGTTGTTATAAATCCGGAAATTTCCTTTCCCGACACAATTTCTTTTTGCCAGAATGAAGCTCCATTTGTAGTATCATCAACAGATACAGCAGATGGATTTAGATGGTTTCAAATAGATCAATTCGGGAATGAAACCTTAATCTCAGATACGGCAGAAGTATCACTTATGGAGGTTGGCTCGTACCGCTATGAAGCCTATAATACCGTAGCACAATCCAATGGTACTGTGGAATGCCCCTCATCCCAAGTTTTTAATGTGGTTGCATCGGAAATGGCAACTATCAATTCCGTATTAATTACGGAACAGGCTTCAGGTTTTAGAATTACTGTAGAAGTAAGTGGAATGGGCAATTACGAATTCGCACTAAATGATATAAACGGACAATACCAGGACAGTAATGTTTTTAATAATATTCCTGCAGGTTCATATACGGTATTCGTCAGGGATAAAAACGGGTGTGGAGTTGCACAAGAAAACATTAAACAGGATATAACACTGGAAGGGTTTCCCAAATTTTTTACCCCCAACGGTGACGGAGTGAATGACTTCTGGCAGTTTATCCCAACCCCATTAACCGGTGAAATAGAAATTGATGTCATACATATTTTTGATAGATATGGAAATCTTTTAGCCCAGATAGAACCCAGTTCTAATGGCTGGGACGGCAATTTTAATGGAAGACCACTTCCTTCAAATGATTACTGGTTTCGGGCAATTTCTGCCAGCAGCAGCCAAATTCAAGGACATTTTGCATTAAAAAGATGATATTTATGAAAAATGTTCCTCTTGACAACTTTAGACCATTGAAAACAATACTTCTTGGTATTCTGTTTATACTTCAGGCGTCCCTGGCCATGGCACAGTCATGCCCAAGAATTACCAGTCCCGCAAACGGCTCTTTGGAAGTACCTGTAAATTCCACCATAACCTGGCCTCCTGTTCCGGGTATAATTGGCTATTTAATATCACTGGGAACCTCCCCTGGAGGCGGGGATATTCTGAACAGGCGTTCAGCAGGTCTTACTAATAGCTATACCCCGGAAGTAGGCCTCCCTGAAAATACTACAATTTATGTAACTATAAGTTTGTTTTTATTTAATGGAGAACTAACAATTTGCCCAAGCGAGGAATTTACAACCGAAGATGTAATCACGCCCCCATCCTGTACCTCATTAATTATGCCTTTAAATAATGAAGGAAATGTATCTGTCAAGACAGAAATCCAGTGGGCCTATGCCGATACGGCCACAGGCTATAGATTATCTATTGGCACCTCCGCCGGAGCTGCAGATTTGGTGGATAATTTAGATGTCGGTAACGTATTAACCTTTAATCCCCCGGGTGATTTTCCTCAGGATAGTCCTGTATATGTAACCATTACACCTTATAATGAAAATGGTGATGCTGGCTCTTGTGCCGAAGAAAGCTTTACAACTGGAAATGCGGTTGTTGATTGTAATGCATATTTCGATCCGGTAAGTGGTGAAATTGTCCCGAGAAGACCAGAGTCAAATTTACCGGGTCAGATTGGACTCTGTAAAAATCAAATCCCAACCCTAATTAGCAGCGATGATGTAGCAGATGGTTTTAGGTGGTTTATAATTAATGAGGACGGCACCGAGTCATTACTTTCCTCTACTTCAGAAGTCTTATTGTATGAAATAGGACCCTATCGCTACGAGGCCTATAATTTTGTAGAACAGGGAGGGGAAACATTTGAGTGCAGCACATCAAAAGATTTCAATGTTGTGTTGTCAGAAATAGCTCAGATTATTTCGGTTAGCTCTTCTCAGGAAGTAGACGGCCGGCAAATTCAAATAGAAGTGGGTGGAATTGGTGATTATGAGTATGCATTGGACAATATTGATGGCCCATATCAGGATAGCGCTACTTTTTACAGAGTTGGTGAGGGCACCCACACTATTTATGTTAACGACAGAAATGGATGTGGAATTGCTCAACGAATCATTGAAAGGGAAATAACCCCAGACGATTTTCCAAAGTTTTTCACCCCTAACGGGGATGGAATTAACGATTTTTGGCAATATATAGCACCAGGTGATAGTAATGAAATACAGTTGACGTACATTCAGGTTTTTGACAGGTACGGTGTGTTATTAACCCAGATTGAACCAAATTCCAAAGGATGGGATGGTACATATAATGGGCAGCCATTGCCCTCTTCCAGTTATTGGTATAAAGCTAGAGATAACCTAAATAATGAAATCCAAGGGTATTTTGCCTTAAAAAGGTAAATTATAAATATCATTTATACCGCTAAAATAATAATACGCCTTTTGTAACTTTGCTAAATGAAATTTAAGGTAGTATCAGAATTTGAACCAACTGGAGACCAGCCTGAAGCGATAAAGCAACTGAAAGAGGGTATAGAAACCGGAGAACGCTATCAGACCTTATTAGGCGTTACCGGATCAGGCAAAACTTTTACCGTGGCCAAAGTCATTGAAAAAGTACAACGACCAACACTGGTTCTTGCACATAATAAAACATTAGCGGCCCAGCTTTATTCGGAATTCAAACAGTTTTTTCCTGAAAATGCGGTTGAATATTTCGTTTCTTATTACGATTATTATCAGCCTGAAGCTTATATCCCTAGTTCGGGATTATATATAGAAAAAGATCTTTCGATTAATGAGGACATAGAAAAACTGCGCCTTAGCGCTACTTCTTCTCTTTTATCCGGAAGAAGAGATGTCATTGTAGTGGCTTCGGTTTCTTGTTTGTATGGGATTGGAAATCCTGTAGAATTTCAAAAAAATGTAATCTCTATTCAAAAAGATCAGATTATTTCACGTACCAAATTTCTCCATCAGCTTGTACAAAGTCTTTATTCAAGGACCACAGCGGATTTCAGAAATGGAAATTTTAGAGTAAAAGGGGATGTCGTGGACGTATTTCCAAGTTATGCGGATCACGCCTACAGAATCCATTTCTTTGGGGATGAGATAGAAGAAATTGAAGCTTTTGATCCCTATAAAAATAAGACGCTGGAAATCTATGAAAACCTAAACATATACCCTGCAAATATGTTTGTCACCTCACCGGATGTCCTTCAGGGTGCCATTTATCAGATTCAGGAAGATCTTGTAAATCAGGTGGAATTTTTTAAAAGCGTAGCTAAACCACTTGAAGCCAAACGCCTGGAAGAACGGACAAATTTTGATTTGGAAATGATTCGTGAATTAGGGTACTGCTCAGGTATCGAAAACTATTCAAGGTATCTGGATGGTCGTGAACCCGGTACCAGGCCTTTCTGTCTATTGGACTATTTCCCCAATGATTATTTAATGGTTGTTGATGAAAGTCATGTTACCATCCCCCAGGTGCACGCCATGTATGGAGGCGACAGGTCGCGAAAAGAAAATCTTGTTGAATATGGCTTTCGATTACCGGCGGCCATGGATAACCGCCCCCTGAAGTTTGAAGAATTTGAAGCACTTCAGAACCAGGTAATCTATGTAAGCGCTACCCCTGCAGACTATGAATTACAGAATAGTCAGGGTGTTTTTGTGGAGCAGGTTATTCGTCCTACGGGTCTTTTGGATCCTCAAATAGATATACGCCCAAGTTTAAACCAAATTGACGATCTTGTTGAAGAAATTCAACAGCGAGTGGAATTGGACGAACGCACACTTGTAACAACCCTTACAAAAAGAATGGCTGAAGAACTCGCTAAATATCTTACAAGAATTAATATCCGATGCAGATATATTCATAGCGATGTGGACACTTTGGAAAGGGTAGAAATAATGCAGGATTTGCGCAAAGGAGTGTTTGATGTCCTTATTGGTGTTAATTTGTTAAGAGAAGGTCTTGATTTGCCTGAAGTGTCCCTTGTGGCCATCCTGGATGCGGACAAAGAAGGGTTCCTGAGAAGTAACCGTTCATTAACCCAAACCGTTGGAAGAGCAGCCCGACATCTAAATGGCAAGGCAATTATGTACGCCGACCGGATTACTGCAAGCATGCAAAAAACTATTGATGAAACCAACTACAGAAGGGAAAAACAAACGGAATACAATACGGTAAATAATATCATCCCTAAAGCTCTAAATAAGAGTCTGGACAGTGCGCTGGCCAAAAATTCTGTTTCTACCTACCATTTTGAAAAAGAAGAAATAAGAGCTGCAGAACCAGACTTACAATATATTACCAAAGAGCAGCGGGAAAAGTTGATCCGTGACAAAAGAAAAGCCATGGAAAAAGCGGCAAAGGAATTGGATTTTATGCATGCCGCAAAACTCAGAGATGAAATAAAAATGTTACAGCACCAGGGTTAAAAAAAGAGCGCCTTGAATAACCAAGACGCTCTTCCTAACTAACCAACTAAACAAACCAACCATTATGAAAGCCCGTTAGGCGGGCATCTCATAGTTTTTACTTACTTATTGCCCAATTTCAATTAATCTTTTGGGCTTAGGAAGTGACTCTTCTTTCTTAGGTAAAGCAAACCTTAAAATCCCATTGTTGTATGAAGCCTTGATACCTTCTTCATTAATTGTTTCAGGAAGAGTAAATGATCTTGTAAATGACGAATAAGAAAATTCTTTACGAGTGTAATTCTCTTCTTTTACCTCTTCCTCTTTTTTAGTTTCACTGCTAATCGTTAAAACCTGTTCATCAATTTGAATATTGAAATCTTCTTTAGTTCTTCCCGGAACCGATAACTCCAATTCAAATCCAGTTTCATTTTCCACAATGTTTACTGGTGGAAATGTACCACTATAATTTTCCGAACCCCCAAACCAATCCGGTTTAAATATTTCATTCATCAGGGCAGGAAATAACAAATCATTTCTTCTAACTATACTCATGACTAAATATATTTTTTAATTAAAATTATTTACATGAAATAATAGACAAATGATATACCAAGCTCAATTATCTGCCTTTTTGGCTACTTTATAAGCAATATTGATGTCATTATGTCGTGTTTGTATAAAGATACTGCAACACACTGCAATGACTATTCATTAAAAGTTGAATATGAGAGGTTAACTACTTTGAAGAATTAAAACTATGGAATGTTGCGATTTAATTTAATTGTAATGTGCTTTGAAAATATTAATAAGCACTTCAGGCGGAATAATCTTATCCGGGTATTGGTGCATCACAGTAAGCACCTGTTCTATAGCAGACGGAGGCAAACCCATGCCCAAACCAATATTGTGCAGATTACCAATTTCAATTTGATTTTGCTCCTGATCTACATTCATTAGTAGTACCAATCTGTGGAATTGCAGTATACGATCAGCTTGTGTTTTTGGTACAATAATTTCTACCTGTTTTTTAAGAAGCGAATCAAATGTTTCCTTGTCAATACCCAAACCTGAAGCCACACCGAATAGAAAATTGTATTCACTATCTTTTAAAGCCTGGTCAGCCTTTGCAAAGGCAATCATTTCGGATAATATACTAAGTTTTTCTTTATAGGTACTCATCACCTTAATTGTTGGTCCCCCAGCTTGATTTGGTTTAAAGTATAACACGAAAATGCTTATTTTCGTATAAAATAGCGTTCAAAAAAACTAAAAATGGGAAGAGCTTGCTTAATTGTAATACCTTGCATAAAATGCCTGAAATGACCAACAATGATATATTAAAAAAGCTTCGGGTGGCATTAATGCTTCGCGATGATGAAATTGTAGAAATTCTTGAATTAGTTGATTTCAGAATTTCAAAAAGTGAAATAGGTGCATTTTGTCGAAAAGAAGGACACCCTAAATACCGCGAATGCGGAGATCAGGTTTTGCGTAATTTTCTGAATGGTTTAGTCATTCATTTAAGAGGAACAAAAGACAATCCGAAGATCCCAACTAAGGTGTTAAAACAGGTCAAAAAACCGAAAAGCATCCCGGCAAAAAAGTACGAAAAACCAAAAAAAAAGCCGGATCTTAGCTATGTCAAATACAAGAACAAAAAAAAGCCCTGAATTACTCCAGGACTTTTGTCTTACACAAAGTTACTAGGCAGTAACGCGCACAGGCAACTTATACATTTTTCCTTCCTTTACTTCTTTCAATTCAACTTTTTTATAGTTCAGCTTTCTCTTGACAAATGATTCCAAATCTGAATCTCTTGTTTCCACCGAAATAACAACTATTTCCCCTGCACTGTTAACAGTAAAAAGCACCTTTGCTGTTAAATCAGAACTTTCTACTGCTAAATTGTTATCATTCAAAAGCTCCCATATTTGGGTTGACAGGCTTTTTTGAGGATCTGCTTTTTCCAAATCATTTGCAAATAGATTCCCCGATACAAGCAGCGCTGAAACTGCTAAAACTAAACTGAATTTTCTCATGACTTTGTTTGTTTAATGATTGATGATTAATTGATGAATATATTATAGTAGACGTCCGTCAAAAAGGAATGTTACAGTTGTTTTTCTTTTTAACATAATATTTAAGCTTGGCACCGCTTTTTATTCAAACCAAAACCAGGGGTTAACTATATGAAGCAAAACCATTTAAAAAAAGTTTAATGGTAATTTAATTTGGATAACACATTGATAACATCCGGCAATAAAAAAAGGGCAATGTTTAAAACACCGCCCTTATATATACTAACTTAGGAAACCTATATGTTTGCTAAAACTTCTTTTACTTTATCTGCTGCTTCCTGGAACTGAACAGCTGAATGAACGGCA